>PJUA01000360.1_pt1 | contig 29276 bp, 31 predicted proteins | sample 1512151 | NCBI WGS metagenome assembly PJUA01 (sample SAMN08177678, study PRJNA422409) | Soil metagenome, whole genome shotgun sequencing project. | isolation source: Soil enriched on filter paper: beechwood xylan treatment | place: USA: Madison | collected 2015-01-15
ATAGATGCCGCCCAGCACCGAGATGATGTTGCCGAGAATGAAGGTCTGCAGCGCCACATGGCCCAGGTCGGGGGCGATGAACTGCGGCACGAAGGCCAGTTGGAACAGGATGATCTTCGGGTTCAGCAGGTTGGTCAGCAGCGCCTGGACGAAGACACGGCCCGCAGGCGCCGGGGCCGGAGCCTCAACCACGACCGCGGGCTCGGCGCCGCGGCTGGCCCAGACGCTCCACAGCGACCGCAAGCCGATCCAGGCGAGATAGGCGCCGCCGGCATAACGCAGCAGGTCGAACAGCGATGCCGACGCCGCGATAAGGGCGGAGATCCCGGCGGCGGCCAGCAGGGAATGGACGGTGTTGCCGACACAGATGCCCACCGTCGCCACCACCCCGGCCTGCCGGCCGTCGGCGATGCTGCGGGTCAGCACCAGAAGCGAGTCCGGTCCCGGCGCCAGAACCAGGACGCAGACGGCGACCATATAGAGTTGCGGCAGATGGAGGTCGAGCGGCAGGGCCATCGCGGGCGAACCTTGAAGGACGGTGGGGCGGGCGTTCAATCCGGCCAGCGGCGGTGAATCCACAGCCATTGCGCCGGCCTGTCGCGGATCCAATCCTCCAACAGACGGTTCAGCCGTTCCATCAGAATTCGCGCATCCGCATTGCGGTCGCCGCTGGTCGGGTATTCCTCCGGCGGCAGGACGGTGATGCGGAAATGCGCGCCCTCCAGCCGCTCGGTCCGCGTTGGACACAGCGGCAATTGCATCTTCATGCCCAGCACGGCGGCGGCCGGCGCGGTCATGGCGTCGCGGCCGAAGAAGGGGACGGGAATGCCGTCATTCATCTTCTGGTCGATCAGCATGCCGACATGGCCGCCCTTGGTCAGGTAACGAAGCAGGATTCTGGCCCCCTCCGGTCCCTTGGGGATCTGAGTGCCGGTCGCCGCTCCGCGCAGCTTCACCAGCAAATCACCGACGATCGGGTTGTTGGGCGCGCGATAGACCACCCCCAAATCCAGCCCGTGCATGCGGGCGGCGACCGATTGAACCTCCCAGTTCGCCAGATGGCCGGAGACCAGGATGCCGGCCTTGCCGTCCTCGCGCAGCGCATTGACATATTCGACGCCGACCACTTCGGTGCGTTCGCGGCCGATCTGCTCCAGATGCGGGTATTCGGCGATGGTGCGGCCCAGATTGTCCCACATGCCGCGCAGGATCGCGTCGATTTCCGCCCTGCCCTTCTCCGGAAAGGCCCGCGTCAGGTTGCGCCGCGCGCGGGCGCTGTTGGGCAGCCACGGCCCCACCGTCCGTCCGATCCAGCCGCCGAGCGCCGAGGCCCGGTCGAGGGGCAGCACCCGGAACAGCCAGCAGACGGTGTGGACAAGCGCCGCCTCCACCGGATAGCCGATCCGGCGCGTCAGCCATTTCTGCAGCGGACTACGCGGCTTGGCCATCGGGGCTTCCCTTCAGCAACACGTAGGTCAAAAGCATGGAGAGCGCCCGCTCGTCGGCCCAGCGCACCGACACCGGCAGGATGGCGACCTGCGCCCGCAGGTCCGGCGGCAGGCGCACGGCATCCTTGGCGGTGGTGACAGGCACGGCGCCCAGCGCCGCGGCACGATCGACCAGGGCCGCGACCTCGGCCGCTCGGTAGGGGTGGTGGTCGGCGAAGGGCACCCGCCCGACCACGCGGGCGCCGAGCGCCTCCAGCGTGGCGAAGAACTTCTCCGGCCGGCCGATGCCGGCGAAGGCCAGGACGTCGCGTCCGGCCAGCAGGGCGGCGGCCTCGGGTTCGGGCTCCAGCCGCGCCGCCAGCACCGGCCGCACGCCGGCCAGCGCCGCCAGACCGTGGCGGTCCTCGCCCAGGATCACCAGCGCGTCGGCGCGCGCAAGGCCGTCGGCCACCCGTTCCCGCAGCGGTCCCGCCGGCACCAGCCGGCCGTTGCCGAATCCGACGGCGCCGTCGGCGACGATCAGCGCCAGATCCTTGTGCAGGGCCGGGTTCTGGAACCCGTCATCCATGACGATGGCCCCTGCCCCGGCAGCGACCGCGCACTCCGCCCCCGCCAGCCGGTCGCGCGCCACCCAACAGGGAGCGGCCCCGGCCAGCAGCAGCGCCTCGTCACCGACATCGGCGGCGCCATGGCGGCCGGGATCGACCGCCAGCGGACCGGCCTCCCGCCCGCCATGGCCGCGGGTCAGCGCATGGACGGCGATCCCGCGAGCCTGCAGCGCCGCGATCAGCGCCAGCCCGACCGGTGTCTTGCCGGCACCGCCAGCCACCAGATTGCCGACACAGGCAACCGGAACGCCGACCCGGCGCGGAACGGTCCCGGCAAGGCGCCGCCGTCCGGCCAGCCCATAGAGCGCCCCCAGCGGCGCCAGCAGGGTCGAGGCAAGGCCGGGCGGCCGATACCAGAAGGCGGGGGTCTTCACGGCTCCGCGTCCCCTCAGGCAGCGGTCCGGATGCCGGCGGCGCCCAGCACCGGGGACAGCGCCCCCAGCGCCCGGTCAATGATCCGCCGGTTGTCCGCCATCACCCGAGCCGCCCCCGCGACGATGCGTTCGCGCGCCCGGTCGTCGGTCAGCAGCCGCCGGGCCTCGCGGGTCAGCGCATCGCCGTCCGCAACCGGCAGGGCGCCGCCGGCGGCCTCCAGCATGTGGGTGATCTCGCCGAAATTGAACATGTGCGGGCCGTACAGCACCGCGCAGCCCAACTGCGCCGGCTCCACCGGGTTCTGGCCGCCATGGGGGATGAAGGAGCCGCCCATGCACACCACCGGCGCGGCACGGTAGAACAGCCCCAATTCGCCCATGGTGTCGGCGATGTAGACGGCATGCTCCGGCCCCGGCAGCAGGTGCCCGGCCGTGCGCTGCAGAACCGCCAAACCGCGCGCCCGCATCAACTCGGCGATGGCGTCGCCACGATGGGCATGACGCGGTGCGATGACCGTCAGCAGGCCGGGCAGAGCCGGGGCCAGCGCGGCATGGACCGCCGCGGCGATCTCGTCCTCCCCCGGGTGGGAGCTGGCGAGCAGCCAGACAGGCCGGCCGGCCAGGGCAGCGCGCAGCGGCTCCATCGCGTCGGATGCGGCGGGAGGCGGCTCGGCGGAAAATTTCAGGTTGCCGACGCTGGCGACGCCGGAGGCGCCCAGCCGGCGCAGCCGCTCCGCATCGCCTTCGGTCTGGGCCAGCGTGACCTGGAAGGTGGACAGCAAGCCGCCGATCAGACCGGGCGCGTTGCGCCAGCGGGAAAAGCTGCGTTCGGACATGCGGGCGTTGACCAGCGCGGCCGGGATCGAGCGGGCGCGGATGCCGGCCAGCAGGTTCGGCCAGATCTCCGATTCCGTCCACAGCACCGCGTCGGGCCGCCAATGGTCGAGGAAGCGATCGACGGCGTCCGGCAAATCGACCGGCACATATTGATGGATGGCGCGCTCCGGCAGCCGCCGCCCCATCAGCTCGGCCGAGGTGACGGTGCCGGTGGTCATCAGCACGGTCAGGTCGGGTGCGCTGTCCAGCAGCCGGCCGATCAGCACCAGGACCGAATTCGCCTCCCCCACGCTGGCCGCGTGGATCCAGGCCAGCGGACCGTCCGGCCGGGCGCGCGAGGCCATGCCGAACCGCTCCGCCTGACGGGCGGGGTCTTCCTTGCCGGCGGCGCGGCGGCGGTCGAGATAGAGGCGCACCGCCGGCCCGGCGACGGTCGTCAGGCCACGGTAGAGGGATTGCAGCATCAAGGCCCGGAACTGGAAACGTACGACAACGGGCGCGTTGCCGGTCCCCCTGATACGGACAACCGGCGACGCGCCCGGCGGCACCTTAGCACGCGGCAACCATTCCGTAACAGGGGACGGTGCGATGGAGCTCCCTCACCGCTCCGCCAGCGCCAGCTTGGCGCCCAGCGCCGCGAAGGCGGCAGCGAAGCTGCGGCGCATCCAGGCAATCACCCGCGGGCGGGAGACCACTTGATCGCGCACCGCGGCGGCGAACAGGCCGTAGACGACGAAGACCGCGAAGGTCAGCGCCATGAACACGCCGCTGAGTTCCAGCATGCGGGCGAGCGGCTGCGGGTCGGCGTCGCTGACGAACTGCGGCAGGAAGGCCAGGAAGAAGATCGACAGCTTCGGGTTCAGCACATTGACCAGCACCGCCCGCAGGATCATCCGCCCGGCGGAGTGCTTCGTCCCGTCCGCCTCGACGCTCAGCGACCCTTGCTCCTTCAGCGTCGCCCACGCCATGTAGAGCAGATAGAGCACGCCCAGGATCTTCAGCCCCTGGAACGCCACCGCGCTGGTGTGCATCAGGGCGGCCAGTCCCAGCACCGCCGCCGCCATGTGCGGCACGATCCCCAACGTGCAGCCGAAGGCCGTCACCGCGCTGGCGCGCGCGCCCTGCGACAACCCTGCCGCCAGCGTCAGCAGCACCCCGGTTCCGGGCGAGGCGACGACGATCAGGGAGGTGATGAGGAAGTCGGGGGTCATGGCCGGGAACCTCGCGCGGGAGTGATGATCCGGCGAAATGGAACCATGGCACCCGATCTTCGCCAAGCGGAATGCGGTCCCCCGCTTACGTAAACGGCCGCAGGTTCGACAGGAACTGTTCGGCCGAGCGGCGCCAGGAATAGCCCAGCGCATAGTCCCGGCAGGTCTGCGCCGGGATCGCCAGCGCGCCTTCGACCGCCCGCTTCAAATCTTCGTCCAGGCAGCCGGCACCGGAGCCGTCGACCACGTCCAGCGGGCCCGGCACCGGGTAGGCCGCCACCGGCACGCCGGAGGCCAACGCCTCCAGCAACACCAGCCCGAAGGTGTCGGTGCGCGACGGGAAGACGAAGACGTCGGCGGCGGCGTAATGCTTGGCCAGTTCCTCGCCATGCTTGGCGCCGACCCAATGGACGCCGGGGTATTTGCGCTGCAACTCCTCCCGCGCCGGGCCGTCGCCGACCACCACCTTGGTGCCGGGCAGGTCGAGGCGCAGGAAATCCTCCAGGTTCTTTTCCACCGCGACGCGGCCGACATACATCGACACCGGGCGCGGCAGATCGAGGAAATCCTTGTCGCGGGGCCGGAACAGCTCGGTATCGACGCCGCGGGTCCAGCGGCGGATGTTGGCGAAACCGCGGTGCGTCAGCGCGTCCTCGATGGTCTGGGTCGCCACCATCACCGCCGAGGACGGCTTGTGAAACCGGCGGACCACCGCATAGGACAAGGCCAACGGGATCGGTGCGCGGTCGCGCACATATTCGGGAAAGCGCGTGTGATAGGCGGTGGTGAAGGGCTTGCCATGCTTCAGGCAATAGGACCGCGCGGCGAAGCCCAGCGGCCCTTCGGTGGCGATGTGGATGCAGTCGGGCCGCATGCCCTCGATCATCGCCCACAGCCGCCGTTTCGCCCCCAGCGCCAGCCGGATTTCCGGATAGGTCGGCATCGGCAGGGTGCGGAAGCGGTCGGGACCGATCACCTCGACACTGTGCCCCATCGCCTCCAGCTCATCGCGCACGGTGCCGATGGTGCGCACGACGCCGTTCACCTGCGGGTGCCAGGCGTCGCTGACGATCAGGATGTTCACGCCGCTTCCCGTTCCTTCGCCGTCAGCTTGCCCGCACTGGGACCAGGGGCCGGCAGCCGCTGCGCCATGACCTCCGTCCAGTGGATGATCTCCAGCGCGCCGCTGTCGTGCTCGACCAAGGCGGTACAGGACTCGACCCAATCGCCGTCGTTGCAATAGAGGATTCCTTCGATATCGCGCATCTCGGCGGTGTGGATGTGGCCGCAGACGACGCCGTCGACCTTGCGACGGCGGGCTTCCTCGCCCAGGGCTTCTTCGTATTTTCCGATGAACTCGACCGCGGTCTTGGCCTTATGCTTCAGGTAGGCCGACAGCGACCAGTAATTGAAGCCCAGCCTGCGCCGGATCCAGTTGAACAGGGTGTTGACGTGCAGCAGCGTGACATAGGCGTGGTCGCCCAGCAGGGCCAGCCACTTGGCGTAGCGCACCACCGCGTCGAATTTGTCGCCGTGGGTGATCAGCAGGCGCCGGCCGTCGGCGGTGGTGTGGACCCATTCGTCCACCACATGCACCCCGCCGAACTGCAGGCCGACATAGTCGCGCGCCGCCTCGTCATGGTTGCCGGGGATGTAATAGACCTCCACACCCTTGCGGGCGCGGCGCATGATCTTCTGCACCACGTCATTGTGGGCCTGCGGCCAGTACCAGCTTTTCTTCAGCCGCCAGCCATCGACGATGTCGCCGACCAGGAACAGGTGATCCGATTCAGTGTGTTTCAGGAAATCGAGAAGCAGCTCCGCCTGACAGCCGCGCGTTCCCAGATGAACGTCGGATATCCAAATGCTGCGGTAGCGCTTGACCGCTGGGACGGCGTCCATCTTCCGCTCCGTCGTCGCCATGGCCGGTGGCCATCAAGACAACTGCCGTATAAAGGAAAGCGGCATACCTTGACAATGATTTGGAACACCCGCACCTATTCGCCACGGATATTTCTTATATCGTCATCTTCTTGCATCTTTACTGCAACGGAACCGCCGTGATCCCTTCACGGTTTTGCAACAGAAGGCGCCCCACGCGCCGGTCAGGGAGAGCGAATCGGTGCGCGACACGGTGCTGATGAACGAGGTTCCGGCGATTGATGGCGGCGGGGATGCGGCGGTCGATGTGCGGCGGCTTCTGGTGATCCACAACCCGACGGCCGGCGGGCGGCGGGCGCCGCGGCTGCGCGCGGTTGTCTCCCGGTTGGAGGCGCGCGGCCTGTCGGTCACCGTCAAGCCGACGGGCAAGCGCGGCGATGCCGAGGCCTTCGCCCGCGAGGCCGATCCCGCCGACGTCGATGCGGTGATTGCGGCCGGCGGCGACGGCACCATCAACGAGGTCATCAATGGACTGGCCGTTCATGCCGAAACGGGCCGGCCGCTGCCGCTCGGCATCGTGCCGATGGGCACCGCCAATGTGCTGGCGGCCGAACTGGGCCTGACGACCGACCCGGAGCGCATTGCCGCGGCGATTGCCGGCGGACGGCGGACGATGATCTGGCCGGCACAGGCCAACGGGCGCGTGTTTTCGCTGATGGCCGGGGTCGGGCTGGACGCGCGGGTGGTGGAGCGGGTCGATCCCAGGGTGAAGCGGCTGATCGGCAAGGGCGCCTATGTGGCCGAAACGCTGGTGCAGTTGGCGACCCGGCCGGACCACCGCTATCGGGTGACGCTGGACGACGGCCCGCCGCAGGAGGTGGCGTCGGTCATCGTCGCCAAGGGGCATTTCTACGGCGGCCGGTTCATCTGCGCGCCGGATGCGCGGCTGACCGCGCCGGAACTGCATGTCTGCCTGTTCCCGCGCGGCGGGCGGCTGAATGCGTTGCGCTATGTCTGGGGCGTCACCGCCGGGCGGCTGGCGCGCTTTCCGGAGTATCGCGTGGTGACGGCGAAGCGGGTGCGGATCGACGGGCCGGCGGATGACGGGCTGTTCGCCGACGCGGTGCAGGGCGACGGCGACGTGCTGGCGCGGCTGCCGGTGGAGATCACGCTGGCGGGGTGGCGGTTGCCGGTGCTGGCGGGGTGAGAGCCAATCACCGTGAGGGTGGCAGGCCCCTCGCCGCCCTCGCCTGCTCCTGCAGCGCGACGTAATGGTGCCAGACCAGCCGCGCAGCCAGCGAGCGGTAGGGCCGCCAGGGCTCCGCCACCTCGATCAGCTGCTTCGCCGTCGGCTTGTCGGCCCAGCCCTTCAGCCGCTGGACGCCGAGCTGGATCGCCAGATCGCCGATGGGCCAGATGTCCGGCCGGTCGAGCGTGGTCATCAGATAGACCTCGGCGCTCCAGCGGCCGATGCCCTTCAGCGCGACGAGCTGGGCGATCGCCTCTTCGTCGGGCAGGTCATGGATGACGTCGAAATCGAGCCGGCCGCTCGCCACCGCCTCGGCAAGGCCGCGGGCATAGCCGATCTTCTGGCGGGAGAAGCCGCAGGCGCGCAAATTCTCGTCGTCCAGCGCCAGGATGGCTTCAGGCGTAACGTCGCCGCCCAGCCGGTCCTGCAGCTTGGCCCACAAGGCCAGCGCCACCTTGGTGGAGAGCTGCTGCTCCATCACCATGCGCAGCAGGCCGACGAATCCGGTCGGCCGGGTGAAATCGCGGATCACCGGGCCGCCGACGCGCAAACATTCGGCAAAAATGGGGTCGAGCGCAGCCAGATGTTCAACGCTCATCGGCCGCGCTCCACTCCAGACAACCGTTAGATCAGGCCACCAGCTCGATGGCGTAGTCCTCGATCACGGTGTTGGCGAGCAGCTTGCTGCACATCGCCTCGACCTCTTTGCGGGCGGTCGCCTCGTCGGTGCTCTTGAGCTGCAGCTCAATCACCTTGCCGGCGCGGACGTCCTCGACGCCGTCGAAGCCCAGCGTGTGCAGCGCGTGCGCGATGGCCTTGCCCTGGGGGTCGAGAACGCCGCGCTTGAGGGTGACGTGAACCTTGGCCTTCATCGGATGTCCGCTCGCTTTGGGGTGTTGGTGGAGGGGGTGGTTATTGGATGGCAGTCACTGGATCGTCTTGGGGCCCTTGACGTCGCTCGGCCCGCCTTCCGGCAGGATGCCGAGGCGCCGCGCGACCTCCTGATAGGCTTCCTCGACGCGGCCCAGGTCCTGACGGAACCGGTCCTTGTCCAGCTTCTCGTTGGTCTTGACGTCCCACAGGCGGCAATTGTCGGGGCTGATCTCGTCCGCCAGGACGATCCGCATCTCCTCGTTCTCCCACAGCCGGCCGAATTCCAGCTTGAAATCCACCAGCTTGAGCCCGATGCCGAGGAAAAGGCCGGACAGATAGTCGTTCACGCGAAGCGACAGCGCGACCATGTCGTCGAGGTCCTGCGGAGCCGCCCAGCCGAAGGCGGTGATGTGCTCCTCGGAAACCATCGGATCGTTCAGCTCGTCCGACTTGTAGTAGTATTCGATGATCGACCGCGGCAGCGGCGTGCCTTCGGGAATGCCGAAGCGGCGCGACAGGCTGCCGGCGGCGACGTTGCGCACCACGACCTCGATCGGGATGATCTCGACCTCGCGCACCAGCTGCTCGCGCATGTTCAGGCGGCGCATGAAGTGCGTGGGCACGCCGATCTCGGACAGACGGCTCATCAGATACTCGGAGATGCGGTTGTTCAGCACCCCCTTGCCGGTGATGACGCCCTTCTTCTGGTTGTTGAAGGCGGTGGCGTCGTCCTTGAAGTATTGCACCAGGGTGCCCGGCTCCGGCCCTTCGAAGAGTACCTTGGCCTTGCCTTCGTAGATGCGCCGGCGTCGTGTCATCGCGTGATCGTCCAAATACGTAAGGACCGGTCAAGCGAGCTTGCCGGCCCAGGAATGTGCCAGAGTGATATAGCAAGCCGGGTGCACGAACACAACGACGGGGGCGGGAGGGCAGGATTGTGCGGTCGCTGATCCCGAAAGGCGCGGCGTCGGAGGCAAGATCTCCACGGATGTCACGGATTTGAACACGGATTTCACGGATGTGGCGTTCCGAAGCTGTGGACTGCCTGAAAAGCCGGACCGTCCGCAAGATCAAAAAAATCCGTGTAATCCGTGTCTAAATCCGTGACATCCGTGTCAATCTTGTCGGCCGGTATGTGCCTGACCCGGTTAGCCGCACTCTCTCACAGTTCCACCGGCGCATAGGGCACGGCATGCGGGCGGCCGGGGGCGAAGTGCCAGATCGGGTTCAGGTCGGGCCGCTCCACCCGCGGCACCGCCAGCAGGGAGCTGGACGAGGTGCCGAATCCGTTCGGCAGCAGGAAGTCCATGGCGCCGCGCTCGTCCGGCGTGCCTTCCCAGATGCGGCTGCCCATCAACTCCGGCCAGCCGCCCCAGGCGAAGGACTCCGCGTCGGAGACGTCCACGGCCGGTGGCACCGCATGCTCGAACAGCGGGCGATAGAAGGCGGTGCGCGGGTCCTGCGGGTCGTCCAGCTCGAAGGCGGTCAGCATGTGGACGCCGGCGGGGATCGACGACACCTCCGGCCGGTGGCGCGGGTTGGCGCCGCGATGGACGACCAGATAGGCGTCGCGGTTGTCGGCGATCACCAGATTGAAGGGGCGATAGGCACGGATGTCGAGGTCCGCGAAGCTGCGCGCGGCATCGGCGGCGTCGGCATGGTCCAGCGCGTCCAGCACCAGTTCGCCGCGCGACCGCTTGCCGGCCTCCGGCCCCAGCGTGCCGAAGCGGTTGAGGATGACCGCCACCACCCCCTCGTCGTTCAGCCCCATCCAGGAGCCGCCGGCCAGTTCGTCCAGCCCGGCGACCACGTTCGGGCGGTCGGGCCAGTGGCGGGCGGGGGGAAGCCAGGGGCGCCCTGTCATCTCGTCACGGTTTCCGGCGACGACCAGCGGCCAGGTTGCGTCGGGTCGCCGCAGGAGGATCACGCTGCACATGCGATGCCTTGTCTTTTGTGGTGCCCAAGGGTATCCCGCCGCCCCGAGGAAACTCTGCAGAATATCCGCGGCTGCGACGCGGCGGGACAGTGACGACAACCGCTTCCGGGCTATATAATCATTGGAAACGGGAGCGAAACCAATAAGGAGCCTGGGTCCCCATGACGACCTTCGACGACCGCGAAAAGGCTTTTGAGAACAAGTTCCAGCACGACGCGGACCTGCTCTTCCGCATCCGCGCCCGGCGCGACCGTCTGGCCGGCGAATGGGCCGCCGACCTGATGGGGCTGTCCGGGGCGGAGGCCGAGGCCTATGCGCGCCAGATCGTGGACACCGACATCGCCACCGCCGGCCCGCACGACATCCGGGACAAGCTGTGCGCCGACCTGAACGCCCGCGGAGTCGACATCTCCGAACACCGGGTGGAAAAGCAGATGGCGCATTTCCTGGACATCGCGCGCGAGCATGTGACTCAGGGCTGATCCGGGGAGCCTGAGCCCGCCTCACGCGGAACCGCCGCCGCAACGGCCGTGCGGCGGGACGCCTACTCCGCGGCCCGGTGCAGGAGGCGCTGCCCGGCATAGTCGGCGATGCGGCGGATCAGCATGTCGATCTCGCCCTTCAGCCGGACGAAGCCGTCGTGGCGTTCCAGCGTCTCCTCGTTCATGTAGAGGCGGCGGTTGATCTCAAGCTGGATCGAATGACGGCCGCGCGCCGGATCGCCATAGCGCGCCAACAATTCCACCCCCTTGTACGGATCGTTGATCGCCACGCGATGGCCGAAGCCGCGCAGGGTCTCCGCCACCAGCCGGACGAATCCGGGCTCGCTGGTGGTGCCGTCACGGTCGCCGATGACGAAATCCACCGCCAGCGGGTCGCGCCCGTCCGGCCGCAGCGACGACGGCATGGAATGGCAGTTGACGTGCCACACCGCGCCGAACCGGGCCGCCAAGCCATCCAGCGCAAGCCGCATCTGGGCATGGTAGGGACGGTAATAGCGGTCGATTCGGTCGGCCACCGCCGCCGCCGGCAGCTTCCCGTCATAGAGCGGCACGCCCGGCCGCAGCATGCTGCGGATCAGCCCCATGCCCAGCGTGCTGCGCGGAGTCGGGCGTAGCGGCATCGGCAACTCGCCGTCGATCAGCGCCGGGTCGATGTCGTCGACAGCGCGGTTCACGTCGATGCAGGTGCGGGGAAACAGCGCGCACAGCAGGGTGGCGCCATGGTCGGGCGCCGTGGCGAACAGCTCCTCCACATGGCTGTCCTCGCCCTGGCGCAGCAGGGGATGCGGACAGATCACCCGGAAATCGGCGGGATAGACGCTGCCGCTGTGCGGCGAATCGAACAGCACCGGAAGGCGCTCGCCCACCGGGTCGTTGCGGACAAGAACGTCATCGATCACGAAGCTCATCGACCGGCCCCAACCAGACGACAGGATGAAAACAACCGCCAGTTCAATTGCCGCAAGGTCAACCGCCGCCCTGATTGATCAGGGGATCCTATAACCCAAGCGTCAAGCCTCAGTCGACGGCAATTCGTCATGATCCTGCCATGCTGCCGCAACATCGCACAGCGCGCATCAGCCAAAAAAACCGCCCTACCCAACCGGCCCACACTGGCGCGGAGTCGCTTGGTCCGCCATACTGTTCGGAGCGCCCACCGCTGGCGAGCTGCCGCTTGACCGACCCGCTCTTCGCCCCCGTCGAACTCACCCCGCCGGACATCGCGCCCCACCGGCGTGGCAACACCGGCATCGACCACGTCACCAGCCTGTCGGCGGCGGAGCCGGGGCCGCATGTGGTGCTGAACGCGCTCGTCCACGGCAACGAGCTGTGCGGCGCCATCGCCCTGGATGCGCTGCTGCGGATGGGTCTGCGGCCGACGCGCGGACGGCTGACCTTCGTCTTCGCCAACACCGCCGCCTATGCCACCTTCGACCGCCAGAACCCTTATGCCTCGCGCTATCTGGACGAGGATTTCAACCGGCTGTGGTCGCCGGAACATCTGGACGGCCGGCGCGACAGCGTGGAGCTTCGCCGCGCCCGCGTCCTGCGCCCGGTCTACGAGTCGGCGGACCTGCTGCTCGACCTGCATTCGATGACGGCGGACACCGCGCCGCTGACCCTGTGCGGCCGGACCACGCGCGGGCGCGACTTGGCGCTCGGACTCGGCTATCCGGCCTGGGTGGTGGCGGACGGCGGCCATGCCGGGGGCAAGCGGCTGATCGATTACGGCAGCTTCGCCGAGCCGGAGGGATCGCACACTGCGATCCTGGTCGAATGCGGCCAGCATTGGCGGACCGAGACGGCGACGGTCGCGCTGGAAAGCTGTCTGCGCCTGCTTCTCGGCCTGGAGATGATCGATCCACCGATGAACGGTCCCCGCCTGCGCCCACGCAGCGATCCGCAGCGGGTGGTCGAGGTCACCGACGCCGTCACCGCCTCCACCGAGCGGTTCCGCTTCACCGCCCCCTTCGTCGGCATGGAGGTGATCGGCCGCGCCGGCACCGTCATCGGCTGGGACGACACGCGCGCGATCCTGACGCCCCATGACGACTGCGTCCTCATCATGCCCGCCCGCCGGGTGAAAGCCGGCCAGACGGCGGTGCGGCTGGGGCGGATCGTCGGGTGAGGTTGGTCGATCCTTACGGTGTCGTTGGTATGCGGACAAGATCTCCACGGATGTCACGGATTAAAACACAGATTTCACGAATGTGGCGTCCCTGAAGCTGCGCTTTCGGGATCAACCGGAGCGCCCGGAAGATAAGAAAAATCCGTGTAATCCGTGTCTAAATCCGTGACATCCGTGTAAATCTTGCCCCCAGCTCAACGCCCTCGCAAGTCGCCCGCGCCCTCATTTCGCCGGCTTGCCCTTCGTCCAGGTCGCATTCGCGCTGAACAGCGGAACGGTGGAGATCGAGGTCTTGGCCGAGGCGTCCTTCACCTGTCGGCTGTACACCACATAAACCATCGTGTCGTTCGGCCGGTCGTAGATGCGGCGAATGGCGATCGACTTGAAAATCAGGCTCTTCCGTTCGGAGAAGACCTCCTCCCCCTTCTGCGACAACTCGATGTCACCGACGGTCACCGGCCCGGTCTGACGGCAGGCGATGGAGGCGTTGGACGGGTCCTCGAACCAGTTGCCCTTGCTCAGCCGGTCGATCAGGCTGCGGTCGAAATCGACCAGATGGCAGGTGATTCCCTTCACCTTGGGATCCTCGATCGCCTGGATCTCCAACCCGTTGCCGGTCCAGTCGTTGGAGAAGCGGCCGACCACCTCGTCGGCCGCCGCCGTACGCAGCGGGAGCGCGGCGGTCAGCAGGCCCAGAACCAAAAGGCCGGCGGAAGCGTTCATCAGGGGAAACGGACTGCGCATCTCGATCGGGTCTCCGGCAAGGACGGGCGGGGACCGCAGGGTGGGCGGCCCGGAAAAACACTCCCCTAGATCGGAGGGTCGGGCGCCGCCGTCAAGCGCCTGCCTCCGGAGGTCCGGCCACCGCGATGACAGACCGCAGCCCGCTCGCCTCGCTTCCCCCCGCCCCCGAGGCTCCGCTTGCCGGCACGCCGGAACCGGCGACCGAACCCTTGCCCTCACCCGGCCACCGCCGCGATCCGATGACCATCGCCGTCGTCGGCCTGTTCGTCATCGCCGTTCTGTTCGCGCTCTATTTCGGACGCGACGTGCTGCTGCCGATCATGCTGGCGCTGATCCTCAGCTTCCTTCTGCGACCGCTGGTCCGCGCCCTCTACCGCGTCGGGGTGCCCGAGGGGCTCGGCGCCGCCGTCATGGTCGTCATGCTGTTCGGCGGTGTGCTGCTGGCGGTCTATACCCTGTCCACCCCGGCGGCGGAGTGGGTGAACCGCATGCCGCGGGTCCTGCATGAGTTGGAATTCAAGCTGGGCGACATCCGCGCCGGCATCGACCGCGCCCGCGAAGCCTCCCGCCAGATCGAGGAGATCACCAAGGAAACCGGCGAGGCAGGGCCGGTGCGCGAAGTGGTGGTGCGCGGTCCGACCCTGATGGAACAGGCGGTCAGCCAGGTCGAATCGGTTCTCGCCAATGTCGTGATCCTGCTGGTGCTGCTCTATTTCTTCCTCGCCCGCGGCCGCCATTCGTTGGAGTCGCTGATCGGCACCATGCGCAACGTCGATGACCGCGTGCATTACGCGATGGTCGCGGCGACGCTGCAGCAGAACATCGCCGCCTATCTGCTGACCATCACCGTCATCAATGCGGTGCTGGGTCTGGCGACCGGGCTGGTGATGTGGATGTGGGGGCTGCCGAACCCGGCGCTGTGGGGAGTGATGGTGGCGCTGGCCAACTACATCCCCTTCATCGGCCCGGCGGTGATGACCGGCGTGTTCTTCCTGGTATCGGTCCTGACCTTCGACAGCCTCGGCACCATCATCCTGCCGCCGCTGTCCTTCGTGGCGCTGACCACGCTGGAGGGCAATTTCCTGACGCCGATGATCGTCGGCCGCCGGCTGTCGCTGAACCCCATCGCGGTGTTCGTGTCGATCCTGTTCTGGGGCTGGCTGTGGGGCATTCCCGGCGCGCTGCTGGCCGTACCGATCCTGGCGATCCTGAAGATCCTGTTCGACGCGCACGAACCGCTGAAGCCGGTGGGTGCGCTGCTGGGGGATTGAGGAGGCCGCCGCCCCCTCACGCCACCGAAGCCAGCGGCAGATTGACCAGCAGGTTCTGCGGCTTGAGCTTCAGCCGCCGTCCTTCCGTCATCGCCAGCCCCAGATAGACCGGCCGGCCGGCGAGATCGGGGCGCATGGCGGCGGGATCGGCAAAGTCCAGGCGGAACAGGGCGAGGATGCGGGCCAGCCGGTCCTCCCCCACCTCCACGCCATTGTACAGGTCGTTGAGGATCGCGGTGGCGGAACTGTCGAGCCCGACATGCCAGACCCAGCGGTCGTCGCGGATGTTCTGCACCGGCTGGATGCTGACCGTCACGCCCAGGAAATGCCCGACCCAGGCCTCCAGCACGCGGGCCAGCGCGTCCAGCCCGGCCGCGGCGAATGTGATGTCCAGCACGGTGTCGTGACGGGCGTCGCGGCCCCAATAGAGCGGATGGTTGGTCTCGTCCAGGATGTCCAGTTCGACGCTGCGGGGAGCGGTGCCGGCCTCCACCACCAGACGGCCGAGCGAACCGAAGCCGCCGGACGCCGCCATTGTCTCCACCGTCTCGGCATCGGCGACGCGGACGCGGCCGTCCTCCACCGACACCGTCTGTTCGCGGAAGAACAGCTCCCCCGCCCGCGCCCGCAGGCCGGACGGCGTTTCATCCAGGATGCCGCGCAGGATGGCGTGGACCAGCTGGTCGATGAACAGGGCGGGCACCCCGCGGGCACCCTCGCGGAACAGGCGGATGTAGCAGCCTTCCAGCGTTCCGGCCGCGAGCAGCCGGTCGCGGAAGGCCAACCAGACCTGGAAATTCTCCCGCGCATCCGGGTCGGCGATGGCGTCGAGCAGCGGCGCGGGCACCATCCGCGCCGGATCGTCCAGCAAGGCGGCGTGCAGCGTGCGCTCGGCATCGCAGGCTTCCTCCGGCGGCCGCATCTCCGGCCGGAGCAGGTAGGCGCGCAGGAAATCGGGCGTCACCGCCAGATGGTTGTCGGCATCGCGGGTCAACAGGTGGAAACCGGACGCCGTCCAGAAATCGGTCATGCTGCTGGGCACCTTTGGTCCTGAAGGCACCTATCCGACGACAGAGCCGCCGGCCGGCGCAAGAGTCTTGTGCTAAAGGGTCCTGTCGAGAAAGGCGTCGATGTCCGCCCACACCCGGTCGCGGATGGCGTCGCATTCCATCAGCAGTTCGTGCCGCGCCCCGGGATAGTCGGCAAGATGGGCGTTGCCGAGGCGGGCGACCACCGCGCGGTGCGCCGCCGCCCGCACCACCCGGTCGTCCGGCGCGCTCAACAGCAGCACCGGCGTGCGCACCCGCTCCAGCGGCAGGGTATGGCGCAGCGCATCCTCCGCATCCAGGGCGGCGGCGACCCAGGCGAAGCTGACGCCGCCGACGCGCAGTTCCGGCCGCTCGGCATAGGGGCCGTGGAAGGCGGCGTAGCGCCGCGGATCGGCGGTGATCTTGTTGTCCAGGCTGAAGCGCCCCTCCGCCGGGTCGTAGTCGCCCTGCCCCAGCGCATAGCGGGCACCCAGGCCGCAGGCGAGCCCGACGTCGGCCAGCACCCGGACCAGCCAGCGCGGCAGCGGCCCGCTGTGGATGGCGTACATCGGCGCCGACAGCAGGACGGCGGCATAGCGGTCGGGATCATCGTCGGCATGGCGGGCCAGCGCCAGCGTCGCCACAAGCCCGCCCATGGAATGGGCCAGCAGGATCAGCGGCCCGCCCGTCTTCGCGGCGACCGGTGCCACCACCTGCCGATGAACCTCGTCGAGATCGTCCACCAGCGTCGCGAAGTCGGTCAGATGGTGGATCTGCCGGTTGGGCAAGGGCCGGTCGGACAGGCCCTGATTGCGCCAATCCAACGCCACGACGCGGAAGCCGCGGGCGGCCAGCGCCTCCGCGGTTTCGGCATATTTCTCGATGAACTCCGCCCGGCCGGTCAGCACCAGCGCCGTGCCGCGAACCCGCTCCGGCACCGGCCAGACGGCGACGCGCAGCTTGGCCCCATCGGGCATCGCGACGAAGCGCATCTCCACGGAACCGGAGGCCGGGTCGGCAGCGGTTCCGCCGGCGGGCTTCGCCGCAAATTCGGATGCAGTCCAAGCGGCATCATCGGCCATGCTTTCTCCCCTGACCGTTGTGTTGCAGACCGGAAGAGCGCCCGGATGGGCCACCCATTTCGAATTCGTCAAGATATAGAAAACCAGAAATAGTAGCGATGTCTTGTGTCGGCTGCGAGAGGGAACTCTTTTCCTTGAATGCCGTTGGTCCGCCGTTGGAGGTGAACCGATGAAGACAACACGCATCATCGTCCTGGCGATTGCCGCCGCGACCCTGAGTGGGACTGCCGTCCCTGCGCTGGCGAATGGAAAGGCCAAGGTTCCGCCCGTGCATGTCGAGCATGAGGATGGCGAGGAGATCCTCGTCCACAAGGGGGAAGCGTCCTTCTACAGCCAGAAATTCCATGGCCGCACCACCGCGAGCGGCGAAACGATGAACCAGAACAAGGCGACAGCCGCCTCGCGCACCCTGCCGCTGGGCGCCAAGGCGACCGTCACGAATGAGGAGAACGGCAAGAGCGTCGACGTCATCGTCAACGACCGCGGCCCTTATGTCGATGGTCGCGTGATCGACCTGTCGCGGTCTGCCGCCAAGAAGCTGGACATGATCGACGACGGCACCGCGCCGGTGACGGTGGAGGTCAAGCCGTCGGAGCAGCCGACCGAAGCCGCCCGCGAAAAGGTGGAGGACAAGGTGGACCAACTCACCCCCGACAGCCAGGTCGCCCAGGGGGACACCCGCCGAAACGGCAGCAGCGGGGGAAGCAAAAGCGACACAGTGTCGCACTCCGGGTCCGGCAAGTAATGCTGCGGCGCGGCGAAGACGGCTTCCGATTCGCCGCGCCCGCTGCCGGATTTCCGTTCAATCCCCGAACCAACAGTCACCGGATGGTCAGGCCTCTGAAAAGAAACGGGCTTCACCGGCAGGGCACCATCTGGCGACGGCAAAGTCGCACCAGCGGTCCGCAGCCGGCCCAAGGCGGTAAATTTTACCGTTAAGCCACTGATCCGGCACCATTCCCCTTGCTATACCTTTGATCCGAAGTAATCCGCCGGCACCTCGACGGCTTCCATTGCGTCGAAGCCTGCCGAACGGGGCAGCCGCCTTTCCTGCGGACTTGTGCGGAACGTTAGAGATTTTTTTGCATTTTTGGAGGAGACGTGGTGCCATTCCCCTCGCTGCGGCGCACACCACGCATTGCAGCGAACGGCGCGGCGCCCAGCGTCAGACGCCGGAACAGGCACCGAGAGAAAGAGGAATTGCTGCGATGGACGACGTGCGTCAGGTCCGCAAGGATATCGAAGGCTACTGCATCGAAGACCTGTCCGTCGGCATGACGGCCAGCTTCGCCAAGACGGTGACGGAGGCCGACATCGTCCTGTTCGCGGGCATTTCCGGTGACACCAACCCGGTCCACATCAACCAGGAATACGCCGCCACCACCATGTTCCAGGGCCGTATCGCCCACGGCATGCTGACGGTCGGCTTCATTTCGGCCGTGCTGGGCACCAAGCTGCCGGGGCCGGGCTGCATCTACATGAGCCAGACGCTGAAGTTCAAGGCGCCGGTCCGCGCCGGCGACACCGTCACCGCCCGCGCCACCATCACCGAACTGATCCCGGAAAAGCGCCGTTGCGTCATCAAGACCGTCTGCACCGTCGGCGAGACCGTGGTGGTCGAGGGCGAGGCGCTGCTGATGGTCCCCTCTCGCGGTTGATTGGCCGCGGCCAGCACTCCGGCCAATCGGCCTGCTTGGGAGCGTAAAACACGCCGGCGCGTTTACCCCGCGCCGGCGTCGGTCTATATAGACGCCCGAGCAAGCGGACCCGCCGGGGTCCGCCCACAGCACCGGGGCGCGCATGCGACTGTACAGACACACCGCCGACCTGCCGGCCGAAGAGCGGGGCGCCGTCGTTGCGCTCGGCAATTTCGACGGCGTGCACCGCGGGCATCAGACGGTCATCGGCACCGCCCAGCGCCTTGCGGCGGAAATGGGCGTGCCTTCGGCCGTCGTCACCTTCGAACCGCATCCGCGCAGCGTCTTCCGCCCCGACGACCCGCCCTTCCGCCTGACGCCCTTCCGCGTCAAGACCCGCCACATCGAAGCGCTGGGCGTCGACCAGTTGATCGTCTGCCATTTCGATGACAGCTTCCGCCACAAGACCGCGCAGGCCTTCGTCGACGAGGTTCTGATCGGCGGGCTGGGCGTGCGGCACGTCGTCTGCGGCTATGACTTCCTGTTCGGGCATAAACGGTCGGGCGATCCCGCCTTTCTGCTGAAGGCCGGGCGCGCCCAGGGATTTGGCGTGACGGAGGTCGGGCCGGTGTCCGACGAGCAGGGCGGCGTCTATTCCTCCACCCGCGTGCGCGATGCGCTGACCGCCGGCCGGCCGCGCGAGGCCGCCTTCGTTCTGGGCCATTCCTGGGAAATCGAGGGGCGCGTCGTCCATGGCGACCAGCGCGGCCGCACCATCGGTTTCCCCACAGCCAACATCGAGCTGGGCGAGTATCTGCGCCCGGCCTTCGGCGTCTATGCGGTGCGCGCCGGCATCGACCGCGCCGGCGAGACCGTCTGGCTGCCGGGCGTCGCCAACCTCGGCGCCCGCCCCACCGTCGACGGCACGGTCGCCCGGCTGGAGGCCCACCTGTTCGACGTCGACCTTGACCTGTACGATCTGCATCTGCGGGTCCAGATGATCGACTTCCTGCGGCCGGAGATGAAGTTCCCCAGCTTCGACGTGCTGAAGGACCAGATCGTGAAGGACGCCGTCGCCGCCCGCGCCGTGCTGGCGGCCGGCTGACCGGAGGGCGTGCAGGATGGAGCGCGTGTTGATGCTGCTGTTCATGCTGAACCAGGGCGGCCCGACCACGCTGGATTTCGCCAGCATGGAGCAATGCAAGGCGGCCGAGCCGATCATCATCCAGAATTACCGCGAGATGACCGGCAACACCGTGCTGGCGCGCTGCATCCGCATGGTGCTGCCGGCCAAGTGACCGGGCCCAAGCGATTGGACCAAGCGACGAGATGGCAAGCGATCCACGCTGGCGGCGGTGGTTTCATCTGATACAGTGCCGCCCCGTTTCCGCTTCGCTTCAAAGCCGTTCCATGCCCCGTCCCGATTCCCTGTCCATCCGCGTCCTGCTGACGGCATTGGTCGCCTTCGGCCCGCTGTCCACCGACCTGTACCTGCCGTCGCTGCCGACTCTGGTGCGGGTGTTCGACACCGATGTCGCCACGGTGCAGCTGACGCTGTCGATCTTCCTGGTCGGCTTCGCGGTGTCGCAGCTGGTCTATGGCCCGATGTCCGACCGCTTCGGCCGGCGCCCGACCCTGATGGTGGGGGTGGCGATCTATCTGGCGGCCAGCGCCGTCTGCGCCATGACCAGCAGCATCGACGCGCTGATCGCCGCCCGCTTCTTCCAGGCTCTGGGCGCCTGCTGCGGCCCGGTGGTGGCGCGCGCGGTGGTGCGCGACGTGTTCGGGCGCGACCGGGCGGCGACGGTGCTGGCCTATATGTCGATGGCGATGGCGCTCGCCCCGGCGGTGGGGCCGATGCTGGGCGGCGTCCTGACGGAGTGGTTCGGCTGGCGCGCCAACTTCATGCTGTTGACCGTCTTCGCCTGCGGCATCCTGGCCGCAGTGTGGTCGATGCTGGGCGAAACCAACGCCCACCGCGACGAGGAGGCGCTGCGGCCGGGCCGGCTCGCCGCCAACTACCTGCTCCTGCTGCGCAACCGCGGCTTCGTCGGCTATGTGCTGGTGGTGGCCTTTTCCTACAGCGGCATCTTCTCCTTCATCTCCGGCTCGTCCTTCGTGCTGATCGAGCAGTTGCACCTGACCCCGGCGCAGTATGGCGCCAGCTTCGGCGCGGTGGTTCTGGGCTACATGCTGGGCACCTTCCTGGCCGGGCGGCTGACGCCGCGGCTGGGCGGCGCGCGGATGATCCGCATCGGGACGCTGCTGTCGCTGGGCGGCGGGCTGGTGGGCGGGGTGCTGGCGCTGGCCGGGGTGCTGCACCTGCTGGCCATCGTGGTGCCGGTCTTCCTGTTCATCCTGGGCGCCGGGCTGACCCTGCCCAACGCCACCGCCAATGCGGTCGGCCCCTACCCCACCATGGCCGGACTGGCGTCTTCGCTGCTGGGCTTCGCGCAGATGGCCATCGCCGCGGTCGTCGGCATCGTCGTCGGCCACCTGAACGACGGCTCCGCCCTGCCGATGATGGGGGCCATCGGGCTGGTCGGGCTGGGCGCGCTGCTGGCGCACCGGCTGCTGGTCATCCCCGCGGCGCGTGGCGGGCGATCCGCCTGATCCGGCCCTGGCGGGAGGTGGAGCGACGCCGCTCCCGCGCCCTGCCGTCGCCATCCTCCGAATTCGCCCCGGCCTCCGACGCTCCCAACTGCGGGAAGCGGTCCATCAGGATGGTGAACAGGATGGTCACCATCAGGCACAGGGCCAGCGTCATGCCGGCAAGCGTGTAATAGCCGGCGCCGCAGGCGATGCCCAGTCCACCCGCCACCCAGATGACCGCGGCGGTCGTCGCCCCCCGCACGCTGTCACCGGATCGGAACATCACGCCGGCACTGATGAAGCCGACCGCCTGCGCCACGCCCTGGATGACACGCACCGGGTCGCTCGGCCGCTCGTCGCCGCTGGTCTGCAGGCCGGCGAACAGCTCCAACGCAACCATGGTGGTCAGGGCGCAGCTGATGGAGATCAGCGTATGCGTGCGTAGCCCTGCCGCTTTGCCCCGCATTTCGCGGTCGAGTCCAAGCAACGCACCGCAAAAGGCCGCCGCCAGCAGCCGCAACCCCATCTCCTCCGTTGTCAGAACCTCGGTCAAGCCCATGAAATCACTCCGGTTTTTCCGCCTGCCAAACGGTCTGCCACTTTTTTGGGGCACACGGCATTTTTCACTTTGCATTCGATCGCGTTGGATCTATGTAACGCGAACTCGCAAGCGCACGTGCCGCTGGCCCGCCCCTCGGCGTCTCCGAGATGTGGTTATGCAACGACGTAACGCGTGATCCCCGACCGTCCCTTAAACAAGGCGGCGACTTGGAGGTTACGATGGTTGATGTTGTTGTGGGTGGGCGCGTGCTCACCCGTCTCCGAAATCTGCCGCTCCTGGACCATACGGACAGAACAGGGTTCTGTACGGGGCAATCCAGTATTGGCGGCCTGAGCGCCTGATCAGCTTTTTCAGTTGCTGATCGGCCCGCCCGGCCGCTCCGTCCCCCCGACTTCGCCCTTTCCGTTCCATCATCTTGCGTCCCAGGAGACTGAGATGACCCAGAAGATTGCGCGCTTTTTCGAAGAGCAGCGCCCGCAGACCCCTTGCCTCGTCATCGATCTGGACGTGGTCGAGCAGAACTACAACGATCTGCACGACGCCCTGCCCGACGCCCGCATCTTCTATGCGGTGAAGGCGAACCCGGCCGCGGAGATCCTCAGCCTGCTGGCCCGTCTCGGCTCCGCCTTCGACTGCGCCTCGGTCCCGGAGATCCAGATGGCGCTGGCCGCTGGCGCCACCCCGGAGCGCATTTCCTTCGGCAACACCATCAAGAAGGAAAGCGACATCCGCCGCGCCTATGAACTGGGCGTGCGCCTGTTCGCCTTCGACAGCGAGCCGGAACTGGAGAAGATCGAGCGCGCCGCCCCCGGCGCCCGCGTGTTCTGCCGCATCCTGACCTCGGGCGAGGGCGCCGAATGGCCGCTGTCGCGCAAGTTCGGCTGCGACCTGCCGATGGCCCGCGACCTGCTGCTGAAGGCCCGCGACATGGACGTGCAGCCCTATGGCGTGTCCTTCCATGTCGGCTCGCAGCAGAAGGACCTGATGCAGTGGGACCACGCCATCTTCCAGGTGGCGCAGCTGTTCCGCGAGCTTGAGGTGCTGGGCGTCGACCTGGGCATGATCAACCTGGGCGGCGGCTTCCCCACCCGCTACCGCACCGACGTGCCGGAATGCACCGCCTATGGCCAGGCGATCTTCGACTCGCTGCGCACCCACTTCGGCAACCACCTGCCGGAGACCATCGTGGAGCCGGGTCGCGGCATGGTCGGCAGCGCTGGCATCATCGAGAGCGAAGTGGTCCTGGTGTCGCGCAAGTCGGCCGAGGATCCCAAGCGCTGGGTCTATCTGGACATCGGCAAGTTCGGTGGTCTGGCCGAGACGATGGACGAGGCGATCCAGTACCCGATCGAGGTGCTGGGCGATGAGCAGGAAGACGACCGCGAGGCGGTCATCCTGGCCGGCCCGACTTGCGACAGCGCCGACGTGCTGTACGAGCGTGCCGACTACAAGATGCCGATGGGGCTGAAGGCCGGCGACCGCGTGCGCATCCATGCCACCGGCGCCTACACCACGACCTACTCGGCCGTCTGCTTCAACGGCTTCGCGCCGCTGCACCACTACTGCATCTGAGGAGACGGCAGGGCGACACCCTGCCCGTCCCGGATTCGGTCCAAGAAAAAGCCCGCCTGCCGGTTTCACCGGCGGCGGGTTTTTCTTTTCCGGCAGCCGCTTTTCTATGCAGCCTGACTTTTGGACACGCCAAGCACCGGACAAAGAAAAAGGCCGTTTCCGATCAACGGAAACGGCCTTTTCCGGTGCGTTCGCCGGCCGGCGTGCAAGCGCTCATTCGCGCCAGAACGGCTTCGACATCTCGCGCTCGGCATCCAGACGGCTGAAACCGATGTCCTGGAGCATACGGTCGTCCAGATAGCCCAGCTCGCGGCGGGTCACGATGCGCTGGCGCCACAGGCCCAGCATGTTCGACGCCACTTCGACGACATGGGCAAAGGTGGAGGTGCTGCGGCCGGTCTCGGCCGAATGCAGAAGGGTTGCCATGATGGAGATTCCTGAGATGTCTTGTTATGGAGGGTCCGCCGGTCGGCGATCACGTCCTCCTTGTGTGGAAATATAATTACGCTTCTTCGAGCCATGTTGCCACCCCCGACGGCAACATGCCCGCTTTGCAGGCAGCGAAGAACTCGCCATGGAATGTCACCGATCTGTGGCAAAAGCGTCATTGCGGATACTTACGGTTCGCTACCCTGACAATAATGACCCCCTGCATCGACAGCCCCTGGACAAGGCCGACCTACTTGGGCGATGTATTGTTTTACTTACGAATCAATTCAGCGGACCAGTGGATAGGTTCATGAACAGCCCCATTACCCCCGCCGGCCAGACCTTCGACACCATCGGCTTCGATGGCGACGACACGCTCTGGCACAATGAATCGCTGTTTTCGATGACGCAGGACCGCTTCCGCAGCCTGCTGGCTCATGCTGCGGACCCTACCGACCTCGACCGCCGCCTGCTGGAAGCGGAGCGGGCGAACCTCCGCGTCTATGGCTACGGCATCAAGGGCTTCGTGCTGTCGATGATCGAGACGGCGATTGCCGTCACCGACGGCCATGTCCCTGCCCGCGACCTGCAGAGCCTGATCGACTTCGGCAAGGCGATGCTGGAGCATCCGGTGGAACTGCTGCCCGGCGTGGCGGAGGTGGTGGAGACGCTGGCCGGCCGCCACCGGCTGGTTCTGATCACCAAGGGCGACCTGTTCGACCAGGAAAGCAAGATCGCGCGCTCCGGCCTGTCGGAGCTGTTCCACGCGGTGGAGATCGTCAGCGAGAAGGACCCGGCCACCTACCGGCGCGTGATGGACCGCCACGGCATCGATCCGGCCCGTTTCCTGATGGTCGGCAATTCGGTACGCTCGGACATCCTGCCGGTGCTGGCCACCGGTGCCCACGCCGTCCACATCCCCTATGCCATTACCTGGGCGCATGAGGAGGCGGAGGTGCCGGACGATCACTACCGCCGGCTGGACTCGATCCGCGACCTGCCGGCGCTGCTGGCCGACTGGTGAGAAGGACCATCGATGACCCTGTCCATGCTGCCCACTCCCGACGGAATAACGCCGGAAACCGGCGCGCCTGCCGCCGACCGCATCCTGGCCGGGTCACCGGTCTTCACCACCTGGAACGGCTACGAGTCGAATGACGGCAAGCGGTTCGCCGGCACTTGGCGGTCGACGCCCGGATCATGGCGCATCGTCTATGACGAGTGGGAATATTGCGAAATTCTGGAGGGCCAGAGCGTCGTCGCCCATGACGACGGGCGCTCCTGGACCTTGAAAGCCGGGGACCGTTTCGTTATCGAACCGGGCTTCACGGGAAGCTGGACGGTGGTCGCGGCCACCACCAAGCGCTATGTGGTGGTCCTGCCCTGAGGCAGATCGTCAGCCGACGATCTCGATTGAATGCTGGGCGGCGCCGTGGCTGAGGATGGTGACCGCCTTGCGTCCGATCTCCACCGCCAGAACGCCCAGCACCAGGACAGAGGCGACCAGCATCAATCGGGCGATGTCACGCGACCAGCCGCGCTTGCGGGCGTTGGCGCGGCGATGCTCGCGCAGCACCGCCCGTGCTGCCCGGCCGCTCAGGCGCGGTCCCATCCAGGAGGTGGCAGTCATCTTGCGCTCCCTCGCCGTCCCGAACAAATCGATATGCTTTTGTATAAAATTTTATCTTGTCCGGCAAGACGGGATTTTCGCCGCGGAGGACCAGAGGCAGCCGGAAGGATTTACTTATTCGTTCCGCTGGCATAACGGATTGGATCGGTCGTTCCGGCTTCGGAAAAGCCCTTCAGGCGCAACAGACAGCTGTCGCAGGCGCCGCAGGACAGCCCCTCCGACGTCGGATCGTAGCAGGAGTGGGTGAGGCTGTAGTCGACCCCCAGTTCCAGCCCGCGGCGGACGATGGCGGCCTTGTCCATCTGCATCAGCGGCGCATGGATCTTGAACCGGCTGGTGCCCTCCACCCCCGCCTTGGTGGCGAGGTTCGCCAGCGTTTCGAAGGCCGCGACGTATTCGGGGCGGCAGTCAGGATAGCCGGAGTAATCCAGGGCGTTGACGCCGATGAACAGGTCGGACGCCCCCAGCGTTTCCGCCCAGGCCAGCGCGAAGGACAGGAAGACGGTGTTGCGCGCCGGCACATAGGTGACCGGGATGCCCTCCCCCAGCCCGGCCGCCAGATCGGCGGCACTGTCGTGCTTCGGCACGTCGATGGCATCGGTCAGCGCGGAGCCGCCGAAAGCGCGCAGGTCGATGTCCGCGATCACATGCCGCTCCACCCCCATTGCCGCGACCACCCGCTGCGCCGCCTCCAGCTCCACCGAATGGCGCTGGCCATAGCGGAAGCTCAAGGCATTGACCCGGTAGCCCCCGGCCTTGGCGATGGCGAGCACCGTCGTCGAGTCGAGTCCGCCGCTGACTAGCACCACCGCCGGCTTTGACCTGTCCTGATCCGCCATCGCACACCTGCCTTTCCTTCGCCATCCGTCCGCCGGGTGGATCCTAAGCAGCAGCTTCTGACACATCCGGGCAGCGCGGACCAGATCAGGACATCGCCGCCAGCACCTCGGCGACGGTCATGATGCGCGACGGCGGCAGCCGGATTGTGGCGGTACAGCCCTGCCCCAGCGCGCTGTCCAGCGTGAGTGTCCCACCATGGGCCTCCACCAGACGCGACGCCAGCGGCAGTCCGAGTCCGACGCCCTCATGACGGCGTGTGGGACCTTGGTCAAGCTGGGCGAATGGCGTCAGGGCTTTCGCGATGTCCTCCGGCCGCATGCCGACGCCCCGGTCCCGCACCGAAAGCTCGATCCAGCCGTCGGCAGCCAATGCCACCGTCAGGGTAACGGTACCCCCCGGATGGCTGAATTTGATGGCGTTGGACAGCAAATTGCCCAGCGCCTGGATCAGGCGCCGTTGGTCGCCACGAATCGGCGGCAGCCCGCCATCGGCCACCACCTCGACCGTCACACTCTGACGGGCGGCGTGAAAGCGCAGGTCTGCCACGGCCCGGTCGGCGACCGCCGACAAATCGACGGGCGCTTCGGTCAAGGACAGCCCGCCGGCATCGACGCGGGCCATGTCGAGGATGTCGTCGATGATCGCCAACAGCTGTTCGCCGGCCTGACGGATCGCGCCGACACAATCGCGCATCTGATCGTTCCGCCCCGCGTCGCCAACCGGTCGCCCGGCCTGCGCCTCCAAAAGCTGGGAAAATCCGATCACCGCGTTCAACGGGGTGCGCAACTCGTGGCTCATCGCCGCGATGAAGGTGGATTTGGCGCGGTCGGCGGCCTCCGCCGCGTCCTTGGCCGCCAGCAACTCCGCCTCCGTCCGACGGCGTTCGGTGACGTCGCGGAGAATGGCGGTGTAGAGCCTTCGACCCTCCACCTCGCTGGCGCTGACCGACAACTCCACGGGAAAGCGGGTGCCGTCGGCGCGCTCCGCCTCCACCGCACGGTCACGGGCGATCAGCGCGGTGGTCTGGCCGGGCGCGAACTCCAGCCGGACGCCGCCCTCCTCCCGTAGGTCCGTCAGCGGGATCAGGCGGTCGAGAGGGCGCCACAGCAGATCCCCCGCCGCAACACCGAACATCGCCTCCGCCGCCCGGTTGAAGCTGTGCAGCACGCCGGCCTCGTCGATGGTCAGGATCGCCTCGGCCGCGGTGTCGAGAATCGCCTCGTTGCGCGCCTCCGACAGGCGCAGGGCGTTGGCGGTGTGCACATATTCGCTGACGTCGGTGATGGTGGCGATGGTGCCGCCATCCTCCAGGGCCATGCGCTGGCACAGCACCCGCCGGTCGACGCCGGCCCCCTCGGAGTCGTGGAAGCGGAAATCGGTCGGCGCCGGATCGCCGGTCGCGTCCAGCCGCCAGTCCGCCGCCACCCGAGCCCGGTCGTCGGGATGGACGGCATCGAACCAGCCATCGCCGAGCAGCCGGTCGGGCTCCAGCCCGGTGATGCCGGCAAGCCGGGCATTGGCGAACAGCACCTGACCGTCGGCATCGGCCTGCAGGATGCCGACCGGGACCGCCTCCGCCAATGTGCGGTAGCGCGCTTCGCTGGCCCGCAGGCGTTCCGACAGGGCGATGTGGTGGCTGATGTCGCGGACGGTCAGCACCAGCCCGCCGATGGCCGGATCGGCCAACTCGTTGCGGGTGGTGACTTCCAGCCAGCGCCAGCCGCCATCGGCATGGCGAAAACGGAAAACGGCGCGGCCACTGCTGCCGGCCGGGGCCACCGCGCGCAGCTGGAACCGGCGCCGCGCCTCCTCCACATCGTCGGGATGGATATGGCCGTCGAACGACGCGCCGGTCAGCATGTCCGAAGGGTGGCCCAGCAGTTCCGCGACGCCGTCACTGATGCGGAGCACGCACCCGTCTGCCGACAGCAGTGCGACGACTTCCCGGCAATCGCGGAACAGGGCGCCGACAGCCAGTGCGGTCGCGCGATGCTCGCCATCCTGCAAGATGATACCCCCCGAGCCTGCTGCGAATGGCGGGATGGCTTCGATCCCGCCATGCAGAGTAATCAGGGGGCATCAATGGTTCATGTCAGGATTAACCCCACTCCAAGCCATTGATTTCGGCACTGAAACACTTATCCCGTCGTCTTTATCCCCGGCGCAAGGACAGGAAGGATGTCAGTGCCTCCAGCACTGCATCGGGGGCTTCGGTCATCACCATGTGTCCGGTCTGCGGCAGGACGACGACCTGCGAAGTCTTGACGCGGGCCGCCAGCGACCGGCCGGCCTTTGCCGGAGTCATCTTGTCGAGCGCCCCCAGCAGGAACAGCGCCGGGCAATCGACCGCCGCGGCGGCATCGGCCCCTTGTCCATAGTCGTTGCAGGCGGCCAGATCGACGCCCAGCACGCCCGGACGAACCGACGCCATCAGCCGGCGCCCACCGGGGATCAGCGCCAGCCCCGGCGTCGGGCAACCGCCACCCTGGGCGCCGCCATGGCCACGCGGGCCAAAGCCCCAGCCGATCACCATATCGATGGCGGACTGTTCGCCGGCATGGGCGGCGGCCAGCAGGTCCGGGTGGACCGGCATCTGCTCCGCGATGCCCAGCAAAGCGATAGCCTCCACCCGCCCACCATGATGGGCGCCATGGCGGGCGGCGGCGTCCAGCGCCACCAGCGCGCCCATGGAATGACCGACCAGCGCAGCCCGCTCCAGCCCCGCGGCATCCAGCAGGGCAATCAACCAATCGGCGAGGGCGGCGATGCTGCCCAGCGGCTCGCCACCGGAGCGGCCATGGCCCGGGAGGTCGACCGCCAGCACCGAGCGGCCGTGGTGGG
>PJUA01000361.1_pt1 | contig 29250 bp, 27 predicted proteins | sample 1512151 | NCBI WGS metagenome assembly PJUA01 (sample SAMN08177678, study PRJNA422409) | Soil metagenome, whole genome shotgun sequencing project. | isolation source: Soil enriched on filter paper: beechwood xylan treatment | place: USA: Madison | collected 2015-01-15
ACAGAAAGACGCCGATGCCGCCGTCGTGCCTCCGGTCGGGCTACGCCCGTCCTCCGACACGACGGCGGCATTCCATTCTCATCCTGATTGTCGCCATTCTCACCGTGATTGTCGGGCCATACCTGGAGCTTCAGTCCGGGACTCGACCGGAGTCGGAGGCATGGCGGAACATGATGTTGTACGACTGGTCCGTTCTGTTCGCCAGAGTGGCGTCCTCATTCCTCCTGGCGCAAGAGGAACCATTGTCTCCTGTAATTTGGAAGATGGGCAGCCTGAGCTCACCACACGAAAGTGCGCAAATTGTCCGGAATCTGAGACCACGTTGTGAACGTGAGCTCAGCCGTGCTCTACCTCTGCCCTTCGCCCGCTTCCGAGTTCGTCCAGAACATGCTGGTATTCGCCCGGTGGCAGGGCGCGTGCATCCTCGGCCATGTGCCGCAAGGCAGCGAGGCCGGTCTCGGTAAACCGAGCCCGCAGCCAATGGCCACCGTCATCCCGCAACTCCAGCAGCCCGCGGTCCAGCATCCCCTGAATGACCGTTCCCGGCTTCGGCTGACCCTTGTTCGGCCCGGTAGCCCACCGCTTCACCAGGATGCCGCTCTCCAGCCGAGGTGCCTGCCCAAAGCGCACCATGAATTCGTTGCGGATCAGAGCCCGCTCTCGCGGTGTCAAGGTGATGTCGCTCATCAGCTCACCTCCCTCAATCCTCTCCCCGCGATACGCGGAACCAGTGCTCAGCATATTGCCGACACAGTTCAGCCTCCACGCCATCTCCGGTGCGTTCGGCATCGGCCGCGCGGGCGAGCCACTGAGATTGTTTCTGAAGCGCTGATCCGTTCACACGAGCGGGTGATGGTCGGACCCCGGCCGAAGCGGCAGTAGGTGGGCGAGGCTTGCTGAAATTGGGTCGCGGCACGGGTACGCGGGGCCTGGAGGGTGGCATGGGGCCTACCGGCTTCCTTAAAAGAGTGGAGGGTCGTCCTTCGACCCGGAGAGTCTACGCCGCGCAAGGCTACGATGCGCGGAATTTCTCCGATGTGACAGCGATGCTGATGTCTGCCGACGCGTAGACCGACACCAAGGGTACGCCCGTTCGGCTGGGCCAGTGGCCAGTAGTCTGGTCGACGTCGTCAGCGCCGGCGAGGTGGCCAACTCGGGCGAGCGCCGTTGGTACCCAGCTGCTGCATCTGGTGGATGATGCGGCCGGCCGGCCGGGCTCGCTGCTGGTCAGCCTGATCCGGATTGCCGAGGGCGCCGCCGCGCCGTCGGCGCCGGGCAGCGGGCACCAGGCGCAGGGCCTCGACATCGACGTGGTGGCTGCCGTGATGAAGATCGAGGAGCCGGCCGGGTCGGTGTTGGCCCAGCTGATCGCCGCCGGCATGCCGGCAAGGTGGCCATCCCTTTTCGCGATACCCTCAAGCGTCCGCTTTTGACCCAAAGCGGTCAGGCCGCTTTTGGACTAGATCACGCGTTAAGCCGCTGTTCCGCCACAGCAAAACGCATTTCTGACGTTAATGTAGAACGCACAAGATATCAGAGAAAAAATTGTAAAAATTTAGTCAGAGAAATTTAAAGTGCGATTCTGCTCAGTATAGTATGGGCCAATCGTAAATTTGTCCATATCGAGATCGGGATTGAGCATGGAAGTAGTGAATATTACCTGGTGTGGAAGCCGAGCTTGCTGGGATAGGTTGACGATGATTTTTTGAAAATTGTGGCTACGCTTCTGTTCCATACCCTTGTCTTCGACATTGTCCATTAGCACGAGACGCGGGTGCCAGAACTTCTCGTCCTCCGCAGCAGCGCCGAGCAGTGCGAGAATCGCGGCATTCTTGAGGATGACGTTGCTGCTCTCGGCAAAGTTCATCTTGCCATCGACCAGAACCGCATCATCGGCAAAATTGACGGTCACCATTCTTGGGTCGGCGAATTCCTCCTGTCGCTTCAAGTCCTGCTTAAGAATTGTCTTGGCATGGGCGCTAACCAAGCTCATCGCTTGGCTAATACGCCCAGAGGCAGCAGAGTTGAAGCGCGCAATCACTGTAACCAAGCGATCGACTTCATTATTGGCCGCATCCCGTTCCGCAATTAGCTTGGCAACGCGCTCGGCAAGCTCGCGGATGGAGCCTAGATATGTGATCTCCTGCCCGATCTGGCCAATCCGATTGTTGAGCTCCGCGAGCTTGGCGTCTCGTGGCGATCCGGCAAGTTCAAAGGCGGAGCGGAACTCAAGGTTGCGCCTACGCAGTTCATGTCGCGCACTCTTTAACTCCGCGCCAACCTTCTGGTGCGCCGCCTCTTTTGCTTCGAGAATCTGACGGGATTCGCGCAGCTGCATCGAGATGTCGAGCTTGATCTCCAAGTAGCGCGCGCCCTCGCGCTCGGGGTCGACCGGCTTCGAACACAGCACGCACTGCGTGGTCCCGGTATGCCTCTCGAGTGGCTCGAGGCACGCGGGGCAATAAGCAAAGTCGATCGATCCTAGGACGTCGGCAATCGACGAGGAGGCGTTAACCTTCTCCATTGTCTGCTGGAGATAGTCCAAGAACGTATTGAGATCGGAAATTTCGAGCTCGAGCTTTTCGACGCTTTCCTCCATTTGCCGGACCTCGCTTCGGGCACGGCGAATGTAGAGGAGGGCTTGTTTACGGCGATCCTCGTATTCCTTATCAACATCGGCGGGAACGGCGTCATCGACTGCCGCGATCTGCTTGATGACGCGATCACGCTCTTGCTCAAGCGCGGTGATGCGGCCGGCGAGTTCAACCGCGTTCATCGAACCATATTGACCTGGGATAGCAGCGAGCAGCGAAGTGAGCTTCGTTTGGCGGTCTTCGAGAACCTTTTTGGCGTCACGAAGCTCGAGCTGAGCAACATAGAGATTGTAAGTGTTGGCGCCCAAAAGCAAATCGCCAACAGCGGTCCGCATGTTGCTCGTGTCGAAGCGTTCGAAACGGAACAGCCGCGGCGCGGGTGTGCGCTGGTCAGAGTATAGCAAGCGCAGGATCTGGTGTGCCGTGACGTTGCCGCCTTCGATTGTCGGCGCCTCAGGAATGCCGCAGGCCCGGAACAGCACTTGTGAGAAGCCGAGTTGCTTGTCGGTATTACGCCGGATTGGATAACGCTCCCAGCCTTCGATCGGACTGTTGATCGCATCTGCCATCGGACCAAAAAATACGGTTATCGGTTCCTGCTTGGTTCCGATTAGCCGGCGCAGCGTCAAGGGCCCCGAAGTAGTCGCGACTTCCGCACGGACTTCGGTGCAGAGACTGGCCTTGTCCTTCCACTCGTCGAATTCGCCGCCAAGCACGTAAAAGATAAAATCAGAAATTGTTGACTTTCCCGAGCCATTCTCGCCGCGGATGATGTTCACGCCTTGATGGAATTGCTGATCGTACACCGGACGGGCGTGGGAAAAGATGCACAGGCGTTTGAGATTGAGAAAGCTGAAGCTCATGTGCCGGGTCTCCGCAAGCCAGTGGCAAGGCGAAGATCCCCAGGCACGCCTGCGCCGATGCCTGCAAAGGTGCTCGTCAGGAAGCCGACAACGCGGCGTTCGTCCGAGCTCATGACGACCATATCACCAACTTGGGCGAGTTTTTCGTCAGCGACAACCTTACCGGCTCTAAGCGCATCAAGGGCCATGAAACCCTTCCCGACCAGGGTGCGTAGCGCTTCCTTTTGCACTGGCTCCATCTTGGCGAAAAGCATCTGGGGTGAGGGAAAGCTCAGGAACCCCTTCTCAGGTTTCACGATTGACAATGCCTGGAATTCCCTGCGGATCTCCAATGGCATATGCGTCTTATGCAATAGCGGAGGATTTGCTAAATAGAAGTCTGAGATATAAAGCCGCTCCAAGGTTAGCTCTTGGTCAGGCCAAGCTATCAGCAGAGCGAGCATACGCCTGATCGTGTCATAAACGTCAAGTTGCGGATACCATAGGCGCAGGTTCATTCTGGATCCCATCGCAGATGGCACTGTTCGGTGAGAAAATACATGGCCTCAATGACGGTTCGGGCGCGCAGCTTATGACTGCTCCCATATTTGGCAACCAAGGCGTCAACTACTTCTATCTGAATTGCGTTTGATATCGCTTTATCCGAGGCACCCTTGCAGATCTGTGCAAGGTAGACATGAGTCTCGAAACGTTGCTGCACTTCACTAAGAAGATTGTCGTGCGCTTCCCTGGCCGTCGCATGTAGGCCAAGCTTTATATAGGATTGCGCGAACTTGTTCTGCGCCTCATTGGCGATGCGATATTCATGTTCGCGGTTCGCAGCGGCAAGCTTTTCAAGCAGGTCACGTCGATCTGTGGACTTGGCGCTATAGTCCTCGGTGGCAAAGAAAGCGCTGGGGGCGTTCCCTGCGGTCAGGCTCACCGGTTGCGGGCAGCCAACTGCGAATTTCTTGAGATGGCGCAGAACGCTGCGATAAATCGGCGCGTTGCGATTGACCGGCTTACAAATCGTCGCGTGGTCCGCGTCAATCGGTATTGGGTTAACACCACCAACGCCGGGATCTGCGCTTTCTTTGGTGACGACGTGCACGCCCTTGGTCTTGAACATCTCATAGTAAGCGGTAGTCACAATTCCCTGCTTGCAGGCCAGCAGCCGGTAGGATTGGTTGAGCTCATCTAGCAGCGTGCTGCCCGCTTTCAGCGTCTCGATGTGTTTCGAGATGAACTTGGTCGCGACGAAGCTAAGCACCGAAGCGAGGCTCGAACCGGAATGGGGGGTGGCCAGAAACGCGACATATTTGATGCTTTTGGCAATATTCTGCCAGTCGGAGTCTTCGGATTCTAAGCCAGTGCGAATGATTTGCTTAGCCAGAAGACCGCCGAGGCTATGCGTGATCACAGCGATGGGACGCGACCCGAAATCCTGTCCAGCAAGATATTCAAGTGTAGCCTTCGCGCGCTCGTAGAGCGACATGCTCTCCTCAATCCATTTCGCGAAAAGCTCAGCCGGATATCCGAGTGCGTATACGTTCGCCATCCCGACATCCTGTGCGATCCATAAGGGCCAATACGCATCGGCGGGATCGGTTGCGGTTGCGCAGGTCCATGTCCCCTTCGGATCCCCCGAGAGCCCATGGATGAAGATCACATCGAAAGACCCTGTGCCTTCTCCGATCAGTTCGAATGTGAAAGATGACATCCTGCCGACGCAACCTTGAACTATCTGACCGTACACTTTTCCCACAATATCGCGTACTAAGTGGTGAGTGGAAAGCAAATTCGCGCGCATGGGGCGCTGACCTTGCCGTGCCAAGCATGGTAGTTGACAGGCGGGCAAATGGCCGCTTTTGGCGCTTTGTGGACGTTCGGAGGTGATCGAGGGGCGTCCTTTCACCTGATTGGCGTCGGTCGATGCCGACCGGCCTGATCCGCCGGGCTGCGCCAACTGGCGGGCTGATTGACCATGGTGACGCCGGCGGTGCCTCCCTTTCGCGGCACCTCTTCACGGGAGAATTTTCCGCGTGCATCGCCGGATGCGCGAAAAATATGATCGCCGCCGGCATGCCGGCGAGCGGACCGCTCAGGGCGGCGCGGCGCCGTCGGTGCCGGAAAGTGGGCACCAAGCGCAGGGCCTCGACGTCGACCTGTTGGCGGTCGCAGTGGAGATCGGGGAGCCGGCCGGGCCAGTGCTGGCCAGCCTGACCCGGATCTGGATTGCCGCCGTCTGCCGGCGAGGTGACCATGCGCCCTTTTCGCGACAGCGGCCGGCCGCTCCAGGCCGCGGGATGATGCGATCGGGTGGGGACCACTTGAGGGTGCTGAGCATGGCCATGCGGCGAGGCGGACGCAAAGGATGGGGCTTGGCCGGATCCTGTTCGGGCCTGCGACTCGTCCAGTTGCGACCGTCGTTTGCTGCACCCGGCCCCTACATGTTGAGCCAAGGGGAGAAGATCCCTTGTGTGGGACCGGCCCACCCTGCCCCGGATGGGCGATGAATCCCTGGGGCCGCTAAGCCCTTGCTCTGTATGGCACAACCGGGGCACCGAACGGGTTATATGGAAAACCGCCCTGCACAACCGAAAGCGAGGGGGGACGGTCACTCTTGGAGGAGAGAGGGAGCCGTTATGGCAAAGGGAGACTTACCGGCGCCCTGATAGATCAGCCCTACCAGCGGTATGCGCCGCGCCTCGCCTTTCCGTCGAGCAACGGTCACACTGACCCATGACCGCCCGCCCCCGCCAGCCGGCTCCAGACGCCGCCGATCCCCGCCTGTCGATGCTGCTCGACAGCCTGATCGCCGTCGCCCTGGCCCAGAACACCTCGTCCCCCGCGACCATCCTCGCCATCCGCTACATCCTGGCCATCCTCGCCACCGACGCCATGGGCGACGCCTGCCGCTTCCCGCGCTGCGCCTGCCCCATCAGGGATTGCTCCAGCCAGCCTTCGGGAAGGCGGCCGTCCCGCTGACCGCCGATCACTCCCCCGGCAGCCGGAGCCCGATTTGGCCGTCACGACGCTGGCGCAGTCCGGCCGGACAGAAGGGCGAAGATCATCGGCGTCAGCACGGACAGGGAATAGGGTTTGCGCAGGATCACCAGCCGGCCCGGATCCTCGTCCGGAAGATGCTCGCTGTACCCGGTGGTGACGATGATCGGCAGGTCGGGACGCCGCTGCCGGATGATCCGGATCAGCGCATTGCCGCTCATCACCGGCATCCGCATGTCGGTGAGCAGGAGATCCGCCGGATCGGCGGCGTCGGCCTCGACGGTTTCCAGCCCGTTGCGGGCGATGGTGACCCGGAACCCTTCCGCCTCCAGGGTTTCAGCCACCACCATGGCCACCAAATCCTCGTCCTCGGCAATCAGGATATGGGGAAAATCGCTCATGAATCGTCCCCAAATAAAATGCCGGCCTCACCGCCAGCCGTCTAAATAATGCTCATCTTCATAATAAAAAAGGATAATCTGTTTTTTTGGAAATTATTGACGATGATCGTTGAAAATACTGCAACTTTAGGTGGAATTTTTTGCAGGAAGTCGTCGAATGCGACTGAAGGCGCTCGCGTCTTTTCGGCGGTGTTCGATGGGGTCGACATCGGCCGAGAAAACAGGGTCTGGACGTTATGGAACATGAGGCGGTTGGGCGGGGCTGCTGGCCAGCCTGCCCCGGATCCGGATCGCCGCCCGTGTGCCGGCGAGGTGGCCATGCGCCCCTTTCGCGACACTCTCAAGCGTCCGCTTCTGGCGCTTTGCGGACGTTCCAAGGCGAACGGTCGGAACCGCTTTCGTTATAATCAGTGGGCGCGCGAACGCGCAGCCACGCTCACGTTCACGCTGCATTCTCGGATCCCGGACAATTTGCGCACTTTCGTATAATGACCCCCTTTCACGAAAGGCACCTCGCCGCCGACGCGCTGATAGCGATCAAGTGACAGGCCAGCTGTTCAGTGCCGCCGTTGTGCGGCAAGTCCTGCCCGAGCATGGTGCCGCACTACACCTTTGAAATACGAGTGGCGAGCTAAAGGAGGGCAGCGCGATAAGTGTCAGCTAAACAACGCTAAGGCGGAACGGACAAAGAACTACGTTCATGGATCAGCGTTCTCGCTTCCGTTTACGCCAAGAGCTGCATAGAGCACGGTCTTTCCGACCTTGATCCGCGCAGCGGCTTCACGAACCGTGAAACCTTGGGCGAGGAGCGCCTTTGCCCGGCGGAGCTTGTCCTCGGTCACCACCGGCGTGCGCCCGCCCTTACGGCCACGGGCGACGGCAGCGACCAAGCCGGCGCGGGTCCGTTCGCGAATGAGATCACGCTCGAACTGGCCGAGAGCGCCGAAGATGTGGAACACCAGCCGGCCGCCGGGCGTGGTCGTGTCGATCGCCTCGGTCAGAGACCGAAAGCCCACACCGCGCACCTCCAACTGGTTCACCGTTTCGATCAGGTGCGGAAGAGATCGGCCGAGACGGTCGAGCTTCCAAACCACCAGACTGTCGCCGGCCCGTGCGAAGGCGATGGCCGCCGCCAGCCCAGGTCGATCAGCCTTGGCTCCGGATGCTTGATCCTGAAAGACCCGTTCGCAGTCCGCCTTGGCCAAGGCGTCGAGTTGTAGAGCCGGATCCTGATCAGCGGTCGAGACTCTGGCATAGCCGATGTTCGCCACCGCCCGCTCCGTTTGTCCGGAAACCCGTCCGACAAACTACGTGTCCGGAATGCCGTCGTCAACGCAGGTTTCTGGACACTTTGGCGGCTGGCCGTCAAACGACCGTTTGCCAGACAGCCCGGATCGGCCAGATCGGACGAACATCGGAGGGGAAGCCAGGTCCACCGACTACCCTCAATGCGCAGACACTGTTACATTGTGACATGCCCTGCTTCGGCATATGGTCGCCTCATGGCCGTCAATCGTACAGCGCTGAACGTCTCCCTCACTCCCGAACTCGCGCGCCTCGTCGCGGTGAAGGTGGCTTCTGGCCGCTACCAGTCGGCTAGCGAGGTGGTCCGCACCGCGCTGCGCCTTCTGGAAGAGCGGGAACCCCTGCCACCCGAGGAACCCCCATCCCGTGAATAAGACGCCGGTTGCCCCGGTGCTGGACTTCCGCGCGTTGTTCGACGCCGCGCCCGGCAATTACCTCGTGCTTGCGCCGGACCTCACCATCGTTGGGGTGAACGACGCCTACCTGCGCTCCACGCTCACCCGGCGCGAGGACATCGTTGGACGCCCCCTATTCGAGGTGTTCCCTGATAACCCCGCCGACGTCGCGGCGGACGGCGTGCGCAACCTGCGCGCCTCGCTGAAGCGCGTACTGCGGCACAAGCGTTCCGACGCCATGGCCGTGCAGAAGTACGACATCCCCCGGCCAGCGGCAGGCGTGGGCGGCTTTGAGGAACGGTACTGGAGCCCGCTGAACACACCTGTGCTGGACGCCAACGGCGCGGTTACTTGGATCATCCATCGGGTGGAGGACGTCACTGACCTGGTCCGGCAGCGCGAGGTTAATGCCGCGCGTGACCGCATCGCGGTCGAGCAGCAACGGATCATCGACCAACTGCGGGAGGCAAACGCCGCCCTCTCACAGGAGACGGAAGAACGCCGCCGCGCCGAGAAGGAGGCCGAGCGGGCCAATCTGTCCAAGTCCAAGTTCCTGGCCGCCGCCAGCCATGACCTTCGCCAGCCCATGCAGGCGCTTCTGCTGTTCGTGGAGGTCTTGAAGCCGCATGTTGCAACGAAGGGGCAGGAATCGCTGAAACACCTTGGACGCGGGCTCGATGCCTTGCGAAACCTGTTGGACAGCATCCTGGACGTCTCGCGCCTCGATGCGGGCGTCATCCAGCCAACAATCCAGGATTTCGACATCGGGCCAGTCATCGAGCAAATCGGCGCCGAATATGCCCTGATCGCCGCCGCAAAGGATCTGGAACTCGACGTAGTCCTGTCCCGGACGGCCGTTCGCAGCGACCCAACCCTGTTGGGACGAATGGTGCGGAATCTGGTCGAGAACGCGTTGCGCTACACCGAAGTTGGGCGGATTGGCATCAAGTGCCGCACAGACGGCCGCCACCTGAAAATCGAGGTTCATGACACCGGCATCGGCATTCCACCCGAGCACCTGGAGCGCATCTGGGAAGAGTTCCACCAGGTCAATAACCCCGAACGTGATCGCAACCGAGGGCTGGGCCTGGGTCTCGCCATTGTGCAGCGCATTTCTAGGCTGCTCGGGCATCAAGTCGAGGTCCGATCGACGCCGGGCCAAGGGTCGGTGTTCGCCTTTGAGGTGCCGCTCGGCGAAGCGATACCGGAACCCGCCCCGACTTCGGCAACCGAGGTGGCGGGGAATGGCCAGTTCGCGGTGTTGGTGGATGACGATGTCATCGTATTGCTCGGGCTGAAGGTGACCTTCGAGTCCTGGGGCTACGAGGTGCTGGCTGCGGGCTCTGCCGACCAGGCGCTCAGGCACCTTCGGGACCGTGGACGATGCCCAGATGTCGTTGTGGCCGACTACCGGCTGCGGGAAGGGCAGACCGGGATCGAAGCAATCCTGCGGATACGGGAGGTGTACGGCGCCGGCATCCCAAGCATCATTTTGACTGGCGAGGCCGAGTGTGAGCACGAATTCCAGAGCGAAGTGGCGAAGCACAACCTCGGGCTCATTCACAAGCCGGTCACACCTCGCCAACTGAGCCTCGCCCTTGATGGTTTCCTCGCCAAGTGAGCGGGAGTGGGGCACGGAGACGTTGAGTATCAGGCGGGTTTTTCCGGAACAGGGGGCACTACACGAAAGTGCGCTTCGACTTTGCGCATTTCAGGATTGCTGTCTCGCTTAGGAGCCGGTTCACAATTCCAGGAATGGTACGGAGTGAAGGAATCGGCATGCTCGTCAAGCGCCGGAAGACCTCCTCAGGCTGAACCTGTTGAAGATGTTCGCCGAGCAGATCGGCGGCAATATGGTTATAAGGACCCGAGGCCGGGACGGTGGTGACTGTCACCTGCTCTGTATGGAATCTGACGCCCTTCGATGCCGGTTTCTGGAGGTGAGAAACCTACACCGTCGTGAGGGCGGTGTTACATTACAGGTTCATCGGCCTGTTACCTCAGTCGTGCGTCAGCGGTGTCTACTGCGTCATTCGTTTCTTGTGATTGTCCGCGGACGGCATGACACCAGCCTTCACGGCTGCCAAAGCCAACTGAGTGCGGTTGTGCACGCCCAGCCGCTGCATTACGGTGCGCAGATGCACCTTGATGGTGCCCTCCAGCACGCCGAGTGTGCGAGCAATCTCCTTATTCGATCGCCCTTCCAGGAGAAGCAGCAACACTTGGCGCTGACGGTCGGTCAGATAGTCCACCACCGTTGGCGTCCGTGGCGGTGGGGCCGTCAAGGGCAGCGGGATACGGATCGGACTGCCGCCATGTGCGACAGGCGGTGCAGGCGCGAAGATCCCGCCGCCGAGTACGATCGGCAAGGCTTGGTCGAGGACCGTTGCCTCGCAACCCTTGTGGATGAAGGCGCGAACGCCCGCTCGGATGCAGGCGGCAATCGTTCCGCTGTCGCTGGTGCCCGATACGACGATTACCGGTACATCGCGCGCGGCCTCCAACATGGTCGTCAACCCGTCCAGGCCGTCGCAGTCACCTAAGTGCAGATCATAGAGGTAGCGGTCAGGTCAGGGGCGGACCGCACTTTGTGCAAGGCGTCACTCAGCGAACCAGCCTCCACCACAGTGGCGCCGGCATAGCGCTGCTTCAACGTCAGCGACAAGCCGAAGCGGACCAACGCATGGTCATCGACGATTAGGAAGCGGAAAAGCTCAGCCGTGGAGATGCGATGGCCGGGTGCTGTCTCCAGCTCATCCAACTCAGTGCCATAACGCAGTTCGTGATCCATAGTCGAGCCTCTCAGCTGGTCGTAAGGTATCTCCCATCAGGAGCGATGAGCAGCCATGTATGCACCGTAGCAACAACTGCATGGCGAAGCATTCGGACTCATCAGAACATTCCGAGCCAAGAAGGATAGCCCAATGCAGCTAAAATATACCTAATTTCGTTTCGACTGCCTGTCTAATATCCTGCTCCAGGAGATATTTTCGGGATCATGCATTGATAACCGAAGGCTGTTACTCTCATGCCTGAGGTTTAGCAGGTGACCTGCCATTGGGTGACGGTAGATCAGGAAATGTCGCTGTAGGGCATAATCACGGTGTTGGACAGCGGGCGGGCTGAAAGCTATTCAGAAGCGTACTGGTCGACGACCAAAATCATGCAAAATTCTGCGTAAATTGCTTTTAACTCTGAATTCCATTACCAACGATCTATAACGAAAATCAAGAGAACCAGCCTGGCAACTTTTGCGTATCAGCGCAATAGGGGTAGGGCATGAGAAAAGCAATGGCTGTTCCTGTGCCGGCTCTGACTCAGCATTCCCAATTTTTTTGATGAGTGGGATCCTTCATGTCGTGGTTCACCAACCTGCGGATCGGCGGGAAGCTTCTGACGGCATTCGCCGCATTGATCGTCATTATCGGCGCGATCAGCATCGCCAACTACACGACCTTGTCCTCGATCCAATCCTCCATCGGCTGGACGATCCACACCTACCGCGTGATCCAGACCACCGAAGCGGCAATGGCGGCGATGGTCGACCAGGAAACTGGATTGCGCGGCTACCTTGTGAGCGGGGATCAGGCGTTCCTTGAACCCTATCGCTTGGGTACTCAGGCATTCGACCGTGCCCTGGCGGAGGTGAAGTCGCTGACCGCCGACAACCCGAAGCAGCAGGCACGGCTGGACGAGTTGCGCCAGCACGCCGCCACTTGGCGCCAGACGGTCGCGGACAAGGAAATTGCTCTGATGTCCAAGGCCGACTCTCGCGAGGAGGCACGCGCGATGGAGGCGAAGGCACTGGGTAAGGCGTCGATGGACAACATCCGTGCTCTGGTCCGGCAGATCAAGGATGCCGAGCGTGCCTTGCTGGCCATGCGAGATGCCGAACAGAAGTCCGCTTTCTCCACCGGCTATCTCACTGCCATCATTGGCGCGCTGGTCTCCGTCCTGGTCGCCGTCACCGCCGGATTGGTGCTGCGCGGGTCGATCGCCTCGCCCATCGTCGCCATGACCGCTGCCATGGGCCGGCTGGCCGGCGGCGACCGTGCGGTTGAGGTGCCCGGCGTCGGCCGCAGGGACGAAGTCGGCGCCATGGCCGAAGCAGTCGACGTCTTCAAGCGCAACGCCATCGAAGCCGAGCGCCTCGCCGCTACCCAGCGTGCCGAGGAGGAGGCCAAGGCCCGCCGGGCCAGCCGGCTGGAGGAACTGATGCGCGCCTTCGAAGGCAACGTCACCACGGTGGTGCAAAGCCTGTCGGGTGCCGCGACCCAGATGCAGCAGTCGGCCGGCACGCTGACCAGCACCGCCGACAAGACCAACCAACAGAGCACCACGGTGGCGTCCGCCGCCGAACAGGCCTCCGCCAACGTCCAGACCGTCGCCGCCGCGGCGGAAGAGTTGTCCTCCTCCATCGCCGAGATCGGCCGTCAGGTCACCCAGTCGACCCGCGTCGCCGAACAGGCGGTCAGCGGCGCCAGCCGGGCCAACGCCGTGGTTTCCAGCTTGGCCGAAGGTGCCCAGAAGATCGGCGAGGTGGTCGACCTGATCAACAACATCGCGGCACAGACCAACCTGCTGGCGCTGAACGCCACCATCGAAGCCGCCCGCGCCGGCGAGGCCGGCAAGGGCTTCGCCGTCGTGGCGAGCGAAGTGAAGAGTCTGGCCAACCAGACGGCCAAGGCGACCGAAGACATCACCGGCCAGATCGCCACCATCCAGGGCGCGACGCGCGAGGCCGTTGCTGCAATCGAGGAGATCGGCCGCATCATCACCGAGATCAGCCAGATCTCCGCCACCATAGCCTCGGCGGTCGAACAGCAGAGTGCGGCGACTCAGGAGATCAGCCGCAACGTCCAGGAAGCGGCACAGGGCACGCAGCAGGTCACCAGCAACATCGTCGGCGTTACCCGCGCCGCTGGCGACACCGGCCGTGCCGCCGGCGAGGTCCGCAGCGTTGCCGATCACCTCAGCACCGAGTCCACCCGGCTGCGCCAAGAAGTGGAGACCTTCCTGACTGGGGTGAAAGGTGCGTAATGAAAGCGCTGTATGAAATCAGCGCCAACCGCGGTCTTCGAGCTCCGGCCGATCAAGGGCCCAAGAAAATGAAACCCGTCAGAGTAGTCGGATTCGGAAGGGAATGACCACTGTGGTACAGAAAACACCTTTACCGCATTTGGAGAGCGTGGAGGCTGCTGGGCAGCCTCCAAAATCGCGAAGTTTGACCATCCTGCTTGTCGAGGATGATCCAATGGTCCGTTCAAGCCTTGATGGTCTGCTTTCCGAAGCTGGTCACAAGGTGTACGCAACCTCGAGCGACGACGACGCAGTGGCAGCCCTTGGAGCTGGTCTTCTGCCGGACCTTGCAGTCTTGGACATCCGTCTGTCTGGCTCCTTGGATGGAATCGCTTTGGCCAAATTGCTTTACGAAGGTTGGGACGTTCGAAGCATTTTTCTCAGCGGCTTCTTGGAAGGTACGACATACCAGCAGGCCTTGCGAAGTGGTCCATTGTCAATCATCCGCAAACCGTTTTCTTCCGCTGATCTCACGCGTGCACTTCAACTTGCTGAAGCCGCTCTCTTCGACAGCGTGCCGGACTCGGTGCTCGAGACCACCTTCAGCAAGTCGAGCGATCAATGACGTGTGCGCCTCCATCCGTTGAAAGGAGGCGCATAGTCCGCGAGAAACACGGTGCGTCCAGTGATCTCGGTTTCAATGCGTGCCGGAGGCCCGCTTGTCAGCGTATTGCCTCGGGCAGTTTGATTTCCGGAAGTTCAATCCAGAATCGGCTGCCCGCCCCGACGGAAGAGACAACGCCGCACCGTCCTCCCATCTTGTCGATGGCCGTCCGTACGATGCCGAGGCCTACGCCGCTGCCCTCGAATGCCTCTGTCCCATGCAGCCGCTCGAATGGCTGGAAGATGCGCGATTGATGCTCGGGCGCGATGCCGATCCCATTGTCTTCGATCCATAGCCGGACCACGCCGGGCCGGTGCTCGGCCCACACCCGAACCCGCGGCTTGATTCCAGGTGCTACGAACTTTACGGCGTTCGTCAGGAGGTTCTCGACGACCTGCCGCAACGCCGTCGCATTGCCCAGAACAGCGGGCAACGGTCGGGCAACAGTGACCTCGGCACCGCTGGTCTGAATGACCGCCCCAAGGTCGGCAAGCGCGTTCCACAACAACCGGTCGAGATCGATGCACTCCACCGAAAATAGACCCTGTTGCAACTGGCTGTAAGCCAGGACGTCGCCAATCAGGTCGTCCATCCGTTCGGCCGCCGCCATGACACGCTGCAGATGCCCGCGTGCCGCCTCGAGCAACCCGTCGTCGAGATCCTCGCGAGCCGCCTGGGTGAAGCCCTCCACGGCACGCAAGGGTCCGCGCAGGTCGTGGGAAACGGTATGCGCGAATGCGTCGAGCTGTCGGTTGGCCTCAAGCAAGCCGGCCGTCCGTTCTTCGACACGCTGCTCCAAATCCTCATTCAGGCGGCGGATCTCCATCTCGGCGGCCTTACGGGCGCTGATATCCTCCAACACCCTGATAAAATAATCGGGGCTGCCGTCCGCCTTGCGGACCAGCGAGGCGGTCAGAATGACCCAAACGGGCGTCCCATCCTGGCGCAGATAGCGCTTTTCCATGGAGTAAGTCGCCAAGTCACCGCGCAGCAAGGCTGCCACCTGCGCCTCGTCGCCACCCAGGTCATCGGGATGTGTGATGTCTTGAAACCGCCCGGCCAGAAGCGCGTCGCGCGTCCACCCAACGATGGCGCACAGCCGGTCGTTCACCCGCAGCCAGCGACCGTCCAATCCAACATGGGCGATGCCCACGGCGGCTTGGTCAAAGGTTGCTTGGAAGCGCACTTCGCTGCTCTGCAGGTTGCCCAACGCGGTGTCGCGCGCCCATTCGGCATGCTGGCGGTGCGACAGATGCCGGCGGGCCACGAGGTGGTAAGATAGCGCTGCGCAGAGGCATGCCAGGGTGCTGGACAGCAGAGCGATGACCATGGCCATGCGCCACCGCTGCTCGGCGGTTCGAGTTCGCTCATCCAACACGCTCCGTTCTTCGGCGGTCATAGCGGCCACCTCGGCGCGAATGGCGTCCATGATCTGTTTGCCCCTGTCCGTCCGGACCACTGTCAAGGCGGCGTCGGCGCCTTCGGTCTGCCGCAACCGGATGGTTAGGGCCAACTCGTCGCTCTTTGCTTGAGCAAGGTCGCGCAGACGCGGCAGATGCTCTCGAATGGCCGGCACCAGCACCAACTCGTCCAACTGAGTGAGGCGATGATCGATGGCCTGCTCGGCCGCGTCATAAGGCTCGAGATATTTGCGATTTCCGGTGAGAAGATAGCCGCGCTGACCGGTTTCGGCGTCTTTGAGGTCGGACAGCAATTGTTCCGTGACCAGGATGATGCGATCGATCCGTTGCACAAGGGCACGGGCCTCATCGACCTGTCGGAGTATCAGCGTCAGTGTCAACCCGGTAAGAGCCAGCAGGATCAGCGCAGCAACCACACCCCACGGCCGGCGGCGGGATGGCGGCCGGCCGGGTCCCATCTTCTCCGAGGAGACTAGCGCTTGTGATGACGCCATTGGGGTCTTTCCATATCAGCACTCACGACAATTCAGACCTGTGCCTGTTCAACAACACAGCTGGCCCGAACTCATGCCGGCCGGAACCCTGCCAAGCCGATCGAGCCGGAGGTACGAATGCGGGCCATTTTCATCGACGACGATGCTGACAGCCGGGCGTTGGCGGCTCGTGCGGTTACACGGGCGTTTCCCGGAACAGAGGCGGTGGAGGTGGCCGATCTGGAAGCTCTGCAGGTCGCGCTCAATGCCGACCATGCCGATTTGGTCGTGACTGATTACCGCCTTCAGTTCTCCACCGGGCTGGAGGTGCTCAGGATGGTGCGTGAGCGTCTGCCGGACTGCGTGGTGGTGATGTTCACCGGCACTGGCACGGAGGAGGTCGCGGTCGAGGCAATGAAGGCTGGGCTCGACGATTACGTGGTCAAGCGCCGCAATCATCTGCCGCGCCTGGTCGCATCGATCCGCAGCGCATTGGACCGGGCGGACACGCGACGGGCGTTGCGCGCGTCACAAGCAAGCCATCAGGCCGCGCAGGAGGAAAAGGGGCTGTTGCTGGAGGAACTCTACCACCGCCTGCACAACAACCTTCAGATCGTCGCCAGCTTGATCACCTTCGCGGCCCAACGCTTCTCCGATCCGGCGGTGCATGAGGCCTTTACCGACATCGTCGAACGCATCCACTCGCTGACCTTGCTCCAGGAACGCCTGTACCGTAGCCGCGATCTGCGCAAAATCGACATGGCTGGCTATTTGGATGACTTGGCTTCCCGCCTGACCTTGGATTACGACAGCAAGCTGGAGGTCGCACTCGAGCTTGCCCCTCTGACCCTGTCGCTGGACCGCGCCTCGCCGGTGGCTTTGCTCATAAACGAGATTCTGCTGGATGCGGGAAAGCGAGCGGCAAGCATGGGCGGCAAAATGCAGGTGGCATTGGCGGTGACGGAGGAACAAACCGAGATGACGGTCGTGGTGATCGGCCAAGGGGCCGGACGGCTGCTGCCGGAGGACTCCCTTCCCTTCCAGATCGCGTCGCGCTTGTCGCGACAGGCGAAGGCGACCCTGACCTTTTCCACAAGTGAGCTGGGGAGTGCGTGCACGGTGCTTTTCCCACCGGCGGATACGGAGCGGGCATGAGCATGCTGCGGGTTCTGGTCGTCGAGGATGAGTTTCTGATTCAGGATGCTGTGGTAATGACCATCGAGGATGTGCCGGGCTGCTGTGTAGTCGGCGCGGTCGAGCGGGCCGACGCAGCGTTGGAGTTGACGAGCCGCACCCCGGTCGACCTTGCGATACTCGACATCAAGCTGCCTGGCACCGTGGACGGCGTGGATTTGGCGCATGAATTGCGCCGTCGCCATGGCGTGCCGGTGGTGTTCCTAAGCGGCTCGGCAGACCCGACAACGATGCGGCGCATTGAAGCGTTCGGTCCGTTGGCTTTCTTGCGCAAGCCATTTCATCCTCAGGAACTCAAGCGCCTCATCGCAAATCGGAAGCCAACCGACCTGTCCTCCGTTCTCGGTTAGGCTTCAACTTTGCGCACTTGATCACGGTATTAAGGTCTTCAACCCGTTCCAAGATATGCCACCGCTGCCACAGGATTGTTTGGTTGCGGAAGGCTATTGTGAAGCCCTGAAACGACTCCGGCAACTCGGAGTTATTCATCTGCCACCTTCATCCGCAGGCCTGCTGGCGCATACTCCGAAAGGGTGATAGGCTATACTATAGTATGCAGAGCGAGATGCGGAGCCGCTCCATGGCTTGGAAGCGTTGGGGTCTACAGGGTGCAACGGCCGCCTCCAGCGCCGCTCTCATTCTCAGCGTGTCCACCCTGTTGAGTGTGGTCGCAGGAGCGCGATCCGAGCAGCAGTTAGAGCAGGAGATTGGCCGCTCACTGTCGGAAGCGGCCTTTCAGATGTCTGAGAAGCTGGACGCGGACATGTGGGCCCGCTCCAAACAGATCCGCGTCCTGGCAAAAATTGACGCCGTTCGCGATTGGGCGATCGCCCAGAAAATGGTCGACGAACTCAAGGCGACGGACCCCACGCTTGCCTGGGTTGGCGTCACCAACACCACAGGAACCATCGTAGCGTCGAGCGGCGGGATCCTCCTTGGCGCCGATGCATCATCACGGCCGGTCTACCAGAATGGGATCAAGGGCCATTTTGTTGGAGACGTTCATGAGGCGGTGATGCTTGCCAAGCTCCTGCCGAATCCCACCGGCGAACCGATGAAGTTCGTCGACGTCTCCACACCTTTGAAAGACGATAGCGGCACCACCGTCGGGGTGCTGGCAGCACACTTCTCTTGGGCGTGGGCGCGTGATGTTCAACAAGTGTTGTTCCGGCCAATGCGCGACCGACGGGGCTTGGAATCCTTCATCGTCAGCACCGACGGCACGGTGCTTCTCGGGCCTGAGGGATCACTGGGACGTGCGCTGCCGATCACAAGTGTCACTGCATCGAAATCGAATGGCGTCGGTTGGACAACTGAGACTTGGCCTGATGGTCAAGCATATGTAACAGGCTATGCCCATGGTGTCGGGCACTCGGATTATCCAGGATTGGGTTGGAGCGTGCTGATCCGGCAGCCCGTGGAGGCGGCCTATGCGAGCGCCGTGGCGCTGCGGCGCGAAATCATGCTCTGGGGCTTGGGGTTTGCTACGGTGTTCAGCGTCGTTGCGTGGTTCGCGGCGGGTCGGATCGCTCGTCCCTTGCGGGCAATCGCCAATGCTGCCAACCGTTTGCGTCATGGCGAGCACGGTGTGGAAATTCCGGCGGTCGGCGGCGCTGCCGAGGTTGTGGAGCTGTCAGGTTCACTGAGGGCTTTAATCGCTTCGCTGACGGATACGAAACAGGCTTTGGCCCAGATGGAAGATGCCGCCTATCAGGACCGACTGACCGGTCTGCCGAACCGGCGTTTCTTTGAGCAGTACGCCGCATCTCTGATGCAGCGCCCTGGCACCGACCCCTTTACCCTGCTGTATATCGACCTGGACGGTTTCAAGCCGGTGAACGATACGTTGGGACACCAGGCGGGTGACGCTGTACTTCGTCAGGTCGCTGCTCGCCTAGCATCCTGCCTGCGCGGAGAGGATGTTGTGGCACGGCTCGGTGGGGATGAATTCGTAATCGTTCTCAGTGCAAGCCCCGGGAAAGCCGATCCTGCGCAAGAGGATATCGCACAGCGCCTCATTGCGGCTGTCAACGAACCGGTGCTCGTCGGCGGCAAAGTCGCCCGGGTGGGATGCAGTATCGGTATTGCAAACTGGCCACAGGATGGTGTGACGCTGATGCACCTGCTGGAGGAGGCCGACCGGGCTCTTTACGCGGCGAAATCTGCCGGCCGGAACTGTGCTGTCAATGCCCTTGGAAAGTGAGCCCCTGTTGACCTACCTCCATCTAAGGTTGGTTAAGGTATGGGTGTGTGAAGGGATAATGTCGCGGCATCTGGTCAATGATCTCACCTGAACGAACTCGATCCGGCTTCTCTCTAATATTTGATTTGTAGCTGAGCCCAACGCATACGCTGTTGTTTGCTGCGACAACGTTTTCGCATACCTCTGGCTAGCTTGGCTTTGTCATTAACATAAGTTAAGTTCCAACCGTCTCAACGCTCATGCGATCAACCAATGACGGTCCGGCCCCACATCATCCTGGCAGAAGACGAAGGTCTCGTTGCCGCAGCGTTGGCTGAGTTCTTGGAGGCCGAAGGCTTCAGGGTTACAATCACCCATAATGGGATGCAGGCCCTGGAGGCCGAAGAAAAGGATGCGGCCGACCTGCTGCTGACCGACATGCGGATGCCGGTACTAGACGGAAAGGGCCTAATTCAAAACATCAGAGATGGGCGCCCGAACCTTCCTATCATTGCCACAACTGGCTACAGCGACTTTCTGCCCAAAGAAGTGCCTGGCCTGATGGTGGTCATGCATAAACCCTACAGTTTTAAGGCTTTGGTCGAACGCATCAGAGGCCTTTTACCAGCACGATGAAGGAACAACCATCCTCAGTTGAGGGATCTCAGCAGAGTCTGAACCGCCTTCACGAACTCGTGCATTGCAAACGGCTTGAGCAGCACCATGAGGCGATCAGGCTGCGAAGTCGGGAGAGAATCCCCATGTCCAGTAATCAGGACAACCGGGAGATCGGGACGATACAGCCTGATCAAGGCGATCAGTTCGTATCCCGCCATCACTGGCATGCGCATGTCGGTTACCAAAAGGTCCGGCGGGTCTTCAACGGCCGCCTCAAGTGCCTGTTGGCCATGGCTGGCTGTTGTAACGCGGTACCCGTGGCTCTCCAGCACCCGACAGAGGGTCAGCGCGACCAAATCATTGTCTTCGGCCAACAGGATGTGAAAGGACGTACCCATGCATTCAATATGCCATGGTCCACCGTCACAAGATAGCACGCAACGGCGGGAGACGCGGCACGACAATGCTGGCATTGCCGATTTGTGGCTGCTTTACGCCTACTGCTCACTTTGATCTTCCTCATCGCTAAATCAAACGGGTTCGACTTCGTACATGCTCGTCCCATCATCCTGTCGGATTGGATTCAGAAGACAGGCGCAACTGCGATGAGGGCGAAGGACCTGTCCATATTGCAGACGACGCTGATAGAGCGGATTCCGATCATTCTGGTTTGTACCCAGCGGCAGTGAAGAAGGCTCGACTGTCGGTTGGCGTCACGTTGTCGATGGCATCGCGGATGGCCTCCCACAGATCGGGGAGCGTCCTTGCAACGGCTTTCCTGAGGTTCGCCTTGATCTTCGAGAATGCCATCTCGATGGGGTTGAAGTCGGGGCTATAGGGCGGCAGGAGCTTCAGAACGGCGCCTGTCCGCTCGATTGCCGCCCGCACAGCCGGAAGCTTGTGGGCGGGCAAGTTGTCCATCACGACGACGTCTCCGTAGCTCAGCGTCGGCCCCAGAACCTGTTCGACATAAGCGAGGAAGGCCGCACCGCCCATGGCGCCGTCGAGCGTCATCGGAGCGGTGACGCCCGACAACCGGAGAGCGCCTACGAAGGTCGTCGTCTTCCAATGCCCATGAGGAACCGCAGCGCGGCAGCGTTCTCCTCGCCGCGCACGGCCGTACATCCGCGCCATCTTGGTGGAGGTGCCGCATTCATCGATGAACACCAGCCGCTCCGGGTCCAGGTCCGGCTGGGCGTCGAACCAGGCTTGGCGGCTGTCGGCTATGTCCGCTCGATCCTGTTCGGCAGCGTGCGCCGTCTTTTTTTCCGCGTCACGCCGTGACGTTGGAAGAACCGGCACACGATGCTGGGCAATGGCCGATATCCCACCGCCTCGTCCAGGCGCTCGGCTACCTCTGCCAAGGTCAGGTCGGGCTTCTCTTCAATCCAGCCCAAAATGAGGTCCCGGTGCTCGTCGATCCGATGCGAGCGGACATTGCCACCGCGCTTATCCGGGGTCAGATCGCCGCGCGTTCGTCCACGGGCAACCCAGCGGATCGCCGAGGAAACCCCAACCTCGAAGCGCGCAGCTGCCGCTCGACAAGAGGCTCCAGCCGCAACCGCCTCCACCACGCGCCGACGAAGATCGACCGACAGTGCTTTCGCCATCCAGACTGGCCTCCTTCAACCAGTCCGAACCTTGCATCACAACTGCCCGTCTATGGGAATCACCGATTCAGATGCCCGGCAATCCGCTCTAGCTCCAACCGGCCTACCCGCATCCTCTCGCTGCCCGAGGGTTTCCACTCGTTCACCATCGCCACAGAGGGAGCAGCCGAGTGGCCGTAGGTAAGCAGCGATTCGCTCGAAAGTCATGCGCGGGCGTCGCAATACCGTCGGCAAAAGATTGTTGGCAGGTCAATGTCCGATGACACCACGGGTGCCCCATGGCACACCTCGCCGTCCCCCTTCCCCCGACCTTCGTCGCTTGGCTGTGGCCCTATCTGGTCGCCTTCTCGGGGCGCACCCGCTCCACGGTGGCCGCGCTTGCGGTCGGTGCGCTGCTGGCGGTTGGTCCCCGCACCGTGGCCAACCTGCTGCGCACCCTCGGCTTGGCGGACGATCCCGGCTTCGCCGCCTTTCACCGCGTGCTCAACCGAAACCGCTGGTCAGGGCTGAAACTCGCACGCACCCTGCTGAACGCCCTGGTCAGCGCCTTCGTTCCGGACGGCCCGATCGTCATCGGCGTCGATCACACCCTTGAACGGCGCCGGGGAGCCCATGTTCGCCCAGCCGGCCATTGCTTCGACTCTGTCCGGTCCTCGACGGAGCAGACGGTCACCAGCCGCGGATTGCGCTGGATGACCGCCATGCTGCTGGTCGAGGTTCCATTCGCCGGCCGCATTTGGGGGCTGCCAGTGCTGAGCGCACTGGTGCCGAGCCGCGCCTGGTGTGAGGCACAGGGCCGGCATTACCGGCCGACCACCACCTGGGCCCGGGCCATCCTGCTGCGCCTCCACCGCTGGCTGCCGGACCGGCTGCTGGTCGCCGTCATGGATGGGGAATTCGCCGCGCTGACCCTGCTCGACGCCGTCAGCCCGCACATGATTGCGATCACCCGGCTGCGCTTGGATGCTCGCCTGTTCGATCCGCCACCAGACCCGCCCTTAACCTTGCGGCAGGTGGTGAAGGGCGCCCGCCAGCCCAGCTTGCGGGCCCGTCTGACCGACAAGGCAACCGTCTGGCACCGGGCGGCTCAACCAAGCCGAACCCGGTGGCGCTCCGGCGGCTGGATCGACTACGCCTCCGGTACGGCGCTGTGGCACCACCAGGGCAAGCCGATCGTGCCGATCCTCTGGGTGATGGTGCGCTATCCCGATGGCCGGCGCGATCCGGAGGCCTTCCTCTGCACCGATCTGTCGGTGCCACCACGCACCGTCCTGGAATGGTTCAACCGCCGCTGGGCGATGGAGACGACATATGAGGAGAGCCGGGCTCATCTCGGCATCGAGACCCAGCGACAGTGGGCGGACCTGGCCGTCTTCCGCACCGCCCCACTGCTGTTCGGGCTCTACTCGTTGATCACGTTGTACGTCCATCAGAATGCCGGCCGCCTCGCTCTGTCGCCCCGGCGCGCCATCTGGTATCCGAAACCAGCGCCCACCTTCGCCGACGCCTTGGCCCGTCTGCGCCAGCACCTTTGGTTCGAACAGGCCGTCATGTCGCCCACGGAGGGCGACATGCACAGAACACCGCCACCGCTCCTTCGACGGCTCGTCAACGTCGCCTGCTACGCGCCGTAACCTCCCATCATCCGCACCATTGCTGGACTTGTGAACCGGCTCCTAAGCGAGACGGCAATCCTGAAATGCGCAAAGTCGAAGGTCACTTTCGTGTAGTGACCCCAGCCTGTCGGATTCTTGCTGAAGCTGAGCAATCATGATCCCGTCAGCTTGCTGGAGGTGGAGCCTGCCGACATCCAGCCCTTGATGCAGGACGACTGGCCCCGGTGACCGCATCGCGGAGTGAAACGACTGGGAACGTGCCCTGAGGAGGGGCGATGCGGAAGAACCACCAGGTTGAGATGCTGCAGTGCCGCCCCTTCCATATTACGAACCGTCCGCTAATTGGGTGAAGCGGACACTTGGATCGGAAATCCCGGCCATGCTAGGCTCTCGCCGGCCCGCTCAAGACGGGCCAGGGGAGGGGAGCATGCTGAACCGCGTGGTGCGGTGGTTGGAGACGCCGATCGCCGAACCGCCTTTCGACGGGCGCCGGCCGACCGATCTGCTCGACACCCCCGAGGCTGCCGCCGTGCTCACCCGCCTGCGCGCCTGGCTCGACGCAGCGGACGGGCGCGTCAATCGCCGGAGTGGCCGCGCGTGACTGCCGACCATCTCCCTGCCGCGCGGCACCCAACCCCGCCGTCCGCGGATCTGGCGGCGCTGGTCGCCGAGGCCCACGCCTTTGTCCAGCGCGCCAAGGCCGACAAGACCCGCACCACCTACCAGACAGCCTGGCGGCGCTACGCCGCTTGGTGCGGCGATCATGGCCTCGATCCGCTGAGCCCGGATCCGCGGCAGCTGGTGCTGTTCGTCACCGAACTGGCGCGCGCCCTCAAGACCGCCTCGATCCGCACCTATCTGTCCGGGGTGGCCCATCATCTGCGCCAGGAGGGGGTGCCGGTCGACCTCCAGCACAAGGCGATCGTCGAGGTTCTCGCCGGCATCGCCCGTACCAAAGGAACGCGACCCACCAAGGTGGCGCCGCTGCTGCCGGAGCTGATGCGCCCGGTCCTCGCCGCCCTGCCGGCCACCCCACTCGGCGCCCGCGACGCCAGCCTGCTGCTGACCGGCTTGCACGGCGCCCTGCGCCGCTCCGAGATCGCCGCCCTCGATCTCGCCGACGTCGAGATCCAGCCGCGCGGGGTGCTGGTGACGCTGCGGCGCTCGAAGACCGATCAGGCCGGCCGTGGTGCTGTGGTGCCGCTGGTGGCGGCGCGGGAGGCGGCGGTGTGCCCGCGCGCCGCCCTGCTGCGGTGGCTCGAACTCCGCGGCGACGATCCCGGTCCTCTCTATGTCCAGGCGACGCGGATCGGGGACCTGCGCGATGCGTTGCACCGGCTCTCCGACCGCGCCGTTGCCCGCATCGTGCAGAGCGCGCTGAGCCGCGCCGGGCGTGACGCCACCGGCTATGCCGGCCACAGCCTGCGCCGCGGCCTGGCCACCGCCGCTGCCCAAAAGCAGCACTCGCTGGCCGCCATCATGAAGCAGACCCGGCACAAGTCGGCGGACATGGCGCTGTCCTATGTTGCCGACGTCGAGCTGTGGACCAGCGTGTCCGATGGCCTGTTCGACTGAGGCACACAGGACCGAATCAGAGTGGCGGCAGGACTGAGCCAAGTTTATTTTTGCCGCAAATCTCTCCGGCAAATCGGGACCATCTCAGAAACCGCCTTCCAAGTTGGAGGCATTGTTTGAATAGAACCAAAGCCACGCCAGGCCCCGCCCGACTTGCTAGCCGAGCAGGACCTCTCGTGGGAAAGACCTCAGGCAACGCCAGTGTAGATCAGGTAATTGCTAATATCAGCAGCACTCACCCCTGCCACATGGACAGTGCTATAGACGCTGCCGCGGTATCCAGTTTCTATGATACAGCCAGCATATTGCGTGTTCATGTCCTGGATTGTCAACGGAACACCAGCAGTGTAAATGCGGTCCCCTTCAGCACCGTTAAAGTCATAGATGTAATCGACCGCTCCATTGCCGCCGGTGATGTCGAAGATGTCCGCTCCGGCACCTCCATACATCTCGTCGTTGCCGTTGCCGCCTTGGATCAGGTCATTGCCGGATCCCCCGATCAGCATATCGTCGTCATCGCCGGCGCGCAGCGTGTCGTTTCCGGCACCACCCATCAGCAGGTCGGTGCCAGCGTTGCCTAGAAGGGAGTCAGCCCCATCCAACCCGACGAGCCGGTCACCGGCAGCAGAACCATTGACCGTGTCGGCACCATCGGTGCCGTAGACGGTTCCGGCCGTGGTGTCTCCGGTGAAATTGGCCCAGCTGTTCCCGTTCTGCTGCACCCACGCCTTGACGGCACTGGCCGACACACCGGACAGTGTCAGAGTGCTGATGTCCCTGATCACCTCTGTCGGGTTCCGCATGAAGGTGAGTTGCGCACTGCCGTTCACGTCCTCAATGCCGGTGAACGTCCACGACACCGACAGCCGGTCGGTCCCAAGTTCGAAATCGCCGATGGTGCCACCGAATTGGCCCGTGATGTGGTAGGCCGTCCACGCCGCCTGAAAAAGGTCGGCTCCTTGACCGCCGTAGAAGGTGTCGGGGGCATCACCCGACATCACCATCAAGTCGTCGCCGGCATCGCCATAGACGGTGTCGCTGCCGAAGCCGCCATCCAGCGTATCGTTTCCACCGCCGCCGCGCAGGGTGTCATTGCCGAAGCTGCCGCTGATGGCGTTGCTGTTTCCGTTTCCGATCAACTCCTCACTGGACATGTTGCCAATAAGAGTGCCGTTGCTGAGAGCAGGGTCATCGCCTGTGAGAATCACCCGTTCAACGTTATAGGCGGCAGAGTTGTCCCAGCTGCCGGAGACGTAAACGGTGTCGGTGCCCTCGCCGGCATTCTCGATGATGCTGTCGCCAGGATCGACGTAATAGGTGTCGTTGCCGGTGCCGCCAGCGAGAACATCGGCGGCGTTGTCATTGCCTGGGCCGCTCCACATGGGACTATGGGCACGATCGTAGCTGCCAATCAGCGTGTCATCACCGGCTCCGCCGGACAGGGTGTCGGCACCGGCCAAGCCATAGAGGCGGTCGTCGCGTGTGCCCCCGGACAGGCTGTCGTCGCCCGAGGTGCCGCAATACAGGCCTGTGTCGGACAGGTTTCCGCAGAAGGCGGCCCAGTCGCCGCCCTGTTGGTTCACCCAATTGGTGACACTGGCGGCGGAGACGCCGGTCAACGTCACACTCGCCCGGTCGGAGACGGTGGCGTCCGGGGTGGAGGTGAACTCCAGAACGGCGTTGCCGTTCTCCTCACGAATCCCGGTGAAGGTCCATTGCACCGAAAGCTTGTCGCGCCCCAATTCGAAATCACCGATGGATGACCGGTAGTTTTGATAGGGATAGTGATTTGCGCCCCAGCCCATGCGGAAGGTATCGGCGCCAACACCGCCATACGCCACGCCCAACCCGTCGATGGACAGCGTCAGGTCGTCATCGCCTGCATCGCCATAGATGGTGTCGGACCCCCGACCGCTGATTATCGTATCATTGCCGCCGCCGCCGCGGAGCGTGCTGGTCTCATAGAGACCGCCGGAGATGAGGTTATTGCCTGAGTTGCCGACCACCTCAGTGACCCAGTCGCTTGCGATGAAGGAGCCGTTCAGAGCGGCACTGTCCTCATTGAGAATGATGCGCTCCACCCACACCGGCGTGATGCCTGTCCATGTGCCAGAGAGGACGGCGGTGTCGGTGCCTTCGCCCGACGCTTCTACAATGATGTCACCTGGGCGGACATAGTAGGTGTCATCGCCCGCACCGCCGGTCAGAGTGTCCGAAATGTCATCGTTGCCTGCATACAGGGTGTCATTGCCGTCCATGCCATAGAGGAAGTCCGCTCCACCCCTGCCGTCCAGGATATCGTTGCCAGTTCCGCCGGTCAGGGTCTCGCCCCCATCGGTGCCGTAGATCACGCGACCGCCCGAGGTGTTGCCGGTGATAGCCGCCCAATCATTGCCGTTCTGGCGGACCCACGCCGTTACCGCCTCGGCCGTCACGCCGTTCAAGGTCAACCGCGCCGTTCCGGTCATTGGAACGTTCGGGTTCTCCACGAAGCTCAGAACGGCATTGCCATTGACGTCCTCGATCCCTGTGAACGTCCAGGGGATCGAGAGCGTGTCCTGTCCAAGAACGAAGTCGCCGATGGTTGCGCTGAACGCGCCACCCAGATGGTTGCCTCCCCAGGCGGCACGGAACACGTCCGCTCCCGCACCGCCATAGGCCAGGCAAGCGCCGTCGTTCGACAGGGTGATGGTGTCGTCGCCGGCATCACCATAGATGGTGTCAGACCCCCGGCCGCCGCTCAACGTGTCATTGCCGGTCCCACCGCGGATAGTTTCATTGCCCCAGCCGCCGCTGATGAGGTTGTTTCCTGAGTTGCCGATCAGCTCCATGGGGAGCATGCCACCGCTCAAGGAGCCGTTCTGTGCCGCCTCAGCCTCATTCAGCACGACCCGTTCGATGTTCATGATCGTGCCGGCGTTCCACCCGCCAGAGACGATGACCGTGTCTGTGCCCTCATTGGCGTTTTCCACGATCACATCATTGGGGCCGCTCACATAGTAGGTGTCGTTCCCCGCTCCGCCGTAGAGGGTGTCAGCCGCCGCATCCATGCCGCCGGTGAGCGTGTCGTCGCCTGCCTCGCCATAAATCTGATCAGCACCCGCCCCGCCGTCGAGCTGGTCGTTTCCGCCATTGCCATGGATCTCGTTGTTCCCGGCGTTACCCACAATGATGTTGGCGAGGTCATTCCCGGTGGCAAAGCCATTGGAAGCGGCCCCGACCTCCTGCAAGGTGAGGTTTTCCAGGTTCGCACCAAGCGTCCAGGAGACCTTGGCCACCACCTCGTCCACGCCCTCCCCGGCGGCTTCGGTGATGACATCCTCTGGGCCGTTGACCCAGTACACGTCGTCTCCGCTGCCGCCGAGCAGCGTGTCGGCGGCGGTGTCGTCGCCGGCATAAAGGGTGTCATTGCCCGCCCCGCCGAAGATCGTGTCGGACGCGGTGTTGCCGCCGAGGATGTCGTCACCATCCAGGCCGGAGATGATGTTGGTGCCGGCCGCGGCCCAGATGGTGTCGGCGCCGGGTGTGCCGGTGTAGGTCCTGGTGGTGGGATCGCCGCCGGTATCCCCTCCTGTGCCACCGCCGGTACTGGCGCCGGTCAGCAGGACATTGGCTTGGGTCAGCGCATTGCGCTGCACGCCGGCGAGCTTCACCGCACTCGTTGAGCTGAGGGTGATGACGGTGTCGGCGCCCTCCTGGGTGGTCGCCGCCAGGAAGGACTGAAAGCTGGTGAAGGAGGCAATGGCACGCAGGTCCAGAACGTCGCCCCCAGCACCCGCAGCAAAGCCGTCGATGTAATCCCAGCCTTCGTTGGAGCGGAAGACGAAGCTGTCCGACCCGGCGCCACCGTTCATGTAGTCGTTGCCGCCGCGCGCATCGATCGTGTCGTTGTTCGCCGTGCCGATGATGACGTCGCGGGCGTCGGTGCCCGTGAACAACTGACCTGGCGTGCCGCCCGTACCGCCGCTGACGCTGTCATCGTTGGTGATCACGCCGGTGGCGCTGGCCGTTGCCACCGTCCAACCGGAGCTCGGATTGGACAGCGTCACCGTGAAGCCTTCGTCGCTTTCCTGGAGCGCATCGGCCACAATGGGCAGGGAAATGGTGGCGCTGGCTTGGCCGGCGGCGAAGCTCAGCGTGCCCTGCGGCAGCACGTTGCCGGCGAAGTCCGCCGCGTTCGCCGCAGCCGTGCCGCTGCCGGCCACCGCCCATGTCACCGTTGCAGCAGCCGAGAGGTCGCCGCTGCGCGTCACGGTGAACTGGTAGGCGGTGGTGCCGCCACCGTTGCCTTCCGCGAGCGTCACCGTCGGCGGGCTGATGCTCACCGTGCCGCCG
>PJUA01000362.1_pt1 | contig 29203 bp, 27 predicted proteins | sample 1512151 | NCBI WGS metagenome assembly PJUA01 (sample SAMN08177678, study PRJNA422409) | Soil metagenome, whole genome shotgun sequencing project. | isolation source: Soil enriched on filter paper: beechwood xylan treatment | place: USA: Madison | collected 2015-01-15
CTCCTCGCCCGACAGGACGGTGCCCCACGGGGTCGTGCCGCCCGCGCAGTTGTTGAGCGTGCCCAGCGGCGTCGTGCCCGCCGGGTCGGCCGACGTCTGCAGCAGGGCCGACCCCGCCGCCGGACCCGAGAAGGTGAAGGGCGTCGACGCCGTGATGCGGCGGTTCACGCGCGCGCCCGGCCGGTACGCCCACGGCTTGCCCTTGCGCGAGCGGTACAGGCCGACGACCGACATGCCGTGCGACGCCATCGCCACCCGACGCTGCCGGTCGAGGTCCTCGGGCGTCGCCGCGGGCGGGAACATGATGTTCTCGTTGGTGTACTCGTGGTTGACGACGAGCGTCGCCGACCGGCCGTCGGGGTCCTCCAGGACGTCGACGTAGTCGCAGTTGTAGCCGAACAGCCGCTCCGCGACCTCGGGCGTGAGCGTCGCCGGGTCGAACGTGTCCCGCGCCGAGAACAGCGGGTCGCCCCAGCGGACGAGGGCCTGCCACCGGTAGCCGTCGGGCACGACGAACGAGTCCGTCGCCGCGGGCACGGGCGCGATGGGCCGGAAGCCGAGCCGGCCGCGCGGGCGGCCGCCGTCGTGCGCCGCCGCGGGCAGCGCGTCGCCGACGACCGGTGCGATCGCGACCGCCGCACCCGCGACGAGCGCGCCCGCGAGGACCGCGCGACGGCTCAGGGCGGTCTCGACGACGTCGCGGAAGTACGGGTTGGCCGAGGTGTTCGGGACGGGCTGCGCGCACGCGTCGCCGCACTTGAGGTGGCACGTCACCGCCGAGCGCTTGCCCGACGTGTGGCCCGCCATCGGCAGGAAGGGCAGCAGGGCGCGGCGCGTCGGCCGCTCGACCGGCGCGGTCACGGGAGCGGCGACGACGGGCGCTGCGTCGAGGGCCGTGGCGGGGGCCGCGGACGGGGCCGTGGAGGGGGCCGACAGGGCGGTCGCGGCGGAGGTGGCGGCGGGGCGCGGCGCGGGGTGGTCCGCGTGCGTCGTGGGGCCGGGACGGTCGTCGGTGGTCGTCATCGGGGCCTCTTCGGGTGCGTCGGGGCGGGGGGCGAGCGACAGCCTCCAACCCGGAGGATCCCGACGAACCGACGCGTGGTGAGCGCGCGGTGAACACGCGACGAACGTTCCCCGGCGCCCTCAGCGCGACGTGTCGTCGCTCCCCGGCGGCGTGGGCGCGCGGTGGGGGGTGGGCGCCGTGCCGGCGTCCCGCGCGTCGCGGGCGGCCAGGCCCGAGAGCATCGCGTTGTACTCGTCCATCTCGACGTCGCCCTCGCGGTCGACGCGGCGGTCGCGGCGGCGCGCGGTCCGCTCGTCGTCGCGCGCCCACGCGAACCCCACGCCGATGGCGAGCGCGAGGGTCGGGATCTCACCGATCCCCCACGTGATCGCGCCGCCGATCTGCTGGTCGGCGAGGGCGCTCGGGCCCCACGGTCGGCCCATCAGGCCGAACCAGTCGGCGACGAGCAGGGTCTCGCCCGACACCAGGGCGACGCCGAAGAACGCGTGGAACGCCATCGTCGCGAACAGCAGCAGGAGCCGCTGCGGGTACGGCAGGCGCTTCGGGCCGGGGTCGACGCCGACGAGGGCGTTGACGAACAGGTACCCGGCGAGCGTGAAGTGCACGACCATCGCCAGGTGCCCCACCGGGGAGCGCAGCGACCACTCGAACAGGCCGGTGTAGTAGAAGAGCACCATCGAGCCGACGAAGTTCACGGCGGCGACGACGGGGTGGGCGAGGAAGCCGCCGACGCGGCTGTGCACGAGGACGAGGATCCACTCACGCGGGCCGCGGGACACGTCGTCGCGCAGGCGGGTCGACCGCACGGGCAGCGCGCGCAGCGCGAGGGTCACGGGGGCGGACAGCGCGACGAAGATCGGCACGACCATCGCGAGCACCATGTGCTGGACCATGTGCGCGCTGAACAGGACGTGCCCGTAGAGCGCGGGCGCACCGGACGTCGTCCAGCCGAACAGCAGCAGCCCGACGGTCCACGACGCGGTGCGCGCCCACGGCCAGGTGTCGCCGCGGCGGCGCAGCCGAAGCACCCACCGCCAGTACACGACGAGCCCGGCGACGGCCGCGGACGCGAGCAGCAGGTCCCACCGCCACTCGGTGAGCCAGCGCAGCGTCGTCGGCTCGGGCGGCAGCGGGTGGCCGGTGAGGCGGTACGCGGGCGAGGGGTCGGCGGGGACCTCCTCGGGGACGGGCGGGGCCGTCGAGCCGAGCGCCACCGCGACCCCGGACACGGCACCCATCACGGCGAGCTCGACGAGGACGAGCCGCCAGAACAGCGCACCGCCGGCACGTCGTTCCGCGTCGGCGTCCGCGATGGCACCCGCGGCACGACCGGCGTTCGCGACGTCCGCGGTGGCACCGGCACGACCGGCGTTCGGGACGTCCGCGGCGGCGCCCGCGGCACGGTCGGAGGTCGTGACGCTCGCGGTGGCACGAGTCGGTGCGAGGGCCGCAGCGCCCCCCGCCAGGCGCGGGACGACCGCGCGGCGGTGCGCGAGCCCGAGGAGCCCCAACGCGCCGAACAGCGCGACCTTCGCGAGCAGCAGGACGCCGTAGGTCGTCGTGAGGTCGGACCAGCCGCTCGTGCGGAGCAGACCGTTGACCAGCCCGGACACGGCGACGGCGACGAAGCACCAGCCGGCGACCACCGAGTAGCGCGCGACCGACGCCGACAGGTCGGTCCCGACCCGCCGGACGAGCACCGCGAGCGCGGCCAGCGCCCCGATCCAGACGGCGGCCCCGACGAGGTGCACGACCATCGACGACGTCGCGAGGTCGTGGCCCGACGCGCCGGCCGCGTGCCCGAGCTGCGCCTGCTGGTAGAGCGCGACGAGGACGACGACGGCCGTCCACGCGGCGCCGGTCGGGGTCGCGACGACGAGCGACAGGGCCGTGACGACGGCCGCGGTCGTGGTGATGAGCAGGAGCGTGCGGCCGAGGTCGACCTGCGTGACGAACAGCCCGAGCTCCTGCCCGAACTGCGCGGAGTCAGGTCGGCGGCCGGCGACGTTCGCGTACGTGAGGACGAGGTGCACGACGGACGCGACGGTCCACACCGCGGCGGCCCCGGCGGCGACGAGCAGGCTGCGCGGGTACGCGGAACCGTCGGCGCGACCCGCCCGGACGGGCTTGCCGGCGAGCGCCGGGTCGCGACGCGGCAGGACGCCCACCGCGAGGACGAGCGCGCCGAGCGCGACGGACGCCGCGAGCTCGGTGACCGTCGCGGAGACCGGCAGGCCCCAGCGCACGACGGCACCGGGGTCGGCCATGAGCCGCGGCGCGACGGCCCCCGAGAACGCGACGCCCGCGACGGCGCAGGCCACCGCGGCGACGACGAGCACCGTGAGGCGCACGACGACGGGCAGTCCCGCCCAGCGTGCCGCCGCACCGGGCCCCCTCCCGCGGCCGGAGCCGGGCCCGCCCGGACGGCCGCGACCACCCGTGCCGCCCGTGCCGCCGCCCGACGTGGACGACCGGGACGGCGGCGCGACGGACCCGTCCGGCTGACCGGGGGTCCGTGCGCCGCCGCGCACCGGGGTGCTGCTCATCCGTCCACCCTAGGTCGGCGTCAGGCCGTCGGCCGTCGGCGCAGCAGGAGCCAGGCGACGACCGCCCCGACGGCGACCACCGCGACCGCGACGCCCACGAGCACCGGCCCGGAGACCGCGGCGCCGTCGTCCGGTGCGGTGGTCGGCGACGCGCTCGGCGACGGGTCGGCCTCGGCGGCCGGCGTCGGCGTCGGGGTGACCTCCGCGTCGGTCGGCGTCGGTGTCGGCTCCGGCTCGTCGACCGCGGGCGGCGCACCGCCCGTACCCGCGACCGTCGCCTGCTCCGCGACGAACCCGAACGTCCCCTCGATGGGGTGCCCGTCGGCCGACGTGACCCGCCACCGGACGGTGTACGCCCCGGCGGGCAGGGTGCCCGCGAGCGGCTGCGCGACGGTCGAGTCGACGAGCTCGGCCGGTCCGGCGCTCACGACGGTGCCGTCCGCCGCCGTGACGACGAGCTCGGTGCCGAGCGCCGTCGCGGGCGCGTCGAAAGTGAGCGTCACCCGGTCCGGCGTGTACGGGACGGTCGAGCCGTCCGCGGGGCTCGTCTCGCGCAGCGCGTTGTGGGCCTGCGCGGCGGGCGCGCCGGCGACGACGAGGAGCGCGCCGAGCCCGAGGACGCCGAGCGCCGCACCGAGCCGTGCGCGCACCGAGCCCGGACGCCGCCCGCCGGTGCGCAGCCGCGCGACCGACCGGCTCGAGCACGGGCGCGAGGCGCCCGGGGCGGGGGTGCGAGGCATGTCTCCCAGGATCCCCCACCTCATGCGGTGGTCCGGCGCCGGACGGACGTGACGACGGCCACGACGAGCGCCGCGAGGCCGAGCAGCAGCCCGGCGCCGCCGAGGGCACGGGCGAGCGTGTCGGGCTCGGCGGCCGCACCGCTCCCGGTCGCGGGGTCGGCGGGGGCGGCGACGGGTGCGGCGGACGCGTCGTCGGCCGCCGAGGGCTCCTCCGCGTCAGGGGCGACGGTGGTGGTGAACGTCGGCGCCGGGTGCTCGGGCTCCTCGTCGCCCTCGGCGACCTCGTCCCAGTCGACGACGCTGCCGTCGGAGTACGCCTGGTGGGCGGGCAGGACGAGCGCGACGCCCGCGTCGGGCAGCGGGCCGGCGACGACCTCGAACTCCTGGAACTGGCCGTCGCCGATCTCCGCACCGGGCGACGCGGTCCAGGTGATGCGGGCGGGTGCCTCGGTGATCGTCGTGCCGTGGTTGTCGACGGGCGCGGGCAGCGTCGCCGTCTCGACGACGGCCGTCCACCCGGCGACGGGCTTGGTCGACACGTGCAGCAGCGGGGTGTCGACGGGCAGGTCCACCGTCACCTGCTGCGTGGTGGCCGTGGCGGACTCGTTGGGGACGCGGAACGTCAGCGCCGTCCACCCACCGGCGGTCGTGCTCTCCGGGATGACGCGGACGTGCGCGTCGGCGGTGGTGGGGACGAGGGCCAGGGCCGACCCGAGGACGGCGACGGCGGCGAGGCGGCCGGCGGCCGGGCGGCGCCGTCGCGGCGCGCGTGCTGCCGCGTCGGACGGTCCGGAGGGCGCGACGGGTGCGGGGACGGGTGCGGTGCTCGGTGCGGCGGGGACGTGCAGAGGCATGGGTGGTCCTTCGGGCGCGCGGACGCGGAGGCAGTCCGCTCGGTGGTCGTCGGTCGGGGCGCGGGGACGCGCCGCTCCCGCGTACCGACGGCCGTCAGGTCAGGTCAGCGCGCGGGAGGTGCGGGCGGGGCCGCGGGCGGTCCGCGACGCCGGTCGTCGCGCGCCCACGGGGCACGGCGGACGGCCGTGGGCACGACGGGGACGACGAGCGACCCGACGGCGGGGACGACGACGGGACCGGGCACGGCGAGACGCGGCCGCAGCCAGGCGACGAGCCAGTGCAGCGCGCGGTCGGCGCCCGCGACGACGACGGCCGTGAGGACGGTCGCGACGGCGTGCAGGACGAGCATCGCGGACGCCCCGAGCAGCGGCTGCGCGGCGGCGTGGCCCACGACGCAGCCCGCGGCCGACCCGGCGGCGGTCGCGACCTGCACCGCGTGGGCCGCGTGGACGGCGTGCTCGGCGTGCACCGCGTGGTCGAGGTGGCCGGCCGGGCCCGCGGTCGCGGCGGCGGGCGCGCACACGGGGCCGAGCAGGACGAACCCGTGGTGCAGCGCGAGCTGCCCGACGCCGAGCAGGGCGGTCGTCGCGACGACCCCGAGCCGGCGTCCGGCGAGCACGACGGCCACCGCGAGGACCAGCGACGTCAGCGCGACGAGGACGACCGCGTGCGGCAGCACCCCGCCGCCGAGGACGTGCGCGACGGCCGACAGCGCGACGACGACGGACGCGACGAGACCGGCGCGCGCGAGGCGCCAGGGTCCGGTCGTCGCCGCGGGCATCCGGCCAAGGTACCCGCGGGCCCGAGCCCGCCCGCACCGGTGAAAAGATTCGCGGGACGGGCCGTCGCCCGCGAGTGTGACGGGGAACACCCCGCGCGCCGGAGGTGTTGCCCCGACGTCGGCCCGCACTCGGACCGCACGCCCCGCTCCCGCCCGCGCCGCCCACCACCGACGGCGCGGACGCCCGGTCCGCAGCACGGTCCCGTCCCCCGCCGAGAAGGTCCGATGTCGTCCGAGAGCACCACGACCACCGCCCCTGCCCCCGCGTCGTACCAGCCGCCGACGCACCGGGAGATCCGCACGATCCTCGGCGGGCTCATGCTCGGCATGTTCCTCGCCGCGCTCGACCAGACGATCGTCGCGACGTCGATCCGCACCATCGGCGACGACCTGCACGGCCTGTCGCTGCAGGCGTGGGTCACGACCGCGTACCTGCTGACCGCGACGATCACCACGCCGCTGTACGGCAAGCTCTCCGACGTCTACGGCCGCAAGCCGTTCTACCTGCTGGCGATCGCGCTGTTCGTCGTCGGGTCGCTGCTGTCGGGGACCGCCGACTCGATGTACCAGCTCGCGCTGTTCCGCGGCGTGCAGGGGCTCGGCGCGGGCGGGCTCATGGCGCTCGCGATCACGATCCTCGGCGACCTCGTCGCGCCCCGGGAACGCGCGCGGTACCAGGCGTACTTCCTCGCGGTGTTCGGCACGTCGTCCGTGCTCGGGCCCGTCATCGGCGGGTTCTTCGCGGGGGCGGACACGATCCTCGGGATCACCGGCTGGCGGTGGGTGTTCCTCGTCAACGTGCCGATCGGCATCCTCGCGTTCGTCGTCATCGCGCGCGTGCTGCACCTGCCGCCCCTGCGCCGGGTCGAGCATCGGATCGACTGGCCGGGCGCCCTCGCGCTGGTCCTGGCCCTCGTGCCGCTGCTCGTCGTCGCCGAGCAGGGACGGCTCTGGGGCTGGTCGTCCGGCCGGGCCGTCGCCTGCTACGTCACCGGCGCCGTCGGCCTCCTGCTGTTCTGGCTGGCCGAGCGGTACGCCAAGGGCGACGCGATCCTGCCGCTCTACCTGTTCCGCAACCGCACGTTCAGCGTCGGGTCGGCCGCGAACCTCGTCATCGGGCTCGGCATGTTCGGCGGGCTCGCGACCCTCCCGCTGTACCTGCAGATCGTGCGCGGGCAGACGCCGACCGAGGCCGGGCTCACCCTCATCCCGTTCACCGTCGGGATCATGACGGGGTCCGTCGTCGCCGGTCAGACGACCTCCCGGACCGGCCGCTACAAGATCTTCCCGGTGATCGGGACGGCGCTCATGGTCGTCGGCGCGCTCGCGTTCTCCCGCCTCGGCGCCGACACCCCGTTCGCGCAGATCTTCGCGTCGTCGATCGTCTTCGGGCTCGGGCTGGGCCTGACGATGCAGCCGCTCGTCCTCGCCGTGCAGAACGCCGTGCCCGTGCGCGACATGGGCGTCGCGACGTCGTCGTCGCTGTTCTTCCGGCAGATGGGCGGCACGCTCGGCACCGCCGTCTTCCTGTCCGTGCTGTTCTCGACCGTCGGCGGCAACATCCGCGACGCGCTCGCACGGCTCGCCCCCACCCCCGAGTTCCAGGCCGCGCTCGCCGACCCGGCCGTCCGGGCCGACCCCGCGAACGCCGCCGTCATCGACGCGCTGCAGGGCACCGGGTCGTTCCCGTCGCTCGACGACTCCTCGTTCATCGGCGCCCTCGACGAGCGCCTCGCGCGGCCGTTCCTCGAGGGCTTCGCGTCGTCCGTCGACCTGGTCCTGCTCATCGCCGCGGTCATCATGGTCGTCGGCGTGGTCCTGACGATCCTGCTGCCCGAGCTGCCGCTGCGGAACGTCTCCGGCATCCAGGGCCGGCTCGACGAGGACGGCGCCGCCGGGGCCGGCGGGTCGGGGGCCGGCGTCGCGGCGACGGCCCCGGCGACCGGTACGACGGGCGGACCGGTGACCGCCGTCGGAGGCGTCACCGCGGTCGTCGCGGACGCCGACGCAGGTCGCGGCCCGGAACGCTGAACCGGAAGGGCCGTGCCACCGTTGAACCGGTGACATGACGGAGCCCACCACCGGAGGCCGCGATGCCGCGCACGATCCAGGAGTCCCCCGCCCTCTCCCTCGCCCACGACCCCACGGACGGTCCGACGACCGTCGCCGCGGTCCCGACGCCGCACTCGTGCGGCGGCTGCCTCGACCGCCGACAGGTGCTGCAGCGCGCCGGGCTCGTGACGATGGGCGTCGCCGCGGCGGGCGTCCTCGCGGCGTGCTCGAGCGGCGGCTCGGGCGGCTCCGGCGACGACGGCGGCACGGGCGGTGACTCCGGCGGCGACGGCGGGTCCGCGCCCGCGGCCGACGGGTCGCTCGCCCAGGTGGCCGACATCCCCGTCGGCGGCGCGATCACCGCGACCGACGCCGACGGCAACAAGATCCTGCTCGTGCAGCCCGAGGCCGGCACCGTCATCGGGCTGTCCGCGATCTGCACCCACCAGGGCTGCACCGTCGCACCCGACGGCGACGAGCTGCACTGCCCGTGCCACGGCTCGGTGTTCGACCTGACCGGCAAGAACGTGTCCGGCCCGGCGCCCGAGCCGCTGCCCCCGGTCGACGTGCACGTCGCGGACGGCGCCGTGCTCCTCGGGAAGGCGTGACCATGAGCGCACCCACCGCCGGCCCGGCCGGCACCACCCGCCCCGTCGTGACCCGGCGGCCCGTCGCGCTCGGCCTGCGCCTCGTGCTCGCCGTGTGCGTCGTGACGTCCGCGGTCGTGCACCTGCAGCTGTGGAACGACGGCATGAAGAGCGTCGACGTCGTCGGCCCCGCGTTCCTGCTCAACGGGGTCGGCGGGATCGTCATCGGCGTCCTGCTGCTCACGTGGCGCGCCGTGTGGCCCGTGCTCGGCGCGATCGGGTTCGGGGCCGCGACGCTCGGCGCGTTCGTGGTCGCGACGACCGTCGGCCTGTTCGGCGTGCAGTCCCGCTGGGAGGGCGTGCCGGAGTGGGTGTCGGCGATCACCGAGGCGGTCGCGATCGTCCTGGGTGTCGTCACGCTCCTCGTCGAGCGGCGGCTCGTCGCCGCGGCGGCGACGCGGGTCTGACCGGAGCCTGACGGGGGCCTGACGTGCTCGTCCGGCCGCAGGACGGCGTCGGTCGTCCTGCGGCCGACGGCGTCCGGCGACGTCAGGCCGGGCAGCCGTCCGGCAGGTCGGCCGCGGCCCCGCCCTCCGGCGTCAGCCCCAGACCAGGCCCCGCGCGGGGTCGCCCAGCACGGCGGCCACGTCCGCCAGCACGCGCGCCCCGAGCTCGCCGTCGACGAGGCGGTGGTCGAAGCTCAGCGCGAGCTGCGTGACGGACCGGGGCTTGATCTTGCCCTTGTGCACCCACGGCTGCTCGCGGATCGCGCCGAACGCGAGGATCGCCGCCTCGCCCGGGTTGAGGATCGGCGTGCCGGTGTCGATGCCGAACACCCCGACGTTCGTGATCGTCACGGTGCCGTCCGCCATGTCCGCGGGCGACGTCCGGCCCGCCCGGGCGGTGGCGGTGAGGTCACCGAGCCCCGTCGCGAGCTCCAGCAGGCTGAGCCGGTGCGCGTCCTTGATGTTCGGGACCACGAGCCCCCGGGGCGTCGCCGCGGCGATCCCCAGGTTGATGTAGTGCTTGTAGACGATCTCCTGCGACGCCTCGTCCCACGACGCGTTGATCTCCGGGTGCCGGCGGATCGCCAGGAGGAGCGCCTTCGCGGCGATCAGCAGCGGCGTGACGCGTACGTCGGCGAACTCCCGGTCGGCGCGCAGGCGCTCGACGAGCCGCATGGTCTTGGTGACGTCGACCGTGTGGAACACCGTGACGTGCGGCGCGGTGAACGCGCTCGTCACCATCGCCTCGGCGGTCCGCTTGCGCACGGACTTCACGGGGACGCGCGTCTGCCGCCCGTCGGACGACACCGTCCCGCTGGCGAGCCACGGCTTGTCGTCGCCGGGGTACGTCGCGAGCGTGCGGGCCTCCGCCTGGGAGGCGCGCGCCAGGACGTCCTCGCGCGTGACGATCCCGCCGGGGCCCGTGGGCGACACCGAGTCCAGGTCGACGCCGAGCTCGCGGGCGAGCTTGCGGACCGGGGGCTTGGCGAGGGCGTGCCGGGCGACCGCGGCCTGCACGCCGGTCGACCCGGCGGACGCGTCCGGTGTCGCGGCAGGGCTCGTTGCCACGTCGCCGCGCGGGCGTCGCGTCGTGCCCGCGTCGGCGAGGCCGTACCCGACGAGGACGGCCTGCCGCCCCTCACCCGCCTGCGCTGCGTCGGGAGCGGCCGTGGCGACGGGAGCAGCCGTGGCGACAGGGGCAGCCGTGGCGACGGGAGCCGACGGCCGTGCGGCGGCGACCTCGTCGGCCCCGCCGGGCTCGACGCCCGAGTGCCGGTCGACACCTCCGCGGTGCCCGTGCTCGACGGCGCCGCCGTGCCCGGTGGTCGTCGGCGCCGGGGCGGTGCCCGTCGGGTCGGTGTCGATCTCGATGATCGGGGTGCCGACGTCGACCGTCTGCCCGGGCTCGACGAGGATCGCGGTCACGACGCCCGTCCACGGGCTCGGCAGGTCGACGAGCGACTTCGCCGTCTCGATCTCGACGATCGTCTGGTTGACCTCGACGGCGTCCCCGACCGACACGTGCCACGCGACGATCTCGGCCTCGGTGAGACCCTCCCCGGCGTCGGGGAGCGGGAACTGCTGGTACGTCGGCACGGTGCGGGTCCTCCTCGGGAGGGTCGAGCGGGGCGGGCGCCGATCGGGCGGCGGGTCGTGCGGCGGTGCTGCGGCGGGTCGGGCCGCGAGGTCCGCGCCGCCTCACCGGGGGTGGTGGCGAGGCGGCGCGGACAGGACCGTCAGAACGCGAGTGCGCGGTCGACGGCGTCCAGGACCCGGTCGAGACCGGGCAGGTAGTCGTGCTCGATCTTCGCGACCGGGTACGGGGCGTGGAACCCGCCGACGCGCAGCACGGGCGCCTGCAGGTGGAAGAAGCACTCCTCGGTGATCCGGGCCGCGACCTCGGCGCCCGACCCGTAGAGCACGGGGGCCTCGTGCACGACGATGCAGCGGCCCGTGCGGCGGACCGACTCGGCGACGGTCGCGGTGTCGAGCGGCGACAGCGTGCGCAGGTCGACGACCTCGATGCTCGTGCCCTCGGCGGCGGCCGCCTCGGCGGCCTTGACCGCGGTCTGCACGGTCGGCCCGTACGCGACGACGGTCACGTCGGTGCCCGCACGGACGATGCGCGCCTTGTCGAGCAGCGGGCCGTCGGGCGCGGCGTCGAGGTCGACGTCGCCCTTCTCCCAGTACCGGCCCTTGGGCTCGAAGAACAGCACCGGGTCCGGCGAGGAGATCGCCTGCTGGATCATCCGGTACGCCTCGACGGGGCTCGACGGCGAGACCACGCGCAGGCCCGCGGTGTGCGCGAACAGCACCTCGGGCGACTCGCTGTGGTGCTCGACCGCGCCGATGCCGCCGCCGTACGGGACGCGGATGACGACGGGCAGCGTGATCCGGCCCTTCGACCGGTAGTGCATCTTCGACAGCTGCGTCGTGATCTGGTCGTACGCGGGGAAGATGAACCCGTCGAACTGGATCTCGCACACCGGTCGGTAGCCGCGCATCGCGAGCCCGATCGCGGTGCCGACGATGCCGGACTCCGCGAGCGGGGTGTCGACGACGCGGTGCTCGCCGAAGTCCTTCTGCAGGCCGTCGGTCACCCGGAACACGCCACCGAGCTTGCCGATGTCCTCGCCCATGAGCAGCACCTTGGCGTCGCGCTCCAGGGCCCGTCGCATGCCGAGGTTGATCGCCTTCGCGAACGTGAGGCGCTGCGTGCCGGTCGTGCTGCCCGCGGCGTCCGTCGGGCGGGTCTCGGTCGTGGCGCTCACCGGTGGCTCCCCTCGCGCTGGCCGTGCGCGCCGTCGGCGAACGACGCCTCGTACTGCTCGAACCAGGCGCGCTCGGCGTCGACGACGGCGTGCGGCGTGGCGTAGACGTGCTCGAACATCGACGCGGCCGACGGGCGGCCCATCGCGCGGACCTCGGTGCGGATCCGCTCGCCGAGGGCGTCGGCCTCGTCGGCGACCTGCGCGACGAACGTCTCCGGGAGCTCGCCGCGCTGCTCGAGGTGCAGCCGCAGGCGGTCGATCGGGTCGCGTCGTCGCCAGTGCTCCTCCTCGGCGCTCGACCGGTAGCGCGTCGGGTCGTCCGACGTGGTGTGGGCGCCCATGCGGTACGTGAACGCCTCGACGAACGTCGGGCCGCCGCCCGACCGCGCCCGCTCGAGCGCCTGCTGGGTCACGGCGTACGTCGCGACGACGTCGTTGCCGTCGACCCGCACCGACGGGACGCCGAAGCCCGGGCCGCGGTCCGCGAGCGGCACACGCGTCTGCTTGGTCGTCGGCTCGGAGATCGCCCACTGGTTGTTCTGGCAGAAGAAGACGACGGGCGCGTTGTTCACGGCCGCGAAGACGAGCGCCTCGTTGACGTCGCCCTGCGAGGTCGCGCCGTCGCCGAAGTAGACGACGACCGCCGCGTCGCGCTCCGCGTCGCCCGTGCCGACGAGCCCGTCGCGCTGCAGGCCCATCGCGTAGCCGGTGGCGTGCAGCGTGTGCGAGCCGATGACCAGCGTGTACAGGTGGAAGCCGTGCGCGACGGGGTCCCAGCCGCCGTGGTCGACGCCGCGGAACAGCCGCAGCACCTCCGCGAGGTCGACGCCGCGGACGTGCGCGACGCCGTGCTCGCGGTAGCTCGGGAAGACGTGGTCGCGCGGCGTCATCGCGTGCGCCGAGCCGACCTGCGCGGCCTCCTGGCCGAGGCTCTGCGCGAACAGCGCGAGCTCGCCCTGCCGCTGCAGCGACGTCGCCTCGGTGTCGAAGCGGCGCACCAGCACCATGTCCCGGTACATCGCCCGCAGCGCGTCGGCGTCGAGGTGCGCGACGAGCGCGTCGAGCTCGGGATGCGGGGTGCGGTCACCGGTGGGAGTCAGCAGCTGGACGAGACCGTCGTCGGTCAGGGGGCCGGACTGGCTCACGCGGTTCTCCTTCACGGCCGGCGGCGGGTGCCGCTCCGGGTCGGGCGGTCCGGGTGGTCCCGGGTCGGGATCTCGAACCTACGTCAGCGTAGGCTACGCCTGCGTAGGTTGCGCGAGAACCCGACGCACAAGGCTGATCCGGACGACTTGTGGGGTCCCTACAGCCGACCCGCCCCCACCTGGGACGCCGCCCGTGCGCGCCTCTCCCGGAAATTCAGCCGCCCGTCCGGCCCAGATCCGCGGCTCGTCGGCCGATGAGGAGGGAAGGGCGGTGAGCGCCACCGCGGAAGGGGCCCACGATGCGCGACGAGCACGAGCCGGCCGAGCCCGGCCGCGACCACCCGACCGACCGGCACGTCGACGGTGACGTCGACCGTCCCGCCCGACCGGACGGCGACCAGCCGGCACCCGCACGTGGCCACCACGTGGACGAGAGCGACGTGCGGCTCGCCCTCGAGCGCCTCGGCCTCGGCGACCGCGCCCTCACCGTCCACCGCGCCACCGCGTTCCTCACGGCCCTCGGCGTCACGGTCACCCACGACGGCCCCCCGGCGCCGGACGACGACCCTCGCGACGAGGCACCCGCCGGCGTCGTCCCCGCGGCCCTGGCAGCCGCCGAGGCCGCGGCACCCGGCGACGCCCCTGTCCCGGTGACGGTCGGCGCGGCCGTCCCCACCCCGCGCGACGTGCCGGTCCCGTCGACAGTCGGGTCAGCCGTCCCGGCGACCAGCGCCGTCCCGACCACGCGCGTCACCGCCGTCGTCCCCGTGCCCGCGCCGGATGCCGAGGACGACCCGACCGACGGCGACGTCGCGAATCTCCTGGAGGTGCTCGCGCACCTGCACGACCGCGGCACGACCACGGCGGACGACCTCCGCGGCCGCCCGCGGACCCTGCAGCCACGCCCGACGGCGGTCGCGACGGTCTGACCTCCGCCGGGCGCGCTGACGTCAGCGGCGGGTGACCTCGGACGAGACCTCGAGGAAGAGGTCGGTCGCCTCGGGCTCGCCGACGCTCACCCGGACACCGTCACCCGCGAAGGGACGGACCAGGACACCGGCGCGTGCGCAGCGCTCCGCGAACGACGACGCCTGCTCGCCGAGCGGGAGCCAGACGAAGTTGGCCTGCGAGTCGGGCACCGTCCAGCCCTGGGCGCGGAGCGCGGTGAGCAGGCGGGCGCGCTCGGCGACGACCGAGTCGACCCGGCGCAGCAGCTCGTCGCGGGCCCGCAGCGACGCGAGCGCGGCGAGCTGCGCCACGTGCGACACCCCGAACGGCGTCGACGCGGCCCGGATCCCCGCGGCGAGCCGGGGGCGGGCGACGGCGTAACCGACGCGCAGACCGGCCAGCCCGTAGGCCTTGGAGAACGTGCGGAGCAGGACGACGTTGGGGTGCTCGGCGAAGGCGGCCAGCCCGTCGGCGGCACGCTCGTCGCGGACGAACTCGACGTACGCCTCGTCGAGCACGACGAGCACGTCGGACGGGACGGCCGCGAGGAACCGCGCGAGCTCGTCGGCGTGCACGGCCGGCCCGGTCGGGTTGTTGGGGGTGCACACCAGCACGACCTTGGTGCGGGGCGTGACGGCCTCGGCCATCGCCTCCAGGTCGAGCCGGCCGTCCGCCCCGACGGGCACGCGCACGCCCTCGGCCCCCGCGAGCGACACGGCGATCGGGTAGGCCTCGAACGACCGCCACGGCAGGACGACCTCGTCGCCCGCCTCGCACACCGCCGTCAGGACGTGCCCGAGTGCCGCGACCGAGCCGCAGCCGGTGACGATGCTGTCCGGCGTGACGCCGAGCGACGCCGCGATGGCCTCGCCGAGCTCGGTCGCGTACATGTCGGGGTACCGGTTGACGTCGACGGCGGCGTCGGCGATGGCCGCGACGACGGACGGCAGCGGCGGGAACGGGTTCTCGTTCGACGACAGCTTGTAGGCCGCGGCGCCGACGGGTGCGCGGGCGCCCGGCACGTAGGGCGGCAGGTCGGCGAGGGCCCTGCGGAGGGCGACACGGCTCACCGGGTCAGCATGCCACCGCGAGGGGCCCGCCCCCCGGGACGTCCCACCGCGCGACGACGCGGGACATCGTGTGCACGGGGTCGACGCGCGAATGGTCGAGGTGCGTGCCGGCGTCGGCGCGCTCCCGCGCAGGCGCGCGTCGGTGCGTGCCGGTGCCGGTGCGTGCGGGTGCCGGTGTGCTCCCGCGCAGGCACGCGTCGGTGCGCACCGTCCGGGACGGCGTCGTTCTCCCCTCGCTGCGCGGACGTCGATGGCAGGATCGACGCATGTCGTTCGTGGTGAGGGTGCTGATCAACGGTGTCGCGATCTGGTTCGCGACCCTCGTCCTGTCGGGCCTGACGATCGTCGGCGCCGACTCCGACCTCGAGCAGGCGCTCATCATCCTGCTCATCGCGCTGGTGTTCGGGATCGTCAACGCGGTCGTCAAGCCGATCGTCGCGGTCCTGTCGATCCCGCTGTACATCCTGACGCTGGGGCTGTTCACGCTGGTCGTGAACGCGCTGATGCTCATGCTCACCGCGTGGATCACGGAGCAGACGAGCTGGGGGCTGCGGATCGACAACTTCGGCACCGCGGTGCTCGGCGCGCTCATCATCTCGGTCGTGAGCTTCGTGCTGTCCGTCATCATCCCGGGCTCGCGTCGCGACTGACCGGGCGCCCACCTGACCGGGCGCTCACCGGGCCGCCGGGGACAGCGCGGGCAGCGGGGTCGGGCCGCCGACCGGTGACAGGCGGTCCCCGCGCGGCAGGCCGGTGACCGGGTCGAGCCGCACGAGGTCGGGGTCGCGGGTCGCGACGAACTGACGGGTGGTCGCGGTCGTCCCCTCCGGGCCGAGCACGGTGTCGACGGCCGCCACGAAGTCGCGCAGCTGCGGGTCGTCGGCGTGGACCTCGATCGCCTCCGCCGATGTGACGTACCGCCCCGTCCCGTGCGCGTCGAGCGGGCTCGTGACCGGAGCAGCACCGTTGAGCGCCGGGTCGACGCGCATCTCGCGGACGTTCGGCCCCGTCAGGATGGGCCCACCGGAGGCCTGCGGCACGACGTCCTGCGGGTGGCGCAGGTGGAGCACCTCGACCGACGACGGCACGCGGACCGCCCCGACGTCGTCCGGGGATCCCGCCGTCACGACCGCGGCGATCGCGTACGTCCCGGCGGCGATCGAGGCGACGTTCGCGGCCACCATGCCGCCCTGGCTGTGGCCCGCGAGCAGGACCGGCTCGTCGGAGCGGATGCCGGCGAGGTGCATGGCGTCGAGGACGGCGTCGGTCATGTCGTCCGGGACGTCACCCACGAGCCGCGGGTTGGTCCCGTTGTCCATCGGCGAGTCCCCGGTGACGCCGGCGTTCTGCGTGCCGGGGATCTCGACGACCCACGACACGGTCCCGTCGGGACGGTGGAGCCGCTGCACGCTGATGGTCCCGTCGGGCGTGCCGCGCATCCCGGTCTCCGTGCCCTCGCGATAGCTCAGGCCGGTGTTCGCAATGACCCCGGCGACGTCCCGGGGCACCGGCAGCTGGGGCGCGCCTGCGCGGGCGACGACGGCGGTCGGTCCGGCGTCCGGGAGGAGGCCGGAGATGCGGCGGGCGGCGAGCCGGACGCGCTGCGAGGGCGGCACCAGGAGGCCGTCACGGCCGAGGAAGCCGGAGGCGAGGCCGAGGACGAGGAGCTCGGAGCGCCGGTCCGCGAGCGCCCACGTCGTCGCGCGGGGCGCCCAGTGGCGCAGCTGCCGCTGCTCCCACCGCAGCACGTCGTCGGCACGTCCGAACGGGGCGAGCAGCGCCATGGCGGTGCGCGTCGTCACCCGCGCGACGTTGGCCGCGACCGCGGCGGCGACGCCGACCTGGACGAACCGCTGCACGGCGAGGACCGGGAACGTCCCCAGCAGCGAGCCGTCGAGCGCGACGACGCCGCGCAGTGCGCTGCGTGCTGCCGACTCCGCGTGGTCGTACGTGATGACCGCCCCGCGGACGCGACGCGCGAGGTCGAGGACGTCGTCGGCGACACGTGCCGGCGCAGCAGCGCCGCTCCGGGCGGCCTGGAGGGCGCGGGCCGCCGCCTTGCCCTCGGGCGTGAGCAGCGCCGACGGAGCGGCCTGGGTCGCGACCGTCAGGAGGCGCGCCGCGATGTCGAGACGGTCGGCCACGGTGGCGAGGAGATGGGCGGCCCGGTCGAGGTCGGCGAGGTCGACGACGTCGGGCTGGCCTCCTCCGAAGATGGTGACGCCGTCGTCCCCGGCTGCCGTGGGCGCGGCTCCCGGCGCGGCGGTCACAGCAGGAACCCGGTCGCGCAGGAGCCGCCGGAGCGCGCGCGGGTCGTCGCGTCGTCGGCCGCGACGGCCGCACCGAGCGCGTGCTCGACGTCGTGGACCGACCGGCGCAGGCGCGTGTCGACGTCGTCGAGGGCGGCGAGGTAGCGCGCGACGGTCGGCGACCGCCACTCCACGCGCCGAGCCTGGCGGACGAGGTCGCGCGCCTCCTCGACCGCGGCGAGGGCGCGTCTGACGTGCGGGGCGATGTCGCTCTCCATGCCCGGCACCGTAGGGAGGCCGACCGCGGGCCCGTGGCGCCGTCGCCGCGCACGGTGGACCCGCCGTCGTCGACAGGGGCTGTGGACGGCTCAGGCCCGGGCGTCCCGGCCCGCGCGGGCGACGGGTGGGCCGTCGGGCGGGCTGTCGGGCGGCGCTACCGGGTGGCGCCTCGGGCAGCCTCGGGGCGCGGCAGCTCCCCTCGGGGCGAGGCAGCTCCCCTCGGGGCTCAGCAGGTCCCCTCGGGGCTCAGCAGGTCCCGTCGGTCGGTCAGTCGTCCGAGCCGACGAACGCCCGCACCGGCCGCGACAGCGCCACCCACGCGACGACCGTCGCGGACAGGATCGCCAGCACCCGGCCGACGTCACCCCCGCCCGAGCCGGTGACCAGCGTCGCGACGACGGCGAGCGCCTGCGCACCGACCTGCAGGGCCGCGACGGGGCGCAGCCCGTCGACCAGCACCGCGACCTCGACGCGGCCGCGCCAGGTGACCCGCGCGGTCGTCGACGCGCACCACAGCAGCACGTGCACCAGCATGACCAGACCGAGCACGACGGGCAGCGACGGCACCTCGCCGGACAGCAGCCGCAGCCCCGCGAGCACGACCACGCCACCGGCGGCCGCCGTCGCGGGCGCGAGCACGAGCACCGGCACGAGCAGCGCGCCGACGGTCACGAACGCGGGCGCGAGGCCGTGCCCGGGGGCGGTCGACGCGAGGACGAGGACGAGCACGCCGAGCAGCCCGAGCACCGCGCGCAGCACCACCGCGGGGACGGCCCTGCCGGTCCGGACCTCGATCTCGCGCCCCGCACCGACGCCGGTCCCACGCACCGCCCTGCCCCTGCGCACCGCACCGGTCCCGCTCGCCGCGCGCGTCCCGCTCACCGCGCCGCCCCCGCCCGGCGTCGTCCCCGCCGTGCCAGCCCGGCCAGGGCCACCTCCGGGGCGTCGCGCCACGTCACGACCTCGACGTCGGCGTCCGCGAGCGCCGCGAGCCGGTCCTCGCGGGCGATCCGCACGATCTGCAGGGCGAGCTCCTCGCGCGGACCGAGGTGCCGGTCGTGCAGGGTCGGCAGGACGTCGACGCCGACGACGCGGTGCCCGCCGCGCCGCCACTGCGCGGCCACGTGGGCGGCCTGGTCGTCGAGGAACGTCGAGAAGACGTAGACGATCGCGCCGGACGGCAGCTGCGGCGGGCGCAGCCGCAGGGACGGCTCGCCCTCGGGGCGGGTCAGGGCGAGGGCGTGCCGGATGCGGTCGAGCTGACGACGTCCTCCGCCGGGCGGCAGCGGGCGGCGGTGCACACCGAGGTCGTCGAGCCCGACGCGGTCGCCGGCGCCGACGAGGTGCTCGGCGACCGACGCCGCCGCGACACGGGCCAGGTCCAGCGACGTGACGTCCTGCGAGCGCGGGGCCGTCTCGCCGCGCCACGTCAGCGGGTCGGGGCCGACGTCGTCGCGCGAGTCGACGACCAGCACCGCGACGGCCTCGGCGAGCGCGTGCTCGCGGCGCACGTAGAGCTCGTGCAGGTCAGGGGCGCGCCGGGCGGTGACGCGCCAGTCGATGCGCCGCAGCCGGTCCCCGGGTGCGAGGGGGTGCACGTCGCGCAGCCCGCCGCCCTCGCCGGGTCGTCGCGACTCGTGGGCGCCGGTCAGGCCGCGCAGCCGCGGCGGCAGGGGCAGCTCGCGCAGCGGCCGGGTGTCGGGCAGGACGAGGACCTCGCGGCTGGTCGGGTCGGTCGGCTCGGAGACGCTCGCACCGCCCGGGCCGACGCCCTGCGCGTCGACGACGGCGACGTCCTGCGGTCCGGTCCGTACCGTCCGCACGACGACCGGGACCTCGCGCCGCCCGTCGGTCCGCACGAGTGCCTGCACGACGGCCCGGCCGCCGTGCCGCACGGTGAGGACGGCGGCCGGGCCGGTCGTGACGACCTCGGCGACGGCCGTGAGCTCGCCGGCGGAGCCCTGCGGCCGTGCGACGGTCACCTCGACGGGCTCGGTGGGGCGGCGCCGCCAGTCCCACACCCCGGCCAGCAGCGGCGCGACGCCGAGGACGGCGACGTCGGCCCGTCCCGCGACCGCGCCGAGGACCAGCAGGACGACGCCCGCGGTGACCCCGCCGACGACGGTCCGCGTGCGGTGCCACAGGGCGGCGGAGCGGGTCATCGCCGTCGCCCGGGCGCGCCACGGCCCCGACCGGCCGCTGCCGCCACGGGACGGCGGGTCGGTGCGGTCCCGGCGGTCGGCACGCGGCGGGTCACGGGCGCGTCGCCCCCACCACCCCGTCCGCCGCGTCCGCCGTGCGGCGCGCGGTCGTCGGGCCGGGCACGCGCGACAGGACGTCCGCGACGACCCGCTGCGGCGCGGTCCCCGCCGCCCATGCCTGCGGCGTCAGCGACAGGCGGTGCGCGAGGGCGGGCACGGCGACGGCCTTGACGTCCTCGGGGACGACGAAGTCGCGGCCGTCGAGGACCGCGAGCGCGCGCGCGACGAGCACCAGGGCCTGCGACCCACGCGGGGACGCCCCGACCTCGACGGCGTCGTGCGCGCGGGTGGCGGCGGCCAGGTCGACGCAGTAGCGCAGGACGTCCGCGTCGACCGTCACGGCCTCGACGCCCGCCTGCATCGCGAGCAGCGTCGCGGCGTCCACGACGGTCCGGACCGTCCCGACCTCGGTGCGCCGCGCGAGGCGGCGGGTCAGGACGTCGACCTCCGCGTCCGCGTCGGGGTAGCCGACCGCGAGGCGGACCATGAACCGGTCGAGCTGCGCCTCCGGCAGCGGGTACGTGCCCTCGTACTCGACGGGGTTCGACGTCGCGACGACGTGGAACGGGTCGTCGAGCCGGTGCGTCGTCCCGTCGACGGTGACCTGCCGCTCGGCCATGGCCTCGAGCAGCGCGGACTGCGTCTTGGGGGCGGTGCGGTTGATCTCGTCGGCGAGCAGCAGGCCCGTGAACACGGGCCCGGGCCGGAACTGGAACGTCGTGGTCGCGGGGTCGAACACGCTCGACCCGGTGATGTCCGACGGCAGCAGGTCGGGCGTGCACTGCACGCGGCGGAACTCCAGGCCGAGGGCCGTCGCGAGGCTGCGGGCGGCGAGCGTCTTGCCGAGCCCGGGGACGTCCTCGAACAGCACGTGGCCGCCCGCGAGGATCGCGGCGAGCGCGGTGCGCAGCGGGTCGCGCATGCCGACGACGACGGTGGCGACCTCGTCGAGCACCGCGCGGCCGTGCGCGGCGACGTCGGGGACGGGCAGGGGTGCGGCGGTCATCGGCGGGGGCTCCCGGGGTCGGTGGGGCGGGCAGGGTCGGCGGGACGGACGTCGGCGGGACGGACGTCGGCAGGGCGCGCGTCGACAGGGCGGACGTCGACAGGGCGGACGTCGACAGGACGGACGTCGACAGGACGGACGTCGACAGGACGGACGTCGACAGGACGGACGTCGACAGGACGGACGCCGGCAGGACGCGCCTCGGCGGCAGGACCGGCCTCGACGGCGGCGTCCGCGGCGCGATGCGGGCCGAGCGCGTCGAGCACGTCGACCGTGTGCCGCACGTCCGCGACAGTCGGCAGCGGCGACGACCGCCGCGTGAGCGTCGCGTGGGCGCGCGGCCCGACGAGGGCGAGGACCGCGGCGTCGTCGTCGGGCGCCCCGAGCACGAGGCCGTGCCGGGCGAGGCGCGCGGCCCCGACGTCCCGCACGCGACGCAGGACGCGTTCGCCGATGCGCCGGTCGCGGCCGACCATCGCCCAGGTCAGCTCCTGGATCTCGCCACGGGCGCCGTGCCGCCGGGCGGGCCGGGAGGTGTCGCCGCGGGGCTCGGCGGCGACGTCGATGCGGGTGAGGACGACGACCGCGGCGGCGACGGCGAGCCCGACCAGCAGCGCGGACGACGTCGAGAAGCCGCCGGCCCACGCGACGACCACGGCGACGACGAGCGCGACGAGCGGCCGGACGTCGAACGCGGCGAGGGCACGGCGCCCCAGGCCGCCGCCTGTCCCGCCCGCGCGACGCCACCTCATGACGGCACCGCCGTCGCCCCGGCGAGCGCGTCCTCGATGGCCCGGAGGCTGGCCCGCGCGGCGGCGACGTCGTCGGCGGTCACGGGGTGCTCGCTGAACCGGGCCGTCAGGTAGAGGCGCAGCAGCGTGCGCGTCGCGGCGGGGTCGGCGGGGGTCGCGTCGAGGACGGCGACGGTGAGCTCGGTGGCGGTCTGGCTCGGGTCGCGGGTGAGCCCGCTGCCGGCCGCGGCGCGTTCCAGCGCGACCCACGCGGCGACGACGGCGTCGTTGGGCGGCAGGTCCTCCGCGAGCCGACGGCCCGCGGCGCGGCTCGCCTCGTGCAGCGCCCGCGCGACGTCCTGCGCGTCGCCGCCGAGCACGAGGTCGGCCGGCAGGCCCTCGTCGGCGGGAGCCTGGGGTGCCGCCCACACCGACCGGAGCAGGCGCCGCCCGACGACGACCAGCAGGGCGACGAGCAGCGCGACGAGGACACCGAGCAGCACGACCCACCACGCCGGCAGCCCGGTGGCCGTCGCGACGCCGTCGGGCGGCGGTGGGTCGGGGCGCGGCGGTGGGGGTGCGGGCGGGATCGACGGCACGGGCAGCCCGGCCCAGCCGGTCGCACGCCCGGTGACCTGCCACGGCCCGGCGACGGCGGCGCCGAGGACGGCGACGACCGCGAGCGCCGCGACGCCGAGCACGGCCGCGGGGGGACGGCTCGACGGCACGGTCGCTCCCCTCGGTCCGGTGGTCACGGCGCCCGACGACGACGCGGGCGGCTCCGTGCAGGTCAGGGTACTGACCGGTCGGCACCGGTCCGGACGTCCGCGCCGCCGACCGGGGGGGCGGGATAGCGTGCGCGGGTGTCCCAGCCGCACCGCCTGCCCGCGCCGCTCGGTGTGCTGGCCGTCGTCGTCGGGGCGCTGCTGTTCGCGGTCAACGGGACGGTCGCGAAGCTCGCGATGCAGGCCGGCCTGTCGCCGACGCGGCTGGTGGAGATCCGCTGCGTCGGGTCGGCGGTGGTGCTGGTCGCGGCGGTGCTCGTCGTCGGTGCGGGACGCCTGCGGCTGCGGGACCGGCGCGAGGTCGTGTCGCTCGCCGTGCTCGGCGTCGTCGGGGTCGCGCTGGTGCAGTGGTTCTACCTGAGCGCGATCGCGCGGCTGCCCGTCGGGATCGCCCTGCTGATCGAGTACACGGCGCCGCTGCTCGTCGCGCTGTGGGCGCGGTTCGTGCTGAAGGAGGCCGTGCACGCGCGCGTGTGGTGGGCGCTGCTCGCGTGCCTGAGCGGCCTCGCGCTGGTCGCGCAGGTCGGCGAGGGCGCGGTGCTCGACGTCGTCGGGCTGCTGTTCGCGGCGGCCGCCGCCGTGTCGCTCGCGGCGTACTACCTGCTGGGCGACCGCATGCTGTCGACGCGCGACCCGCTGTCGACGCACGCGTGGACGATGGCGTTCGCGGCGCTGTTCTGGGTCGTCCTGCAGCCCGTGTGGACGTACCCGTACGACACGCTGGGCCTCGCGGTCGACGTCCCGGGCGGGGTCGCTCCTCCGCTGTGGGCGCTGGTCGCGTGGATCGTCGTGCTGGGCACGGTCGTGCCGTACCTGCTGTTCCTCGTGGGCATCCGCTCGCTCGGTCCCGCCCGTGCGGGCCTGCTCGGGATGGTCGAGCCCGTCGCCGCGTCGGCGTCTGCGTGGGTGTTCCTGGGCGAGGCGATGACGGCGGTGCAGCTCGTCGGCGGGGCCGTGGTGCTGAGCGGTGTCGTCCTGGCGGAGACGGCCCGCCGACGTCCCGCCGCGACCGACGCGGTCCTGCCGGACACGGTCGCGCCGTAGGCCGCTACACCTGCGACAGGTCGAGCGCACCGGCGGCGACGAGCAGCTCGTCGACGACCGCGGCGACCGTCGGCCGCGGCTCGTGCCGGGTGGCGCGGTGCCGGGCGACCAGTCGCCGCGACCCCAGCCCGGGCACGGTCGCGACGGTCACGCCGTCGGGCAGCTCGCCCTGCAGCGCGAGCGCGGGCAGCATTCCGACGCCCTGACCTGCGGCGACGAGCGCGAGGGCGACGTCGAAGTCGTAGTAGACGTGCCGGGTGGACAGCGGTCCGACGAGGGCGGCGACCCGCCCGAGCGCGCGCGCGGCGGCGGTGCCGGGCTCGGACTCCAGCCACGTCGCGGACGCGAGGTCGGAGAGCTGCCCGGGGGCCGCGACCGCGGGGGGCAGCACGAGCCGCCACGGCTCCTCGAGCAGGACGACGTCGCGCTGGCCCCGCGGCGTGTGCGGGTCGGCGTCCTCGTCGCGCTCCAGCAGGACGACGTCGGCGTCACCCGCGCGCAGGCGGCGCAGCGCGTCGTCGGGGTCGCGCTCCTCGACGACGACCTCGACGCCCGGGTGCCGCTCGGCGAGCAGCCCGAGCGCGGGGGTGACGACCGCGCGGATGGCCGTCTGGAACCCGGCGACGGTGACCCGGCCCGCGAGCTCGCCGCCGAGCGCCGCGAGCGCCTTGCGGGCCTCGACGAGCTCCCCCTCGATCCGCTCCGCCGCGTCCGCGAGGATCCGCCCGGCGGCGGTGAGCGTGGCGCCGCGCGGTCCGCGGTCGAGCACGGCGACGCCCTCCTCGGCCTCCAGCCGCGCGATCTGCTGGGACACGGCCGACGGCGTCACCCGCAGCAGGTCGGCGGCGGCCAGGACGCCGCCCGCGCGGTGCACGGCGAGCAGTACGGCGAGGCGGCGGGGATCGGTGCTCACGGGGGTTCGTCCTCATTCACTTCGACTACACCCCCAGCATAGTTTCATTCGATTGTGCTGAACCCCGTAGGTGGTCAGACTGGACCCACCGCACGACACCGGCCCCCCGGCGACGACGGCCCCTCACCCCTTCCTGTCCTGCCTGGAGCATGCTCGTGTCCGCGTTCGTCACCGCGCTCGGCTGGGTCGGCGCGGCCCTGTGCCTCACCGCCTACATCCTCGTCACCCGCGGCCGCTGGTCGCCCACCTCCGGGCGCTACCAGGCCGCCAACGTCGTCAGCGGCCTCATGCTCGGCACCGTCGCCGCCAGCAGCGGCGTCTGGCCCTCGGTCGTCACCAACATCGTGTGGGCCGCGGTCGCCCTGCACGCCGTCGCCGTCCTCGCCCGCGCACGCAGCCGCAGCCGCCGCGCCGTCGCGCCCGCCGTCCAGCCGTAGGGCACCCGCACGGCCGTCACCACTGTCGCAGGACAGTCACCAGGCCGACGACGGCCGACCGCTGCGCGGCCGTGAGGTCGTCCCGCTCGAGCAGCGCCCCTGCCAGCCCGAGCCCACCCAGCACCGACGCTGTCGCGATGCCGTCACGGCGAAGCCCACCGAGGACGGCAGCCACCAGCTCGTCCGCGTCGGCCGCCTTGTCGAAGTCGTCGGACGCGGCGAGCGCCGGTGACCCGAACGCGCGATCGACGAGCGCCGTCGCCCGCTGCGTCTCGTGCACACGCGGATCACGCCCACGCCCGAGCCTCACCACCCCGACCTCCGCAGGCCCAGGGCCGCCCGGACCTCGTCCGCGACCGAGCGCCGCAGCGCCACCTCACCATCCGGGGTCCGGATCGTCAGCACGGGTCCGACCCGCCGCCGGACGGTGCCCGGACCCGGCCCGGAGGTCACGTACACAGTCGCGAGCGTGACGCACTCCGCGAGCACGTGGCGGACGTCGTCGTCGGTCGCGACCTCCTCGAAGTGGTCCCAGGAGAAGCCGCCGTCCACCTGGACGGAGAACCACCGGTCGCCCGGCGTGTGCACGACCGCCCGACGCCCGGACCCCGCTCCGACGAGCGACAGGTACGCGATCCCGCCGCGGATCCCCACCTCCTCGGCGACTCCCTGCACGCCCGAGCTGCTGGCCTGCAGGAAGAGCGCCGCCCCCTCGGGCGTCACGACACGCCTCGCCCAGCGAGCGCACACCGGGCCGCGAGCCGCTGCCGCAGTCGTCGTCCACCGGCATGACGCACGTCAACCGCCGGGGAGGACCCGCGAGCCTCGGACACGGCTCCTCCTCGTGGGGTGCAGGCGCTGGACAGCGCCCGACGCGTCAGGGCGCCTCTGGGATGATGGCGCCATGTCCTCCCCCGACGCCACCGCCACGCCCGCGCGCGTCCGTCTGGCCGACGTGACGCCGTCGATCGCCCTCGGCCCGCTGGACGGCCGGTACCGGTCCGCGGTCGCGCCGCTGGTCGACCACCTCTCGGAGGCGGCGCTCAACCGCGAGCGGGTGCACGTCGAGGTCGAGTGGCTGATCCACCTGACGCGCCACGCGGTCGTGCCGGGCGCGCCGACCCTGAGCCCGGCGGAGGAGCAGTACCTGCGCGACGTCGTGGCGACGTTCGGCGCGGCGGAGGTCGCCGAGCTCGCGGAGATCGAGCGCGTGACCGTGCACGACGTGAAGGCCGTCGAGTACTTCCTCAAGAAGCGCCTCGCCGACGCGCCCGCCGCGCTCGGGCCGGACACCGTGCTGCCCGCCGTGAGCGAGCTCGTGCACTTCGCGTGCACCAGCGAGGACGTCAACAACCTGTCGTACGCGCTCATGGTGCGCGGCGCGGTGCAGGACGTCTGGCTGCCCGCCGCGACCGAGCTGACCGACGAGGTCGCGGCCCTCGCGCACGAGCACAAGGACCAGCCGCTGCTGGCCCTCACGCACGGCCAGCCGGCCACGCCCACGACGCTCGGCAAGGAGCTCGCCGTCCTGGCGCACCGGCTGCGGCGTCAGCTCCGGCGGGTCGCGGGCGACGAGTTCCTCGGCAAGATCAACGGCGCCACCGGCACGTACGGGGCGCACGTCGTGGCGGTGCCGGGCGCGGACTGGCCGGTCGTGAGCCGGACGTTCGTCGAGCACCTGGGCCTGACGTGGAACCCGCTGACGACGCAGATCGAGTCGCACGACTGGCAGGCGGAGCTGTACGCCGACGTCGCGCGGTTCAACCGCGTCCTGCACAACCTCGCGACGGACGTCTGGACGTACATCTCGCGCGGGGTCTTCATCCAGATCCCGGTGGCGGGCGCGACGGGCTCGTCGACGATGCCGCACAAGGTCAACCCGATCCGGTTCGAGAACGCCGAGGCGAACCTCGAGCTGTCGAGCGCGCTGCTCGACACCCTGTCGTCGACGCTCGTGACGAGCCGCCTGCAGCGCGACCTCACCGACTCGACGACGCAGCGCAACATCGGCCCGGCGTTCGGGCACTCGCTGCTCGCGATCGACAACGTGCGTCGAGGCCTGCGGGCGCTCGACGTCGACGCGGCCCTGCTGGCGCGCGAGCTCGACGAGAACTGGGAGGTCCTCGGCGAGCCCGTGCAGTCGGCGATGCGGGCGGCGTCGGTCGCGGGCGTCACCGGCATGGAGAACCCGTACGAGCGGCTCAAGGAGCTCACGCGCGGGCGTCGTCTGACGGCGGAGGACATGCGCGAGTTCATCGGCGGGCTGGGCCTGCCGGGTGACGTCGCTGAGCGGCTGCAGGGGCTGTCCCCGGCGTCGTACACGGGCCTGGCGGCGGAGCTCGTGGAGTACCTCGACCGCTGACGGTCGCGGGCGCGGCCTGCCCGCGCCCGGACGGGGTCGGGGCGACGACGGTCCCCGCACCCCCCCGGACGCCCGCGCCGCCGCGTCCGGCAGGTGAGCACGCCGCTCACCAGGCCGGCGTCGGCGCGCCCGCTCGGATGCGTCGTGGCGAACGTTCTCGACATCGATGTCGGGAGTGGCGTCGACATCGATGTCGAGGGATGCGCTTACCGACGAAGCCGCAGGACTCGATGCGTTCGTATCGGTTCGACGCGATCTCTCGGCCGTCCCGTCGGGTCGAACCGCTTCGACCGGGAACGTTCCCACCGGGTCTGACCTGCGAAATCACACCAATGGGTGAACCGACCTGGACAGGTGACCGCGAAGCGCTGCACAATCGTGCACCAATCCGTCTGGTTCTTCCGGTTCCTCCCCTTCTCGGCAAGGATGCCCCTCCGTGACCCTGATGCAGAAGGCGATCACACCAGCGCTCACCCGCGCGATCCTGACCGCCGGGCACGACCGTGTGGCCGGCTACGTCGTCAGAGCCGAGGACGTCGCCTTCGCGACGACGCCCGCCCAGCTCTTCGAGGTCCACGGCCTCGGCTACGAGGGCTCGCCCTTCAGCCCGTGGGACCGTTCCATCGACATCCTGCGGTTCGAGTCCTCGCCCCAGCTCCAGTACCGCGACGTCCCCGGCTACATCCTCCCGCTGTGGTGGCTCCGGCACTCCCGCATCCCCCCGGGCGCGGAGCTCATCCGGGTCTACGACGACGGCACGGCGACCCTCCTCGCCCGCTACGGCGACGTCGGCACCGGCTGGACCGTGACGCAGCTCGGCGCCCGACGTCCGGCCCTGGCATCGCTCTCACGCTGCGTCGGCCCGGTCGCCAAGTGGCACGGCGCGTACCTCGAGGCGGACGTCGTCGACGGCGGCCACACCGTGGTCCTCGCGCTCGCCAACCCGCCGCTCGCCGAGACCGGCTTCCACCAGGCCCCCTCGGGCCGCTGGTACCGACGCGTCGCCCGCGAGGACGTCTCCGAGCTGTTCGAGCTCGACCTCACCGCCCGCTGGAACGGCCTGTCCGTCCGCGTCGTCGACCAGTGGCAGGACGCGCAGCGCTACGTCGTGGCCCGCATCTCCCACCTCGGCGACGACATCGAGCGCGCCGAGCGCCTGCACCTCGAGCAGGTCGAGGCCGGCGTCTACGAGGGCATCGTGTACGCCGCCGAGCTCACCGACATCCAGACCAACCAGGTCGTCCCGCACACCTGGGCCCCCGGCCCGGCCGCCCAGCGGCACACGGTGAGCTACTGACGACCACCCAGACCGAGGGCGCGACGACCACGCCGTGATCCCTCCCGAACGCGTGCCGGGCCTGGCCCTCCCCCCCGTCCAGGCCCGGCACGCACCTCTTTCCAGCCGGCCACGCCGTCAGCGTGCGGGCGACGACACCTCGACCGTCGGCACCGGCACGGTCGGCACCGCGACCGCGGCGAGCTCCGCGAGCGCCTCGCCGTACGACACGGCGTCCCCCGCCCGGGCGGCCTCGCGGGCCCGGACGGTCGGCGCGTGCAGCAGGGCCCGGGTGCGCCGGCGCAGCGCGCGCTCGGCCCGCTCGTCGCGCACGTCCTCCGGCAGCGCGGCGAACGCCGCCTCCAGGCCGCCGAGGACGCGGGTCCGCTGCGTGACGACCGCGGGGTTCCACTCGCGCACCCGCTGCTCGGCCTCGTAGGCCTCGGCCGCGTCGACGACGATCTGCCGCGCGGACACGACGGCGGCGTGCTCGGCCGGGGCGTGCTCGGCGACGGTGTGCAGGCTCACCAGTCGCACGCCGGGCAGGTGCCGGACGCCGGGGTCGACGTCGTGCCGCAGCGCGAGGTCGACGACCGTCAAGGGCCGGGCCTCACCGACCCGCGAGCGCGCGCCCGCGAGCGCGTCGACCTGCAGGACCGCACCGGCGGCACCGCTGCACGCGACGACGAGGTCGACGCCGGCGAGCTCGGTCGCGAGGTCGGCGGACGCCGGCAGGGCGCGCACCCCGCGCGCGGCGGCGAACTGCCCGGCCCGCCCGCTCGGGGAGAAGACGCGGACGTCGGTGCAGCCGCGGGCCTTGAGCGCCGCGAGCGAC
>PJUA01000363.1_pt1 | contig 29186 bp, 25 predicted proteins | sample 1512151 | NCBI WGS metagenome assembly PJUA01 (sample SAMN08177678, study PRJNA422409) | Soil metagenome, whole genome shotgun sequencing project. | isolation source: Soil enriched on filter paper: beechwood xylan treatment | place: USA: Madison | collected 2015-01-15
AGAACGACTGGGCTGGCTGGAAGCTGCTGACCGAAACCCTGGGCAAGAAGGTGCAGCTGGTGGGCGACGACCTGTTCGTCACCAACACCAAGATCCTCAAGGAAGGCATCGACAAGGAAATCGCCAATTCCATCCTGATCAAGATCAACCAGATCGGCACCCTGACCGAGACCTTCGCCGCCATCGAAATGGCCAAGCGCGCCGGCTACACCGCCGTGATCTCGCACCGTTCGGGCGAAACCGAAGACTCGACCATCGCCGATATCGCCGTCGGCATGAACGCACTGCAGATCAAGACCGGCTCCATGTCGCGTTCGGATCGCATGGCCAAGTACAACCAGCTGCTGCGTATCGAGGAAGACCTGGGTGATATCGCCAGCTACCCGGGCCGCGCTGCGTTCTACAACCTGAAGTAACACATTTGCGGCGCCCACCCTGAAGGCAGGCGCCGCAAAGAGAGCTCCCGGCTATGCGCCTGATCATCCTCTGCCTGTCCTTCCTGCTGGTGTTGATCCAGTACCCGCTCTGGCTGGGCAAGGGCGGCTGGTTCAAGGTCTGGGAGCTCGACCGTCAGGTCCAGCTGGCGCACAAGAAGAACGACGAACTCAAGGAGCGCAACGCCAAGCTCGCCTCCGAAGTGGACGACCTGAAGCAATCCAAGGGCGCCGTCGAAGAACGTGCGCGTTTCGAGCTGGGCATGATCAAGCAGAACGAAATCTTCGTGCAACTGCTCGATGGCAGTTCCGGCAAGCCCGCCAATGCCGTCAATCCGAATCCCTACATGCCTGGTTCCGGGCAACCCAACAGCGTTTCCATTCCCGCCAACGCACCTGCGGGTGGCGCGCGCGCGGCTACGCGCTGATGGTCTGATACGCCCCTGAATCTGCCTGCTGCTGCATGAGTCCCGCTGCATGAGTCCCGACACTCCGCTGACCTGGTTCGGCCTCACCACCACGCCGCTGGAGCTGGTGTCCTTCGCCCTGGCCGTGCTGACGGTCTGGCTCAATATCGGCCAGAACCACTGGGCCTGGCTGTTTTCCATCCTGTCCTCACTGCTGTATGCCGCCGTGTTTGCCGACGCGCGCCTGTATGGCGACGCCGGGCTGCAGTTCGTCTTCGTGGCGGTGTCGGTCTGGGGCTGGTATCAATGGTTGCGTGGCGGCGAGCAGCACCGGCCGCTGCAGGTGTCGACCTTGACGCGATCCGGCTGGGCCATGATGGCGACCGCCTGGCTGGCCGGGTGGTGGCTGCTGTCCTGGTTCCTGCAGCGCTACACCGATACCGACGTGCCGCACATGGATGGCTTCCTGACCGCCGGCAGCCTGGTGGGGCAGTTCCTGCTCTCGCGCAAGAAGCTGGAGAACTGGCTGGTGTGGATCGCGGTGGACGTGCTCTACGTCGGCCTGTACCTGTACAAGCACCTGACGCTGACGGCCATGCTCTATGCGCTGTTCGTGGTGATGGCCGCCGCCGGCTGGCGACGCTGGAAGCTGGCCGGCAGCGGCAGTCCGTACTGAGCCCGTACGGAGCTGCTGCGCCCGGTGCTGCGGCTAGGCCAGCGGTGCGGCACCGGCGGGTGGTTCGGCAAAGATGATGCGGTTCTTGCCGGCGTTCTTGGCCTTGTAGAGGGCGACATCGGCGCGCTTGAGCAGCTCTGCCTGGCTCTCTCCCGGGTGGTAGACCGCCACGCCGGCACTGAAGGTGATCAGCAGGCGCTGGCTCTCGTGCATGAAGATGCGCTTGGTCAGTTCACGCTGTACCCGCGTGATGATCTGTACCGCATCCTGCGGCGTGGTCTCGGGCATCAGTACCACGAATTCCTCGCCCCCGAAGCGGGCGATCACATCCAGCTTGCGCAGCGTTTCCTTGATCACCTGCACCATGTGCACCAGCACTTCGTCACCGGTGGCATGACCATGGGTGTCGTTGATGCGCTTGAAATCATCCAGGTCCAGCAGGGCCACGCACAGCGGCGTGTCGCGCCGTACCGCATTGGCGATCTCGCGGTCCAGCGATTCGTCCATGCCACGGCGGTTCAGACTGCCGGTCAGCTGGTCCTCGCGCACCAGTTCGCCCATCTGCTGCAGCTGCTGCTCCAGGGTGTGGATGCGATCTTCGGCCTTTTCCACTTCCTGGCGCGCATCTTCCATGGCGTCGCGCGAACGGGTCGCTTCTTCCTGCGCCTTCTGGGTTTCGCTCATGATCTCGCTGAGCACGCTGTTGAGGTCGGCGATGTTGCCGGCCTGGCTGATCTGCTGCGAAAAACCGCGAATCGTGCGCTGGTAGTTGTCGGTGGTGGAGACCATGGCCGAGAGCCGGTCCACGAAGGTCAGCATCATGTTCTTGACCACCACCTTTTCCTCGGACAGGGTGTTCTTCAGCAGACCCTGCTTGTAGATCACTTCCTTGAGGTTCTTGGTAGCATCGGCCAGCGAGGTGCTGCTGAGCGGCCCGGCGATCAGGCTTTGTACCGTCTCGATCTGGCTGGACAGCCAGGAGCCCTGCTCCAGCAGGCCGTTGATGTTTTCCAGCAGCAACTGGAACAGGCGCATCAGCAGGTCCTGCTGCTGGGCCATGTCGTCGGTCTTGAGTTCGATCTGGAAGCTCAGTTGCTTGACGCGGGCGATGATGTCGTTCATCGCCTGTTCCGAAAAGGCGGTCTTCAGGTCCTGGCCGCTGTCGCGCGATTCGTTGGCCAGCTCCGGCGCGGTCGAGAGCAGCGAGGGCAGGTTGAATACCAGCACCCGTGCCAGCATTTCGCGCAGCATCTTTTCCTTCTTGCTGTCGCGGATGAACTGGCGTTCCAGGTCGATGGGGACCAGCTCGCCGTGCGGCACCACGGGTGCGGCCGGAGCGATGGGGCGGCTCTGCCAGTTGGCGTCGGAGAATTCCAGCAGCTGGCGCTCGAATTCTACCCAGTCGCCATTGTCGCGGGCGCGTACCAGCCGCGTTCCCAGGAGACCGTTCTCTCCCGGCTGACGGGACAGCTTGGTGGCGAAATTGCCCAGTACGACTTCGGCCGTCACGCCAGGGGCATCCCCCTGGATTTCTTCATAGGCGATGCGGTACGCGTCGGGAGTGGGCGCAATGCGCCTGGCCCCCAGTCGCTGGAAAGCTTCTCGGGCGATCTCGACAGGCGTGAGCGTGGTCGGTTTCTTGGACATGCCGGCTGACTCTATTGTTGGTGTGTATGTCGGTTTGCGACAGGGAGTTCCTTACGGTATCGGCGCACAGATGCATTGCTTGAGCACTGCTGCCGACCGACGATCACCTGGCAGACGCCGACAGGTCCCCCTGCTGCCGACAGTCCGTTGTCAGCCTCCTCAATCGGAGGGACAAAATGACAACTAATTGTACGTCAGCGCCTTTTCGCGGCATGCATTTAATAGGGGGAGAAAAGGCCCGCATCAGCCAAAGCTGCCGCCGCTGTCTGTTTCTGTCTCTTTTATTCCACCAGGTTGTTCTTGAGCGCGTAGTGGGTCAGTTCGGCGTTGTGACGCATCTTCATCTTGGCCAGTACCCGCGAGCGGTACATGCTGATGGTCTTGACCGAGAGCAGCAGTTCGGCGGCGATGTCGCTGACGGTCTTGCCGGAGGCGATCATGACCATGGTCTGGTATTCGCGGTCGGACAGGGTTTCGTGCAGGGGGGTGTCGTGATCGAAGCCGATCTGGGTGGCCAGTTCCTGCGCCAGCGAGGGACTGACGTACTTGCGGCCGGAAGCGGCCTGGCGGATGGCGGCCAGCAGTTCGGCGGGCGCCGCCTGCTTGTTGAGGAAGCCGGCGGCACCGGCCTTGAGGGCGCGGATGGCGTATTGATCCTCGCGGTGCACGGAGAGGATCAGCACCGGCAATTCGGGTTGCTCCTTGCGGATCTGCTTGAGGATGTCGATGCCGTTGCGGTCGGGCAGCACGATGTCCAGCAACATGACATCGCCATCGCCTTCGCGCGCCAGCTTGATGGCTTCCAGGCCGTTGGCGGCATGCCCGGTCACGAGGATATCCTTGGTGCCGGCGCAGATCTGGCGCAGACCCTCGCGCACGATGGCGTGGTCATCAGCGATCAGGACCTTGATGGCGGCGGTGACTTTCTTGCTCATGGGCGGGCGCTTGGTTCCTCTGGAGGTGCTGCGGATGGCGCCGGCCGGGTAGGCTGCGCGAGGCCGTATTCTATAGCGTTCGCTCAGAGAGGGACAGGCATGCGGAGGACGATGCTGCTGCCGCCGTCGCTACCTGCGCCGCTGCCGCGCTTCAGCGCCAGGCTGGCACCCAGCGCCTGTGCGCGCTGGCGCATGTTGCGCAGGCCCCGCCCTTGCTGGAGGGCGGCTTGCGGGGCAAAGCCGATGCCGTTGTCGGCAATGACCAGCAGCAGGGTAGCGTCGGCCAGGGTGAGCTTCACGTCGATCTGGCTGGCCTGTGCATGGCGCACGGCATTGTTGAGCGCCTCCCGGGCGATGCGCAGCAGGCTCAGCACCACGAACTCATCCTCCAGCGGCAGCGCGGAAGGACTGTCGAGGCTGCACGGCAGCCCGCTTTGCCGGGTCACCTGGCGGCACTGCCAGGCGAGGGCGTCAACCAGGCCGAATTCAACGATGGGGGGACGCAGGTCATCGATGATCTGGTCCATGCTCTGGTGCGCCTGCGCCAGCAGTTCCCGGGCGTAGTCGGCCTGGCCGAGGGCGGATCCGGTATCGCCGCCTGCGCTCAGCTGCTCCCGCAACTGGCCCAGCGCCATGCCGATACCGACCAGCTGGGCACCCAGCTCATCGTGCAGGTCGCGGGCGATGCGGGCGCGCTCTTGCTCGCGGATGCGCTGTTCGTGCGTCAGGTCGGTAGCGGCGTGGTCGGGCATGGGGCAGGGTAGGGTGGATCGAGTCGCCATCATAGCCGCCGGTCGTGATGCGGTCATCTCCGGCATGCTGCGCAAGGGTGCGGATCAGCTCAGCCGGAAGCGAAGGACCGTGGGATTCCTCGGTGATTATTCTGCAAATCCATGAAATTTCGCGGCGGGGGCTTCCCAAAGGCAAAAACTTGCTGCTATAATTTTGTTTTTCGCGGCTGTAGCTCAGCTGGATAGAGTACTTGGCTACGAACCAAGGGGTCGTGGGTTCGATTCCTGCCAGCCGCACCAGATATGAAGGGTCCATCGCAAGATGGACCCTTTTGTCTTTCTGGTCCCGCCTTTTCGCCTTCCTTCTGCTTTCTTCTCCGCTTCTGCCTGCCTTCTTCCCTAGTCCGCTTTCTTGCTGCCGACCGGGAGCCAGCGTGCGACGGTGTCACTGACGACCTGCATGAATTCACGGGCATCCACCGGCTTGACGATGTAGTCGCTGGCGCCAGCCGCGCGCGAGCGGGCGGCGTCGGTCTCATCGTAGGAAGTGGCGAACATGACCACCGGCAGCGCTTGTGTAGACGGATGGGAGCGCAGCAGGTGCAGCAATTCCAGACCTTCCATGCGGGGCAGGCGTGGCTCGATGAAGATCATGAAGGGCAGGGTTTCCGGCTGGCTTTGCGCCTGCGGGCTCAACAGCGACTCGATGGTGTGCTCGGCATCCTCGAACCAGCCGAAGGCGCAATCCAGCTTGCTGCGCCAGAGGCTGAAACGCGCCAGTTCCACCGACTCCGGACTGGGATCGACCATCAATATGCTGGGGCGGGACATGCGTATGAAAGGAGCTGGACCTGTTTTCTTAGATGTGGCACTTTTTTGCCCGCCAAGTTTGACATACGGAGTTACATAAATCCATTGCTGTTTGCTCACGGTTGGCCGGCCAGCGCCGCTGGTGGGCGCCTGCGCGGTGGTTACGCCCGTGGTGCCCGCTACCGGCATCTTCCGACCTAGCCTATTTTGCTTACGCCAAAATGACAAATCAGGACTTTTTACAGCCGGCGGTCGCCCCGTGTCCCGATTGCCCCCTCCCGGTCTGGCTCATTAAATTTCTGAATGCCAGATATGCGGTAATAAAATCTCGCACTGCAGCATTTCGACGTTGCCCCTGGGCTATATTTCCACCGTGCGTAAAAGTTACGTTGTAGCGGTAAGGGAATGCAGCATCGCGATGCTTCCGGTGCATCGCACAAAAACGGCAAGACGCCAACACAACAGGGGGTGCGATGAAAGATTCGCCAGGACGAAGCAGGAAGGCGCTGGTCATCGGGGGCGGGGCGCCCAACTCGACATTGATTGCCGGCGCATTGGCGGCGTTTCTCGACCAGGGGGTGGAGTTCGACGTGATCTCCGCCTCGGGGGCGGGGGTGCTGATGGGGCTGCTGGCGACGGCGCCGCGCGATGTCTCGCCGCGTGAAGCGCTGCTGCAATGGGCTGAGGTCGGGGTGGCCGACAGCATCTACAAGCTGTTCCCGGTCAACTACAAGGTGTTCAAGAAGCCGGGGGCGCAAGCTGAGACCTATCGTGAATCGATGCTGGGCCAGCTGCCGCAGATTCCGGGACTGGCCGGCAGTCCGTTTGCGGAGCTGCTGACCCGCCATTTCGCCGATGCGTCGGCCAAGTGGAATGACTGGATGCATCTGCTGATGTCGGCCATGTCCCCCTCCGACCTGCATTCGGGCAGCCTGGGGCTGTGCGCCCATCTGCCCTTCCTGGAACAGTCCATCGATTTCGGCGCCGTGCCGGGCATGCGCCCGGAATTCTTCATCAACGCCTACAACATCGACCGCCACCATATGCAGATCTGGAACAAGGACCAGATCACGCCGGCGCACGTGCGGGCGTCGCTGTCCTTCCCCTTCCTCTATGCGCCTACCGAAATCGATGGCGAAAACTACATCGAGGGCGCGGCACTGGATACGCTCAATTTCACCCCCTTCATCACCGACCCGGAGACTGGCGTGGCGCCGGCCGGCGAGGTCGATACCCTGGTCGTGCTGGACATCCTCGGCGAAGACCGCCTCATCCGCAAGCCGCGCAATCTCTACGATGCCTGGGTGCGCTCCATCATTACGCCGCTGGTCAAGATTTCCAAGACCGAGCAGCGCCTGTTCGAGCTGGAGCACAACCGGGATCCGCAGACCGGCGCCCAGCGTCGTCAGGTGCTCAAGGTCGACCTGATGGGTGGGGTGCCGCAGCAGCACTGGCCGCAGGTTCTGGACTGGTCCAGTTCCAACATGCAGTTGCTGTTCGATGTCGGCTATCGCGCCGGCCTGGATTTCTGCCGGCAGCACCACGACCTGCTCGACGCCACGGCGTCGCAGGCGCCGCTGGCCGCCTGACCCACACGGCATCCTCGGCGCCGGCTTCCGTAGTTGACGCACCACCGTGCGTCCGCACCTTTCATTTTCATCGATGGATTTTCAATCATGACCATTACCAAGCGCCTCATCATCACTCTCTCGACGGCCCTGCTGGCGCTGCTGTTCGTCGGTGCCGGCGGCCTGTGGCAATTGCAACGCGCCCAGCAGCGACTGGAGCTGATCCAGAACCGCATCATTCCGGGCATGGACAGCCTGAACCTGCTCAAGGGCTATCTGGCCGATTCGCGCCTGGCCGGATATCGCCTCTCGGTGTTTGCCAACCTGCCCGACAAGAGCGGCCTGCAAAAGGCGGTGGATGCCTCCAACAAGGCGCTGGATGAAGAGTTCGCCCACTACGAGCGCGACCTCATCTTCGATGACAAGGATCGCGCCCTGATCCAGGCTGACAAGGCCAATATCGAGGCCTATCGCAAGGCGCTGGTGCCGTTCTTCGCCGCCGCCTATGCCAATGACATGGACGGTGTACGCGCCACGCTGCAGGCCGGCACGCCGCTGGCGATCTCGGCGGCGGCCGCCAAGAAGGGCTTCGACGACCATATCCTGATCGGTCGCAAGATGATCGATACCGTCAAGCAGGAGAGCGACGCGGCCTATGCCTTCGCCCTGCGCAGCATGATCGCCGTGATCGTGGTGGCCGTCCTGCTCACGGGCTTGCTGGGCATCCAGATGCTGCGCAGCGTGATCCGCAGCCTGGGCAAGATCCAGCAGACCTTCGAGCACGTCAGCCAGACCCTGGACCTGTCGCGTCCGGTGCCGGTGGAGCGCATGGATGAAATCGGCCGTACCGCCGCCGCCTTCAACAAGCTGCTGGCGCGCATCGTCGACGTGGTGGCGACCACCCGCAATTCGACCGATTCGGTCACCGTGGCGGCACGCCAGATCGCCGCCGGCAACGCTGACCTCTCGGCGCGCACCGAGCAGCAGGCCGCCGCACTGGAAGAAAGCGCCTCCAGCCTGGAACAGCTGACCTCGGTGGTGCTGCAGAATACCCAGAACGCGCGCCAGGCCAATGAGCTGGCGCAATCGGCGTCGCATATCGCTTCCCAGGGTGGCGATGTGGTGCGCCAGGTGGTCGATACGATGAATTCCATCAATGATTCCTCGCGCAAGATCGTCGACATCATCGCCGTCATCGATGGCATTGCCTTCCAGACCAACATCCTGGCGCTCAACGCGGCGGTGGAAGCCGCCCGTGCCGGTGAGCAGGGACGCGGCTTTGCCGTGGTCGCTTCGGAAGTGCGCTCGCTGGCCCAGCGCTCGGCGGCCGCGGCCAAGGAGATCAAGGAATTGATCGACGATTCCGTGGACAAGGTCGGTAGCGGCAGCAAGCTGGTGGAGCGGGCCGGTACCACCATGAGCGAGATCGTCGACAGCGTGCAGCGCGTGACCCAGATCGTCGGTGATATCGCCGATGCCAGCGAAGAGCAGAGCGCTGGCATTTCCCAGGTCAACCAGGCGATCGCCCAGATGGACCAGGGCACCCAGCAGAATGCTGCCCTGGTGGAGGAAGCTGCTGCGGCCGCCCAGGCCCTGCAGGGGCAGGCCGAGAAGCTGGAAAGCGTGGTGGCGGTGTTCAAGCTGGAGCAGCGGGCTGCCGCAGTTCTGGGAGCCGCGACCGCGCCAGTGCGTTCGGTGGATGTCACGCCCAAGGCGGCACGCCTGCCGGTGGCGCCGTCCCCGGTTGCCAGCCGGAAGATGGAGCCCGAGCTGGAAGAGTTCTGAGTCCCGATCCTGCCTGCGGGCCCTGAGCAAGGGGCCGCTTGCCTGCGCCAGACGCCGTCCGAGTCATTTCGGGCGGCGTTTTTATTTGTCTTTCTGTCCACTCCAGTCAGCATTGCATTGGAAGAGTGCAGAGGTAGGCGAGCAAGACTGGCTCAAACGATGATATACTTAATGCTAATCATTATCATTTGACCACCAGGAGAATACGCAATGATCGGTTTCAAGAAACTTGCCGTCGCCGCAGTGCTGAGCATGTCCTTCGCCGGAGCAGCCTCGGCAGCTGAATACCCCATCGGCAAGCCGCAGATCCAGAATGGCTTCGAAGTCAACGCCGTCTACCTGCAGCCGGTAAAGATGGAACCGGACGGCATGATGCGCAAGGCCGAGGAATCCGACATCCACCTGGAAGCCGACATCCGCGCCGTGGCCAAGAATCCCAACGGTTTCGCCGAAGGTGACTGGATGCCCTACCTGGTCATCAAGTACGAACTGACCAAGGCCGGTTCCACCAAGTCCATCAAGGGCGACATGATGCCCATGGTCGCCAACGACGGTCCGCACTACGGCGACAACGTCAAGCTGGAAGGTCCGGGCAAGTACAAGCTCAAGCTGACCATCTCCTCGCCGCAGGCCAACGAGCATGCCCACTTCGGTCGTCACGTCGACAAGGAAACCGGTGTCGGTCCGTGGTTCAAGACCTTCGAACTGACCTATGACTTCACCTTCGCCGGCATCGGCAAGAAGGGCGGCTACTAAGCCCTCGTGGAGCGCGGGCCGCTGGCCCGGCGCCCATGCATCGACTCCGGCCTGCTGCCACGGCGGCGCGCCGGTTTTATCGTTTTCAGGATTTTCGGAGTCTCGATGATTGCAAGAATTGTCCGTTCGTCCCTTCTGGCGCTGACCCTTCTGGGCGCGGCCGTGCAGGCGCAAGCCTCCGATCTGCCGACCTTCAAGCTGGAGATGCAGGACGGCAAGCTGATCCCGCCGCGCATCGAAGTGCCGGCCGGCCAGCGCATCAAGATCGAGGTGCACAACATCGGCAAGTCCGCCGCCGAGTTCGAGAGCGTGGAACTGCGCAAGGAAAAGGTGCTGGCCCCCGGCGCGCAATCCTTCGTGGTGATCGCTCCCTTGCGTCCGGGCGAGTACAAGTTTTTTGATGACTTCCATCTCAACATGCCGCAGGGCGTGATCGTCGCCAAGTAGGCGGCGGTGTTGCAGGGAGTCCAGGTTTCTAGGGAAGGGTAGTTCATGGGACAGGTCATGTTCATCGTCTGGCGCGAGAGCGTCGAGGCGCTTCTGGTGGTCGGTATTCTGTATGCCTGGCTGAAGAACGGTGACGTCGGCGCACGCCGCGGCATTCCCTATCTGTGGGGTGGCGTGGCCGCCGGCGTGCTGCTGGCTGCCGGTCTGGGCGCGGCGCTGCTGGGATTCTCGGAACTGCTCTCGGGCGACGCCCAGACCTGGTTCCAGATCGCCATCGTGCTTATCGCGGCGGTGCTGATCGTGCAGATGGTGTTCTGGATGCGCAAGCACGGTCGCACGCTCAAGAAGGACATGGAAAACTCCATGCAGTCCAGCTACCAGAGTGGCAACTGGTGGGGCGTGTTCGTGCTGGTGATGCTGGCCATTGCCCGCGAAGGCAGCGAGACCGCGGTGTTTCTCTACGGTATCGGCCTGGGTCAGCAGGAGGCCAGCACGACTTCGCTGGTGCTGGCCGGCGTGATCGGTTTCGGCCTGGCCTTCCTGACCTTCTATCTGTTGCAGCTGGGCGGCAAGATCTTCTCCTGGCGCCGTTTCTTCCAGGTCACTGAAGTCATCCTGTTGCTGCTGGCAGCGGGTCTGCTGGTCACCGGCGTGGAAAAGCTGTTCGACGTGATCCTGGAAAGCTCGGACATGCTGGCCTCGGCCAACTGGACCATGACCTTGACCGCACCGGTGTGGGACACCTCCATGCTGCTGGATGATTCCACCACCCTGGGCAGCCTGGTCTCCACACTGACCGGTTACCGCGCCCGTCCGGCGCTGCTGTCGGTGATCGTCTATGTGGTTTACTGGGCTGTGGTATGCTCGGCCCTCTATCGAAAACCCCAGCCTCAGCCCAAGAGCAAGAGGCAAGAAGCAGTCTGAAGCCTGATGACGACCTGTACGCAATCGCCGACTCTGCTCACGCGTACCGGAGAATGGATGCGCCGCAATGGCGCATTCATCCGAGGCCTGCAATGGATCGTGGTGGCCGTGTATGCGCTGCTGATCCTGGTCCCGGTGTTCCTCCCTCTGCCTGACGAAACCGCCCACCTGTGGTCCAACCTGACCCTGATCGCCCAGTTCGCCTTCTGGGGCATCTGGTGGCCCTTTGTGCTGGTGAGCATGGTGCTGATGGGGCGCGTCTGGTGTGGCGTGCTCTGCCCTGAAGGTGCGCTCACCGAATTCGCCAGCAAGCACGGCCGCGGCAAGGCCATTCCCAAATGGATACGCTGGGGTGGCTGGCCCTTCGTGGCATTCGCCCTGACCACCGTCTACGGCCAGATGGTCAGCGTCTACCAGTATCCCAAGGCGGTACTGCTGGTGCTGGGCGGTTCCACCGTGGGGGCCATGATCGTCGGCTATCTCTACGGTCGCGACAAGCGTGTCTGGTGCAAGTACCTGTGCCCGGTCAACGGTGTCTTCGGCCTGCTGGCCAAGCTGGCGCCGATGCACTACAAGGTCGATGAAGCGGCCTGGCGCGCCTCCTACCATCCCGAACACAAGATCATTCCCATCAACTGCGCGCCGCTGGTCCCGCTGCGCAACATGAAGGGCGCATCCGATTGCCATATGTGCGGTCGCTGCAGCGGCCACCGCGACGCCATCGCCCTGACCTTCCGTCCGCCGGCCGTGGAAGTGGTGCAGTTCGGCAAGACCCACAACAATCTCTGGGAAAGCGCACTGGTGCTGTACGGCCTGCTGGGCATCGCCATCGGCGCCTTCCACTGGACCGTCAGTCCCTGGTTCATCGCCATCAAGCAGGACATCGCTACCTGGCTGATCGACCGCGACATCATGTGGCCCTTCGGCACCCAGGCGCCGTGGTGGCTGCTGACCAACTACCCGCAGCAAAGCGATGTCTTCACCTGGCTGGATGGCGCCATGGTGGTCGGCTACATCCTCACTACCGGCCTCGTACTGGGCAGCGGGGTGGCGTTCCTGTTCGCCCTGGCCACACGGCTGCTGGGCAAATGGGAGTGGAGCCGCTTCAACCACCTGGTGCAGGCCCTGATCCCGCTGGCCGGTTGCGGCGTCTTCATCGGCCTGTCGGCGACCACCATCAGCCTGTTGCGGGCCGAGCACTGGCCGGTGTACTGGGCCAATGACGTGCGCGCCGCCTTGCTGGCTGCCATGACCTTGTGGAGCCTGTGGCTGTGCTGGAAGGTGGTCGCGCGTCACGCCGACGGCTGGGGCCGGCAATGGCTGGCGATGCTGCCCTTGATCGGTGGCCTGGCCCTGGTCAATACCGCCTGGTGGCTGATGTTCTGGGGCTGGTAAGCAGGGACGCAGCAGCGAAGTCAACACCAGGAACGGCAGGTCTGCCCAGGCGGATCTGCCGTTTTTTTATGTTTTCGATGGTGAAGATGAGCAGGATCATGGTGTAGTTGGCGGTTGAAGCAGTACAATCGCTGCCTTTTCACGCTAATTGCCGGAGTTTTCATGAGCACCTTGCCCGCCTGTCCCCAATGCCAGTCCGAATTCACCTACGAGGACGGCAACCAGCTGGTCTGCCCGGAATGCGGCCATGAATGGAGCGCCCAGGCAGCTCCCGCCGCCGAGCAGGCCCGCGTCTGGCGCGATGCATCCGGCAACGTGCTGCAGGATGGCGATACGGTCACCGTCATCAAGGACCTGAAACTGAAGGGCGGCGGTGGCGTGGTCAAGATGGGGACCAAGGTCAAGAACATCCGCCTGGTCGAGGGCGACCACGATATCGACTGCAAGATCGACGGCTTCGGCTCCATGGGCCTGAAGACCGAATTCGTGCGCAAGGCCTGAGCCGCATCGCCTCCTGCGGTACTGCAAGGGACGGCGCCTCTCACGTAAAATGGCGGTTTGCCCGTGCTTCGGCGCGGGTCATACCATTACAACAGAATCGATACCGCCATGGCCCGTCCCCGCTTCCTGCCCGACAACATGACCCTGATGCTGCTGGCCGTCGTGCTCACAGCATCCTTCCTTCCCTGTACCGGCCAGGTGGCCGAGGCCTTCGACGGCCTGACCACCTTCATGATCGGCCTGCTGTTCTTCATGCATGGCGCCAAGCTCTCGCGTGAGGCGGTGGTAGCCGGCTTCACCCACTGGAAGCTGCATGTGACGGTATTGCTCTGCACCTTCGCACTGTTTCCGTTGATCGGCCTGCTGTTGAAGCCCGTGCTGCTGCAGTTCATCACGCCCGAGCTGTACCTGGGCCTGCTGTTCCTGTGCGTACTGCCTTCTACCGTGCAGTCTTCCATCGCCTTTACCTCGGTGGCGCGCGGCAACGTGCCGGCGGCCATCTGCGCTGCCTCCGCCTCCAACCTGCTGGGCATTTTCCTCACGCCGTTATTGGTGGGCGTGCTGGTGGTGGCACATGATGGCGGCGGACATTCCTCGCTGGATTCGATCCTGAAAATCGTTTATCAATTGTTGCTGCCCTTCGTAGCCGGACAGATCGCCCGTCCCTGGATCGGCCGCTGGATCGAGCGCAACAAGTCCTGGCTCAAGTTCGTCGACCAGAGCTCCATCCTGCTGGTGGTCTACGTGGCCTTCAGCGAAGCCGTGGTGCAGGGCTTGTGGCATCAGGTGCCGGTGTCCATGCTGGTGGCGTTGCTGGTGATTAATGCCGTGCTGCTGGCCATCATCATGGGCATCACCACCTTCGGCAGCCGCCGCCTCGGGTTCAACAAGGAAGACGAGATCACCATCGTCTTCTGCGGCTCCAAGAAGAGCCTGGCCTCGGGCGTACCGATGGCCAAGGTGCTGTTCTCCAGCGGCGCCATTGGCATGGTGCTGCTGCCGGTGATGCTGTTCCACCAGATCCAGTTGATGGTCTGCACGGTGATGGCGGCGCGCTACGGCGCCCGCGAGGAGCAGGTGCAAGCGGCCGTGGCCACTGAAAGCAGCGGCGACTGAAACTTGCTTGCTCGTTTGAGCGATGTGATGACACAAAAAAACCGGCGCGTCGCCGGTAATGCCGTTCAGTTAAGAAAAAATCGCCGCGCCAGATGACTTTGGCGCGGCGATTTTGCTTGGTTCTCTTCAAGCCATCTGAAACCGTTCGGACTGAGTAGGCCCTTTAGGGCCGTATCGAAGGCGCTGCCCAGCTTGTGGCGCGCCTTCGATACGCGGCTACGCCGCTACTCAGGACGAACGGTCAGCGGTGGCGCAAGCAAAGTCTGAGCAGGCTTTCGCGCTGGTAACAAGCTTAACTGAACGGCATTAGCGCGTAGCCGGTTTTTTGTTGCTCGCGCCAAGCAGGCGTCAGGGCGCCGGATTCGGCTGCGCGCGATGGATCGCCTCGATCCCCGCCAGCACTTCCTCGCTCAACTCCAACTGGGCGCTATCGATATTGCTGCGCAGCTGGTCCAGCGTGGTGGCGCCAATGATGTTGGAGGTCAGGAAGGAACGGCTGTTGACGTAGGCCAGGGCCATCTGCGCCGGGTCCAGGCCGTGCTCGCGGGCCAGGGCGACATACTCGGCCGTGGCGCGTTCGGCTTGCGGATTGGTATAGCGCACAAAGCGCTCGAACAGCGTCAGGCGGCCTCCGGCAGGGCGGGCGCCGTCAAGATACTTGCCGCTCAACATGCCGAAGGCCAGCGGCGAATAGGCCAGCAGACCGACCTGTTCGCGATGGGCGAACTCGGCCAAGTTGATCTCGAAGCTGCGGTTGAGCAGGTTGTAGGGATTCTGGATCGTGACAATGCGCTCCAGCCCGTGCTGCTCTGCCGCGCGCAGGAATTGCGCCACGCCCCAGGCGGTTTCGTTGGACAGGCCGATGGTGCGGATCTTGCCCGCCTTCACGAATTCGCTGAGGACCTTGAGCGTCTCCTCGACCGGTACCGTGCTCTCATCATCCACGTGCTGGTAGCCAAGCTGGCCGAAGCTGTTCACGCTGCGGTCCGGCCAGTGCAGCTGGTACAGGTCCACGTGATCCAGTTGCAGGCGCTCCAGGCTGCCATGCAAGGCCTCGGTCAAGCCCTTGCGGTCCAGGTTGTTGATGCCGCCGCGGATATGGCGCGGGTTATGCGGCTTGCGTGCCGGGCCGGTGCATTTGGTCGCGATGAGCAGACGGTCGCGCTGGCCGGACTTCTTGAGCCAGGTACCGAGATAGCGCTCGGTCAGGCCTTGCGTTTCCGGCTTGGGCGGCACCGGATACATCTCGGCGGCATCGATCAGGTTGATGCCGCGTTCAACGGCCAGATCGAGCTGCGAGTGGGCCTCGGCTTCGCTGTTCTGTTCACCCCAGGTCATGGTCCCCAGGGTGATCTGGCTGACCTTGATGTCGGTGCGGCCGAGTTGGCGATACTGCATATTGGTTCTCCTTGTAATTGGCCGACTGCGGCGCCGACTGCAGCGTCGATCGCAGGTCGGGGCCTGCTCCAGCCGGCGGGCGCGGGATCGGGTAGTATATCTGCGCCCGACCTGCCTTGCAGGGCAGGGCCGCAGCGGCGCCAAGACCGTCTGCGTGATGCCGGTGCAGCCGCTTACAGTCTGCTGTTCCGGTCCATATCGCCCAATCTCCACATCCAGACATGTCATCCACCAGTACCACCGAGCAGTCCGACCAGGCCGGCGACGACCAGCAGCCTTTGCGTCACCACACCCCCTTCAAATTGTTCTGGTGCGCCAGCGTGGCCTCCACCATCGCGCTGCAGATGCAGATCGTGGCGGTCGGCTGGCAGGTCTACCAGCTTACGCATAGCGCCTTCGACCTGGGCATCGTCGGACTGGTGCAGTTCATTCCCTCGCTGTTCCTGGTGTTCGTGGTCGGCCATGTGGCCGATCGCCACGACCGCCGCAATGTGGCCCGCATCAGCGCGCTGGTGGAGGCCCTGGCCGCGGCCACGCTGGCCCTGGGCAGCATCGGAGGCTGGCTCAATCGCGAGATGATCTTCGCCATCGTCGCCGTCATCGGTGCCGGTCGCGCATTCTCCAAGCCGACCATGTCGGCCCTGCTACCCAGCCTGATGTCGCCCCGGGCCTTGCCGGGCGCGGTGGCCGGCTCGGCGTCGGCCACCCAGTTCGCCATCATCATCGGCCCGGCGCTGGGCGGCCTGCTCTACGTGGCCGGACCGGCCGTGGTGTACGCCAGCAGTTGCGCCCTGTTCGCCCTGTGCAGCCTGCTGCTGTCCTTGATCCGGCGACCCGCGGCAGCCACTGCTTCTGCTGCGGCTGCCGCCAAGCCGACCGGTGCCAGCCTGTCCTCGGTATTCGCCGGCCTGGCCTTCATCCGCAGCAAGCCGGCCATCTTCGGCGCCATTTCGCTGGACATGTTTGCCGTGCTGCTGGGCGGCGCCACTGCCTTGCTGCCGGTCTATGCCAATGACATCCTGCATACCGGTGCCGCCGGCCTGGGCCTGCTGCGCTCGGCGCCTGCGGCCGGTGCGCTGGTGGTGGCCCTGTGGCTGGCGCGCCGGCCCCTGGGCGGTCGCGTGGGCCGCACCATGTTCATTGCCGTCGCGGTGTTCGGGATGGCGACCATCGTCTTTGGCCTCTCACACTGGTTCCCGCTGTCGCTGGCCGCGCTGGCGGTGCTGGGCGCGGCCGACATGATCAGCGTGGTGGTGCGCTCGTCCTTCGTCCAGCTGGAGACACCGGACGCCATGCGCGGCCGGGTGTCGGCCGTCAATTCGGTCTTCATCGGCACCTCCAACCAGTTGGGGGAGTTCGAGTCGGGGCTGACCGCGGCCTGGTTCGGTGCGGTGCCGGCGGTGCTGATCGGGGGCATCGGCACGGTGGTCATCGTGCTGTTGTGGATTCGCCTGTTCCCCTCGCTGTACCAGGTTGACCGGCTCAGTTCGCGATCTTCGCAGTGAGGGCAGAGGCAGGGGCAGGGCTCAGGGCGGGCTGCCTTCGGTGGCCAACGCCTGCACGGCCTGCCGTTGGGCCTGCTGCTGCAACAGCAGCATCTGCAGGAACTGCACATAGGGAACCGGCTTGCTGAAGTAATAGCCCTGGTATTCGTCCGAACCGAACTCGCGCAGTGCCTGCAACTGCTTTTCGGTCTCCACGCCCTCGGTCACCACCTTCAGGTTCAAGGCATGGCTCATGGCGATGATGGCCTGCACGATGGCGCTGCTGTTGGCGTCATCGGGGATGTCGTTGATGAAGGACTTGTCGATCTTCAGGGTATTGACCGGGAAGCGCTTCAGGTAAGCCAGTGACGAGTAGCCGGTGCCGAAGTCGTCGATGGAGATGGTGAAGCCCTCGGCGCGGATGCCATCCATGATGGCAATGGCCTGGTCGCGATTGTGCATCACCATGCTTTCGGTGATCTCGAATTCCAGGCAGGCCGGTGGTGTGCCGTGGCGCGCCACCACCGACTTGATGTCGTCGAGCAGGTGTTCGTCGCCGAACTGGCTGCCGGTGAGGTTGATGGAGATGCGTCCGCATTCCAGGTTGCGCTCCAGCATCAGGCCGATGTCGCGGCAGGCCACGTCCAGCACCTCCAGTCCGATCTGGTCGATCAGGCGCGTCTCTTCTGCCAGCGGGATGAATTCGCCCGGGGGCAGCAGACCGCGTACCGGATGCTGCCAGCGCACCAGCGCCTCGGCGCCGACGATGCTGCCGCTGGCCAGGTTGATCTTGGGCTGGTAGTGCACCACGAATTCGGCGCGCTCGATGGCGCGGCGCAGCTCGGCTTCCAGAGCGATGCGCTCCACCGTATTGGTGTTGACCTCGTCGGAGAAGAAACGATAGTCGTCCTTGCCATGGTGCTTGGCACGGTACATGGCGATATCGGCGTTCTTGATCAGGGTCTGCGCATTGTCGCCATCGCCGGGATAGGTGGCGATGCCGATACTGGCCGAGAGCATCGCTTCCTGGCCATCGATGATGAAGGGCTTGCGTGCCTCGGAGAGCAGCTTCTGCGCGATCTCGCCCAGTTGCAGCGGATCGTCGAAGTCATCCACCAGCACGATGAACTCGTCCCCGCCCACCCGGGCCAGGATGTCCAGTTCGCGCAGGCTGTTGCGGAAGCGCTGGGCGATTTCCTGCAGCACCGCCTCGCCAGCCTCGTGACCGAAGGTATCGTTGATGTTCTTGAAACGGTCCAGGTCCATCAGCAGCACGGCCACCATGCCGTTGCGGTGTTCGGCGTGGGTGATGGCATTGGAGACGTGCTGGGTGCACAGGAAGCGGTTGGGCAGGCCCGTCAGTTCATCGTAGTGCGCCAGGTGGCGGATGCGTTCGTCGGCGCGACGGCTTTCGATGGCCACGCTGGCCAGGTCGGCCGCGATATTGGCCAGTTGCAGGTATTCATTGCTGGGGGCCTGGTTTTCCTTGAGCAGGGCGGCAAACACGCCCAGCAATTGCCCCTCTTTACCGATGATGGGCCAGGCGCCGCAGGAGGGATAGACCTCCACATCGATCAGCACCCGCAGGTGTTCGCTCACCGGATCGCGCGCGATATCAGTGACGATGCAGGGCCCGCGTCGCAGCGCCGCCTCTGCGCCGACCCCGCAACCGTGCCGGATCGGCATGCCCTGCAGCGCCCGCAACAGGCGCGGCGGATAACGCCGGCTCAAGACGGTGGTGAAATGCGAAGCCTGCTCGTTGACCAGCATCACGCAACTGGCGCCGTAGGGAATCTGGGCATCGGCAAAGCCGACGATTTCGTTGAGGATGCCATCCAGGTCTTCATCGGCCATGACCATGTGCAGCACCCGGTTCTGCTCGCTCTGCAAGAGTTCGGCGCGCTTGCGGGCACTGATGTCACGCAGGATGGCGAAGATTGCATAGCCGCGCTCGAACTCGGCCCGGTTCAGCGTGACGTCGGTGTGGATGATCTTGTTGCGTCGTACGGTCACCCATTCGAACTGCTGTGGCTGGCCGGAGAGCACGCGCCCGACCAGCTCATCGATATCCGGCTGCTCTGCCGTCCTGGCCTTCTGGCGGGAGAACAGGCCGACCTTGCGGCCGATGATGCGCTCCTTGTCCGGCACGCCGAAAAAGCGCAGTGCGGCGGCATTGCAGTCGAGGTAGCGCAACTCCGACGAAATCAGCACGATGGGATCGCTGCCTTCCTCGTAGAGCTTGCGATAGCGATATTCACTGGCCGACAACGCATGGTCCAGGCGCCGCTGGTAGCGGTAGTAGACCAGGAAGGAAATCAGCGCGATCAGGATGAAACCGAGTATCCCCGTGGTCAGCAGGATGCGGTTCTCGGTGCGGCTGCGCCAGGGCGCCAGTACGTCTTCCATGCGGCGCGCGTAGACCGCTACCAGCGACCACTTGTCCAGCCGCTTGTAGGAGAACAGCAGCGATTCGCCGGTCAGGTGCGAGATTTCCTCGAAGGCCCCTTCCTCGGCGCCGGCCCGGATGCGCCCCATGCTCTTGGCGTCGGCCAGGCTCACGTTCAGCCAGCGTTCCTCGTAGGGCGAGCGCAGCATCATCGAGCCACTCTCCGAGCGCAGCGAGACGATGGCCTCGAAGTTGGTAATGCGCTTGTAGAAATCGAAGAAGGTCGCCGCCCGCAATTCGGCCACCAGCAAGCCGATCGGCCGTGCGCTGCGATCGAACAGGTTCATCGCCACCGGCACCACCAGTTCGCGGTTGTAGCGGCTGCGCATGAGCTGGCCGACGAACAGGGTAGGGCGCGCCGGATTGCCGTCCACGAAGGTCAGCTTGCGGTCCTCGGGAATGCTGGTGGTATCGAAGGCACGCAGGGAACTGGCGCGGGTATTGCCGTTGCGATCGACATAGCGCAGCACCATCACCGTGGGCAGGCGCTGCTGCATCTCCGCGAGCAGGTGGTACAGGGCCTGGTCGTCGTCCAGCACATCGGGGCCGGCACCCTGGATGCGCTCGGCGGTGTTCCACAGCATCTGGTCGAGGTCGCCGAAGACGCGCTCGGCATGCTCTTGCACGCTGCGCACGGCGGCCATCGAACTGGCGCGTTCGGAATCGATGGTCAACTGCCGGTCCTGGCGGATTTCCCACCATGTCTGTACCACGATGAACGACCCGACGAAGCCGACGAACAGCAGCAAGGTCTTCAGGGTGTATCCCGTGCGTCCCGGTGATTTGTTCTGTTTTCCCATGTGACCAACTATCACATCACCTGTCGTTAGGCAGCCTAGCGCTGCTCATCCATGCGTCCGACATCTGCCGGACGACCATTCGACAGCTCTCTCACGCAATGCGCACTCTTCCTGCTCGTGCAGGTCTTGTGTCAAGCCGCTGGCGCAGAACATCGTCGCAGCCGGTCACCATAGTGACTGTTGCTTACGCCAAAATTACGTGGATGCCCCCACTTGCTGATACGAAGGATGACAGTATGCCATCCTGTCCATTGCTGCGCTTGTTGCGCCTTGTCGTATTGCGTACAACCAGATGATGGTCGGCAGATGCGCATTGTTGGAACAGGCCATCTGCGCTCGCTAACCCTGGATGTCGTTATTGCTCCAGCCCTGCTCTCGCCTTGTCCTTGCTTTGTCCCTGCCTTGCCCTGTCGTGCTTGAGGCGCTGCGGCGCGCTGGCCGTCCCCGGCTGTCGTTTGTTTTGTAGCAACCTTACCCCAAGCAAAAGGCTTTGTCATTATCGTGGCGGCGATGCCGCAACGCGGCAGCAGGTTTTTCATGTCAGACGGAAATTTTCACTTGTTCTGACATCAAGATGACCCGTAAAAAGTCACTTGCGCAATGCGGCAACTGCATTTTCGTTTGCAATGCGATAATACTGCGTCCAGGATCACAGCATCTCAGTACACCAGTATCTCAGTCGCTGAGCGCACCCCTGATCGCCGCCGCAGTTGAGGCTGAGCAGGATGCACCCATCCCAGGTTACCTCCACGTATTCCCCATTACCAGATAAAGGACCCATCCCTATGAAGACAAGAGCAGCGGTAGCATGGCAGGCAGGCAAGCCCTTGACCATCGAGGAAGTCGAACTCGGCGGCCCCAGGGCCGGCGAAGTCCTGGTCGAGATCAAGGCCACCGGCATCTGCCATACCGACTACTACACACTCTCCGGCGCCGACCCGGAGGGCATCTTCCCCGCCATCCTCGGCCATGAAGGCGCGGGCGTGGTGGTCGACGTCGGCCCGGGCGTGAAGTCGCTCAAGAAGGACGATCACGTCATCCCCCTGTACACCCCGGAATGCCGCGAGTGCAAGTTCTGCCTCTCGCAGAAGACCAACCTGTGCCAGGCCATCCGCGCCACCCAGGGCCGCGGCCTGATGCCCGACGCCACCAGCCGCTTCTCGCTGGACGGCAAGCCCCTGTTCCACTACATGGGCACCTCGACCTTCTCCAACTACATCGTGGTCCCGGAAATCGCCCTGGCCAAGATCCGTTCCGACGCCCCCTTCGACAAGGTCTGCTACATCGGCTGTGGCGTCACCACCGGTGTGGGCGCGGTGCTGTTCACCGCCAAGGTGGAGGCGGGTGCCAACGTGGTGGTGTTCGGCCTGGGCGGTATTGGCTTGAACGTGATCCAGGCAGCCAAGATGGTCGGCGCCAACAAGATCATCGGCGTGGACCTGAACCCGGCGCGTGAAGCCATGGCCCGCAAGTTCGGCATGACCGACTTCATCAATCCCAAGGACGTCCCCAACGTGGTCGATGCCATCATTGGTCTCACCGACGGCGGCGCCGACTACAGCTTCGAGTGCATCGGCAACACCACCACCATGCGCCAGTCGCTGGAGTGCTGCCACAAGGGCTGGGGTCAGTCCATCATCATCGGCGTGGCAGCAGCCGGCCAGGAAATCTCCACCCGTCCGTTCCAGCTGGTGACCGGCCGTGTCTGGAAGGGCTCGGCCTTCGGCGGCGCGCGCGGTCGTACCGACGTGCCCAAGATCGTCGACTGGTACATGGAAGGCAAGCTCAACATCGACGACCTGATCACGCACAAGCTGCCCCTGGAACGCATCAACGAAGGCTTCGACCTGATGAAGAGCGGTGAATCGATCCGCTCCGTGGTCGAGTTCTGAGGAGCGCGCGATGCTGGAGAAACTCTCCGAGCACGGCTGTTTCGGCGGCGTGCAGGGCTATTACCGCCATGCCTCGCCGGCCATCGGCCTGGACATGCGGTTCTCGGTCTTCGTGCCACCGCAGGCCCGCACCGGCGGCAAGCTGCCGGTGCTGTTCTACCTGGCCGGACTGACCTGTACCGAAGAAACCTTCATGATCAAGGCCGGTGCGCAACGCGTGGCAGCCGAGCTGGGCATGATCCTGGTGAGCTCGGACACCAGCCCGCGCGGAGCAGGCGTTGCGGGTGAAAGCGATAGCTGGGATTTTGGCGTAGGGGCGGGTTTCTACCTCGACGCCACCCAGGCGCCGTGGGATCGGCATTACCGCATGGAGAGCTATGTGGTGGACGACCTGCGCCGGGCCGTGCTGGAGAATTTCCCGGCCGACCCGCAACGCATGGGCATCTTCGGCCATTCCATGGGCGGGCATGGCGCGCTCACGCTGGCCTTGCGTCATCGCGAGCTCTACCGCTCGGTCTCGGCCTTTGCGCCGATTGCGGCGCCACTGCACTGCCCCTGGGGCCAGAAGGCCTTTGGCAACTACCTCGGCCCGGATCAGGAGAGCTGGCAGCAGCATGACGCCAGCGAACTGATGCGCAAGCTCTACGCTCCCTTCCCGCAGGGCATCCTGATCGACCAGGGCCTGGCCGACAAATTCCTGCTGGAGCAACTGCTGCCGGAACGCTTCGAGGCCGCCTGCCGCGAGGCCTCACAGCCGTTGACGCTGCGCCGGCATGAGGGTTACGACCACGGGTATTACTTCATCCAGAGCTTTGTGGAAGATCATCTGCGCTTCCATCATCGCATCCTGACAGCGTAAATTCCGGCATGGCGCTTGATGGCGTTGAATGAAGTGGAGGGCTGACCTGCAGGTCAGCCCTTTTTGTTTCAGGATGAGCAGAAGGAAAAACAAGCTCGTCAGGGACAGCCCGCTTGCTGGCAAATGTCGATGAGAGTCTGGCTGGGCAAGGGTGAATTTCAGTCCGCCAGACCATCGACGAAGAAGAGCCCTCCGTCCTTTCGCGTATTCAGCAAGTAGGCATATCTGACCTTCTGGAAGCTTCCGCTACGTCCAAGTCCGTCGAAATGATCAACTACGCAGAGATACTCGTCCCGGCCCTCTCGTATCAGAGACCAGCCCGCCAGCTCAAGACGGACTTCCGGTTTCTGCCTGGACCTGGCCTGCGCCAACGTGGTGGATTTCCGGATAGGGTGAAGTCTTCCGTCATACAGGATGGCCCCGCCGCGCCGGGAGGTGGCGTAACCCACTTCCTTGCCGCGAAAGACGACGTACTCGGTCGAATAACCGGGCCGATAATCGGGCTGAAAGAAAATCTCGGTCGTTTCGATTTCTAGCTGCGAAATAGGTGGCAGCGCCTTCGCATGGAGGCAACTCTTGATGATGTTTTCTGAGGGAGATGCGGTGGCAGAGAGCGAGAGCAGGGAGAGTGAAAATATAAGCGGCCTCACCTATATTCCTTTGCCTTCGTAGACCTCAGATAATCCGGATTTTTCTCCCAAGAATCGTTCCCCCTGTGAGTGGCGGAAACTGCCCTTGCACTTTGGGCATAAGACCATATGGCCTACGCCGGCTGCGTTCTTGCCGAGCACATTGAGTGTCGCGAATCCCTCCAACACGGTACCGCCGTGCGAAGTCAAGTCTCCGTTGCGAATGATGGCGTTTGCCATGATTTTCTCCATTCCGAAAAATGAAGAAAATAATCCGTGCCGACAAATAGTCCCATCGCTAAACGACGATTTGTAGGGAGCGATCTGCGGCTCGTTCCTCCCGGGATCTATTTTTGATTGCGTAACCGGCGGGCGGCAGACGAAAAAAAACGGCCCAATCAGGGCCGTCGGTGCCGCGTTTGCAATGAGGTCAAGCCAAGAGGGCCATTTTAGACAAACGCATCCGTCACCACATGCTCCCCCAGCATGAAGGCATCGGCCACATGGCGCAGCGGTGCCACGTCCACGTCCGAGGTCTTGTTCCGGATCAGTTGGCAGAAGTGGGCGTACAGCGAAGGATATTCGCCTTCCACCGGCAGCTCGCACGGCGCCTGGTCGATCCACAATTCATGCCCACCCTTCTTGAGATGCAGATGCGTGCTCGCGGTGTCGATCACGATATCCCAGGTCTGCTCGCCAGTCTGGCGCCAGTCGAAGTCGGCTTGCACATCCGTCCCCAGGGCATCGGTGAAGGCCAGTCGCGCCGCGATCGGGGTCTGGCGGTTGGCCGGCACTTCCAGCGCGGCCTGCTTGAGGAACATGGCCTGCGGCAGGATCTCGGTGACGATGGACAAGGCATTGATGCCCGGATCGAACACGCCCAGGCCGCCCGGTTGCCAGATCCATTCCTGGTCGGGGTGCCAGTGGCGGACGTCTTCGCGCCAGATCACTTCGACCCGGCGCGGTGCATGCTGCTGCAGGTGGCGCTTGACCACCTGCACCGCCGGTGCATGGCGCGAGTGCCAGCTGGCGAAGAGCGTCACGCCCTGGTCGGCCGCCAGCGCCTTGAGCGATTCGACTTCCGACAGCGTGGCGCCGGGCGGCTTTTCCAGGAACACATGCTTGCCGGCGCGTAGTGCCTGGCGTGCCGCTTCATAGCGATATTGCGGGGGCATGCACAGGGAGATGGCATCGATCTGCGTGCCGGAGTCCAGCATCTCTGCCATGGTCTTGAAGGCGGTCACGCCGTCGATGCTGTGGTTGCGGCTGGCCGTGGCGACCAGCTGGAAATCCGGGTTGCCGGCGATGGCCGGGGCGTGCTGGTCATAGACGATCTTGCCGACGCCGGCGATGGCGAGTTTGATGGGTGTCATGTTGTCCTTATGTTCTTGTAGGGGGTGACGGGCAGGGGCCAAAGCTTACCAGCGTTGATGCACGTAGGGCGCGATGTCATCCAGATAAAGCTGCCACAGCGCCTGCATCACATCGGCCTGGATCGGCGGCAGTCCGCTGGCGGCGCTGTTGGATTGCGCCTGCTGTACGTTGCGCGCGCCGGGGATGACGGTGCTGATGCCGCTTTCCATGAGAATCCAGCGCAGCGCGAACTGCGCCATCGATACGTCTTCCGGCACCAGCGCGCGAATCTTCTCGACGGCCGCCAGGGCGACCTCGTACGGCACGCCGGAGAAGGTCTCGCCGACATCGAAGGCTTCGCCATGGCGATTGAAGTGGCGGTGGTCATCGGCGGCAAAGGTGGTCTGGGGCGACATCTTGCCGGTCAAGAGGCCCGAGGCCAGCGGCACCCGGGCGATGACGGCGATGTCGCGGCGTTGTGCCTCATCCAGGAACAGCGACAGCGGGCGCTGGCGGAAGATGTTGAAGATGATCTGGATCGATTTCACGTTCGGATATTCGATGGCTTTCAGGCCTTCTTCCACCTTCTCCACCGAGACGCCGTAGTGGGCGATCTTGCCGGCACTGACCAGGTCATCCAGATAGCCGAAGACTTCCTGCTGGTAATAGACCTCCGGCGGCGGGCAGTGCAGCTGCAGCAGGTCCAGGCATTCCACCTCCAGGTTGCGCAGCGAGCGTTCGACGAAGGCGCCCAGGTTCTCGCGCGTGTAGCCGCTGGCGACATGGGGCGAGAGGCGGCGGCCGGCCTTGGTGGCGACGAAGGGGCGCTGGCCACCACGTTCCTTGAGGACCTGGGCGATCAGTTGCTCGGAGCGGCCATCGCCATAGACGTCGGCGGTATCGATGAACGTGACGCCGCTGTCCAGCGCCGCATGCAGGGCCGCCTTGGCGTCCTGGCTGGAGACGTCGCCCCAGGAGCCGCCGATGGCCCAGGCGCCGAATCCGATCTCCGATACTTCCGCACCGGTGCGGCCAAACGTTCTTGATTTCATGTTGCTCATCCTTTGCGTGGGTGTTGTCCGGCCCGGGCGGGCCCGTGCGGGCGCCTGCGGGCGGTGAAACCGTATTTATACCCTGCGTCACGGCAGCGGGAGGATGGTTTAACATGCACATCATTAATTCATGAAGTGAATGGAGTTCATTCATGTCCTTGCTGGATCATGTGGATTTTTCGGATTTGCGGGTGTTTGTCACGATCTTGCGGACCGGCAGCTTCAAGGCCGCTGCCATCCAGCTGGGCCTGACCCCCTCGGCCACCAGCCATGCCATGAAGCGGCTGGAGGAGCGGCTGTCCACCCGCCTGCTGTACCGCTCCAGCCGGGCGGTCTCGCCGACGGCGGCCGGCAGCGAACTGGCGCTGCGCCTGGAGGAGGGTTTCGAGAAGATCGGTGCTGCGCTGGGTGTGCTGGAAAGCGCAGCGGCGGGCAGCCTGGGGGAGTTGCGCATCAATGTCTTTGCCGATGCCGCGCATCTGCTGATCGAGCCGGCCATCCCCGAGTTCGTCCGGCAATGCCCCAAGGTCAAGCTCACCGTGGTGGTGGATGACCGGCCCATCGACATCGTCAGCGAAGGCTATGACGCCGGCATCCGCTATGGACACTACGTGCCGGAAGGCATGGTGACCGCGCCCTTGACGCGCGCCCACCGCTGGGTGGCGGCAGCCTCGCCGGACTATCTGCAGCGCTGCGGCCGTCCGCAGACGCTGGAGGACCTGGCGCAGCACAACTGCCTGCAACTGCTGCTGGGGGACAATTCCAGCTACAAGTGGGAGTTCGGCCGTGGCAAGCACCAGCAGCGCATCCGCGTGCCGGGCCTGGTGACGATCAACAATACGGCGGCCACCATCGCCGCCGCCCGAGCCGGGGTCGGTATTGCCTATCTGCTGGAGGCCAGGATCAGGAAGGACATCGAAGAGGGGGCGCTGGAAGTGCTGCTGCCTGAATGGGCTGCACCCAGCGAACCCTTCCACATGTACTACAGCAGCCGGCGCCATGCCCATCCGGCCTTGCGCAAGCTGATCGATATCATCCGCCTGCAGCATGGGCTGGCCCGGCTGCGCTAGCCGGGCCAGTTTCCATCGGCTAATGCGCGGCCGAAGCTTCGGCCGCGCCGGCACCGCCCTTGGAGGGCTTGATGATCCAGATCAGCGGGATGATCACCAGGAAAATCACTGCCGACACAAAGAAGATGTCGTTGATGCCCAGCATGGCGGCCTGGAAGGTGATGGTCCGCTCCAGCATGGCGGCGCTCTGCTCGGCATTCAGACCCAGGGTGCTGCTGATGTTGTTGAGCGTTTCCTGCAGCCAGGGGCTGTAGGGCGTGGCATGCTCGGTCAGCTGCGCGTGGTGCATGATGGTGCGGTTGTTCCAGGCGGTGGTGGAGATCGAGGTGCCGACCGCACCACAGAACACCCGCACGAAGGACGACAGCCCGGCGGCCGCCGGAATGCGTTCGGGCGGCAGGCCCGACAGCAGCAGCACCGTCAGCGGCACGAAGAACATGGCCGTCGGGATGCCCTGCAGCAGTGTGGGCAGGATCACCGTCATCTGGTCCACCTGCAGGTTGTAGCGCGAGCGCAGCCAGAACACGATGGCAAAGCCGATGAAGGACGCCGTGGCGACCTTGCGGGCATCCACCAGCGGCAGGAAGCGCCCGATCAGCGGCATCAGGATCACCGCGAAAATCCCGATCGGCGCGGTCGACAGGCCCGAGTCGATGGAGCGGTAGCCCAGGTATTGCTGCAGCCACTGCGGCAGGATCACCAGGTTGCCGAAGAACACGCCATAGCCGATCGAAATGGCGATGGTGCCACCGGCGAAATTGCGCCGGCCGAACAGGCGCAGATCCACCACCGGGTGGTCATTGTTGAGCTCCCACACCACGAAGTAGGCAAAGGCCACCAGGGCGATGATGCCCAGCGTGACGATGGTGGGCGAGGCGAACCAGTCCAGGTCCTTGCCCTTGTCCAGCATGATCTGGAAGGCGGCCACCCAGGTCACCAGCAGTGCCAGCCCTATCTTGTCGATGGGCAGCTTGTGGATGGGCGTTTCGCGCGAACGGTAGATGGCCAGCGTGATGCCGGCTGCGATCAGGCCCACCGGGATGTTGATGTAGAAGATCCAGGGCCAGGTATAGCTGTCGGTGATCCAGCCGCCCAGCGCCGGCCCGGCCACCGGCGCCACCACGGCGGTCATGCCCCATAGCGCCAGGGCGAACGAGGCCCGCGACTTGGGGTAGGCCCCCAGCAGCAGCGATTGCGACAGCGGCACCATGGGGCCGGCCACCAGGCCTTGCAGCACGCGGGCGGCCAGCAGGATGGGCAGCGTGGGCGCCAGTCCGCACAGCCAGGACGCCACCACGAACAGCAGCACCGAGGTGACGAACAGACGCACCGCGCCCAGGCGCTGGGTGAGCCAGCCGGTCAACGGGATCGAGATGGCATTGGCGGCGGCGAAGGAAGTGATGACCCAGGTGCCTTCATCGACCGACACGCCCAGGTTGCCCGAGATGGTCGGAATGGCGACGTTGGCGATGGACGAGTCCAGCACGTTCATGAACACCGCCAGCGACACCGACAGGGTGCCCAGCACCAGGTTGGCGCCGGTCAGCGGTGGCGGTGGCGTGTAGGGTTTTGGGGGAGTAGGGCTGTTGGCCATGGGGCTCCGTCATTGTCCAGTGATTGCAGCGGCATGGTCTCAGGTATGCGGGACGGCAGCCGGCGTGGCCGCAGCCTTGCTCTTGCGGGCTTGCGGCAAACCACTGGCGTTGTCGCTGATGATGCGCTCGACGATGGAGTCGGCCTGCTTGCCCAGGTCGTCATAGACATCGGTCTGGTAATTGGTCGGCACCGCTTCCAGCGCCCGGCCATCGCCATGGATATCGACGGTGGCCGTGGTGGACAGGCCGATGCGCAGCGGATGGGCGCGCACCTGTTCCGGGTCCAGCGCGATGCGCACCGGTACGCGCTGCACCACCTTGATCCAGTTGCCGGTGGCGTTCTGCGCAGGCAGCAGGGCAACGGCGCTGCCGGTGCCGGCATCCAGGCCGGAGATGGTGCCGTGATACGTGACCGAGCTGCCGTACAGGTCGGCCACCATCTTGACGGGCTGGCCGATGCGCATCTTGCGCAGCTG
>PJUA01000365.1_pt1 | contig 29099 bp, 21 predicted proteins | sample 1512151 | NCBI WGS metagenome assembly PJUA01 (sample SAMN08177678, study PRJNA422409) | Soil metagenome, whole genome shotgun sequencing project. | isolation source: Soil enriched on filter paper: beechwood xylan treatment | place: USA: Madison | collected 2015-01-15
CGATCGCCATCACCCACAGCCCCGGCGCCATGCTGATCACCGACCTGCTGAACACGCACCTGTCGGTGCTCTGACCGCTCCGTCTCCCTTTCAAATCCCAGCAACACCGACCGCCGCGCGGGCACTCCGCCTCGGGCGGCAACAGTGGAGGCTTGCCCGATGCCGCATCCGTTCTCCGCCCGCCTGCTGTCCTCGTCCATTCTCGCCGCCGGCCTGCTGGCCGTCGCGGCACCGGCATCGGCCGACCAGCTGCGCATGGTGGCGCTCAGCTTTCCGCCGCTGATCTATGACGACGGCGGCAAGCCGGCCGGCATCGCCTATGACATCGTGACGGAGGCGATGAAATCCTCGGGCCATAGCGTGACGGTGGAGATCATGCCGTGGGCGCGTGCGCTCGACACCGTGCGCGAGGGCGGGGCGGACGCCATCTTCACCGCCTACAAGACGCCGGAGCGCGAACAGTTCCTGAACTACTCCACCCAGGTGCTGGTGCCGCAGGTGGTGTCGCTGTTCGTGGCGAAGGACAGCCCGGTCAGCTTCGACGGCGACCTGACCAAGCTGGCCGACCGCAAGTTCGGCGTGGTCAACCAGATCAGCTATGGCTCCATCGTCGACGACGCGATCAAGACCGGCGTGCTGCCGGCGGTGGAGAAGTCGAACGACAGCGACAGCAACGTGAAGAAGCTGGTCTCCGGCCGCTTCGACGTGATGCCCAGCAACCGCTATGTCGCGCAGTATTTCCTGAAGCAGGCCGGCGCGCTGGACAAGGTGAAGGAACTGACCCCGGCGGTGCAGGACATCCCCAGCTACATCGCCTTCACCAAGGCGCGCGACACCACGACGCTGCGCGACGAGTTCGACAAGGGCGTCGCGGCGATGAAGGCCAGCGGCGCCTATCAGCAGATCCTGGACAAATACGCCCGCTGAGTGGCGGGCGCTTATCCCCCTTCGACCAGATTTCGAGAAGCCGCCATGAGCGTGACCACTTCGTTTCCGGCGCCCGTTCTGCGGCCGGCCGGGGACAGCGCCCTGATCGTCGAGTTGGGCGACGGCATCGCCCAGGACCTGAACGCCGCCGTCCACCGTCTGGACCGCCGCATCGCCGACGCCGGCCTTCCCGGCATCGTGGAGACGGTGCCGACATACCGCTCGATCCTGGTGCAGTTCGACCCGGCAGTCATGGCGGCGGCGCCTTTGGGGCAAGCCCTGCTGGACCTTGCGGCGGAACTGACCCAGGCGGCGGCGGAACCGCAACTGCGGTGGATCGTGCCGGTCTGCTTCGGCGGCGCCCACGGCGAGGATCTGGACGACGTGGCGCGCCGGTCGGGGCTGAGCGCGGAGGAGGTGGTGCGGCTGCACTGCAGCGCCGACTACCGCGTCTATATGCTGGGCTTCTCCCCCGGCTTCGCCTATCTCGGCGGGCTGCCGGAGGTGCTGCACCAGCCCCGGCGCGAGAACCCGCGCATGGTCACCCCGGCGGGCAGCGTCATGCAGGGCGGGGCGCAGGCGGCGATCTCCCCCATCGCCATGCCCAGCGGCTGGCATCTGCTGGGCCGCACCCCGGCAAAGACCTTCGATCTCAAACGGGAGCCGCCCTTCCTGCTGGCGCCGGGCGACCGCATCCGCTTCACCGCGATCAGCGCCGCCGAGTTCGACCGGCTGGAGGGGCTGAGCGGTTACCTGCCCGACTGCGAGACGGTGACCTCCCCCGCCGTCCTGCTGCAGGGAGCCGCCGCATGACCAGCCATCTGCGTGTCCTGACCGCCGGTCCCAGCTCTACCCTGCAGGACCGCGGGCGGGTCGGGTATCAGCGCTATGGGGTCTCGGTCGCCGGCGCGGCCGATCCGCTGCTGCATGCCGTCGCCAACGCCCTGGTCGGCAACCGGCCGGGGGAGGGGGCGGTGGAGTTCACCCTGGCTGGCGACAGCATCGTGGTGGAAGGCGGACCGGTGCGCATCGCCGTCGCCGCCGATGCCGACCTGACGGTGGATGGCGAGCCGGCCTCGGCCTGGACCAGCCTGCGCCTGACCGACGGTCAGACCCTGCGCATCGGCGCCTTGCGCAGCGGCATGCGCGGCTATTGGGCGGTGGAGAGCGGTTTCGCGCTTCAGCCGGTCCTGGGCAGCGTCGCCACCCACATACGCAGCCGTATGGGCGGGCTGGACGGCAGTGCGCTGAAGGCCGGCGACCGGCTGCCGTTGGCGTTGGATCAGGCGGCGGACAGGGGAGAGCGCTGCTTTGACCCCTCTCTGCTGCCGGCTCGCGGCGGGCGGCTGCGCGTCATGCTGGGGCCGCAGCAGGATTACTTCACCCCGGACGGGATCGAAGCCTTCCTGGAGGAGGACTACACCGTCAGCCACGAGGCCGACCGCATGGGCTGCCGGCTGGACGGCCCGGCGATCGAGCATGCCCGCGGCTTCAACATCACCTCCGACGGCATCCCGCTGGGCGCCGTGCAGGTGCCGGGGACCGGGCGGCCCATCGTGCTGCTGGCCGACCGCCAGACCACCGGCGGCTATCCCAAGATCGCCTGCGTCGTCGGGCCGGATGTCGCGGCGCTGGCGCAGATGCGGCCCGGCGAGCGGCTGCGCTTCACCCCGGTCGATGCGGCGGAGGCCGGGCGCATCCAGGCCCGCCATCGCGAGATGGTGGACGGCCTGCCGGCGCTGCTGCAATCGGCCGGCGGCTTCGCGCTGTACGACAGCGGCCGGCTGCTCGGCTTCAACCTGATCGGCGGCGCCGTCACCGGCTGGGACTGATCCCGCCCCTTTCCGTCACCCACAATGGAGGTCTCCCGATGCTGCAGCGTGTGGGCCGTACCCTTGCAATGCGTGTCGTCGTTCCCATCGCCCTGATGGTCACGGTCATCAGCGCGACCGGCATAGCCGCCGTCGTCACCGTCAACCGCGAGGATGCCCGCACCGCGTTGGAGGACCGGGCCGCCGTCACCGTCCGCGTCATCGCTGGCGGGCTGGCGGAGCCGCTGTGGAACGTCGATGCCGACTCCGCCGCGGCGCAGCTGGCGGCGCTGGCCAACGATCCCGATTATCTCGGCAGCCGGGTGCTCGACCCGAAGGGGCAGCTCTTCGCCAAAAGCGGCGACGTGTCGGACGGCGATCCGTCGGTGCTGGTCCGCCGCGCCGACATCCAGCGCAAGAGCGGCGCCCGCGTCGATACGCTTGGCACGGTGGAAATCCACCTGTCGCCCCGCCGGGCGGAGGTCCAGGCGCGGGAGCGGGCATGGCTGCTGGCCGGCGGTGGGCTGGCGGCGCTGGTGGCGCTGTGCGGTGTGCTGTTCCTGATGGTGCGCGGCGCCACCCGTCCCATCGTCCGCCTGACCGGGGTGATGACGCGGCTGGCCGACGGCGATGGGGCGGTCGACGTGCCGTCGCTCGACCGCCGCGACGAGATCGGCCGCATGGCCGCCGCCGTCCAGGTCTTCAAGGAGCAGGGCGCCGCCAAGCAGCGGCTGGAGGCCGAACAGGTCGCACTGCGCCGGCAGGCCGAGGCGGAGCGGCATGCCGCCATCGCTGCGGTCGCCGATGATTTCGAACGTCGCGTCGGCAGCGTGCTGGGCGAGGTGCTGCGCACCACCGACGGCATGGGCACCGCCACCCGCAGCCTTGCCGATGTGGCGGAGCAGAACGGCCAGGTCAGCCGGCAGGCCGCGGGCAACGCCGCGGCGGTGAACGCCTCGGTCGACGGCATGGCCGCCGCAGTGGACGAGCTGGTGGCATCGATCCGCGAGATCTCGGTCCAGGCGCAGCATTCGCAATCCATCGCCGACGAGGCGTCGCGCCGGGCCTCAAAGGCGACGGAGCAGGTGGCGGGGCTGGTCCAGGCCTCCGACCGGGTGTCGGCGGTGGTGACGCTGATCCACGCCATCGCCAAGCAGACCAACCTGCTGGCGCTGAACGCCACCATTGAGGCCGCCCGTGCCGGGGAGGCCGGCAAGGGCTTCGCCGTCGTCGCCGGCGAGGTGAAGGCGCTGGCGCCCCAGACCGCCAAGGCGACCGAGGACATCGAGACGCAAATCCGCGCCATCCAGGGCTCCACCGGCTCTGCCGCCGACGAGATCGTCGAGATCGCCCGCGTGGTGGAGAGCCTCAGCCAGATCAGCGCCTCCATCGCCGCGGCGGTGGAGGAGCAGAACGCGGCGACGGCGGAAATCGGCCGCGGCGTTGCTGAGGCGGCGCAAGGGGTTCGCGCCCTCCTGGGCGACGTCAACGTCACCTCCGACGTGGCGGGGCAGACCGGCGCCGCGTCCAACCAGCTGGACGGTGCCGCCGGCATGCTGGCGGAGCAGATGGGGGCGATGCGCAGCGAGGTTGCCGGCTTCATCCATTCCCTGCGACAGTCGGAGGCGGCGTGAAAACGCCCTGTCGTCTTCCCTAAATGAATTGCGAGACTTGCCATGCCGAGCATCGATCTGAATTGCGACATGGGGGAAGGGTACGGCGCCTGGACCATGGGCGACGACCGGGCGATGCTGGACATCGTCACCTCCGCCAACATCGCCTGCGGCTTTCATGCCGGCGATCCCACCATCATGGCCGACACCGCCCGGCTGGCCGGGGAGAAGGGGGTGCGCATCGGCGCCCATCCCGGTTTCGAGGACCGCCCCGGCTTCGGCCGCCGGGTGATCCGCGGCATCACCACCACGGAGGTCGAACGGCTGGTCGCCTATCAGGTCGGCGCGCTCCAGGCCTGTGCCGCGCTGTCGGGCCAGCGGGTGACCCATGTGAAGCCGCACGGCGCGCTCTACAACATGGCGGCGGTGGAGCCGGATCTGGCCGGCGCCATCGCCCGCGCCATCAAGGCGGTGGACCCCGCCCTGCTGTTCGTCGTCCCGCCGCTGAGCGCCATGGAGCGTGCCGGGCAGGATCTGGGTCTGCGCGTCGCGCGCGAGGCCTTTGCCGACCGCACCTATGAGGATGACGGCACGCTGACGCCACGGACTGTGGCCGGATCGGTGATCCATGACCCGGATCTGGCGGCGGCACGGGTGGTGCGGATGGTGCTGGACGGGGCGGTGGAAAGCCGGCACGGCACCCGCCTGCCGATCGTGGCGGACACCATCTGCGTCCATGGCGACACGCCGACCGCGGTCGCCATGGCGGCAACCGTCCGCCGCGCGTTGGAGGCGGCGGGCGTTGTGGTGCGGGCGGTGGCGTAAGGGCTGCCACTTGCTGAGTTAAACCCCCACCTAGCCTCCCCCGCTCTCAGCGGACCTAAGGTCCGCCTGCCGCGTCAGCACAAAGCGAAGCTATGTGCGAGAGTTGGGCGGGGGAGGGAACAAGCGCTTGTACGGGAGAGCAGCGGCAGTCCCTACCCCATCCAGCGGGGGAGGCTAGGTGGGGGTATCCGTAAGCCTGCAGTCTCCCACATCCTCCCGCATTACACGAACCACCACCCACTTTTGCATCGCAGCATGCCAAGATTGGGTCACAGTTTTGTCAGAATTTTAGACGAACATCTCTCAAACCGGAAAGGATACACAGGGCCGTATCGACCAAACGAATAGTCGACCATCGGCCGAACAGCACAGGGCTTGCCAAATGAAACGAAGCATTTCCATGCCTATTCTGGCGGCAATGACGATTTTATCGGCAAGCGGTGCGTCTGCGGATATCCTATACCAAAAGGGTAGTTTTTCAGATCAGCGGCATTTCTTGGCCGTCGATGTTTCATGGGGAGAGCTGGAGATCGGGCAGGCCGATAGTGCCCGCAACCGGCTGGTGGGGGCGGCGGCCTTGCCGGCTTCCACCGGGGCCGGCAGCCGGACGGCGAAGCTGAGCTATTACACCCCGCCGCTGCGCGGTTTCGAACTGGGCGCCAGCTATACCCCGATGCCGCGCGGCGCCGGCGACATGCCCGACCCGCGCGAGGCCATGCATCTGGTTGAGGCGGCGGTGCGCAAGACCATCCTGATGGGCGGCATCAGCACCCGCTTTTCCGCCGGGACAAGCCGGGCGCGGGTGCGCGGCGACAGCCGCCGCCTGCCGCGCCAGTCCTGGATCGTCGGCACCCAGTTCGCGTGGCAAAGCGTGACGCTGGACGGCGACCTGCGCCAGCAGCAGGAGGCCGACGGCCTGTTGGTCCGCAGCCTGAACGCGGCGCTGGCCTATGGCCGCGGCGACATGACCCTGTCCTTGCGGGCGAGGCGGACGCTGCCGGAGAATGGCGCGGCCAGCGACCATTACCTTGCCGATCTGGCCTACCACATCACGCCGCGCTGGCAGGTGATGGCCGACACCAACATCGACAGCGGTGCCGGGTCCATGGGCACGGTGGTCAAGGTCGGCACCCGGCTGGTGTTCTAGCGGCACCGGAATCGGCGGGGAGATGGCGCCTCCCCCCGCCATTACGAGAGATGATCCGTTCAGTTCGCCGCGAAGCAATAGAGCAGTCCGGCGCCGCCGGTGCTCTTCAGCGCATCCTGGCTGCAGCCGCCGCGCGAGGCGTGCGACGAGTTCCAGGATTTCGCCGGCGGCTGCTCGTCCAGGCCCATGCGGTCATGGTGGCCGAGCATGGCGGCGCCCTCGGTGCCGCTCCTGGTCCAGTTGCCGCAGGTCATGTCCTGGCCGGCGGGGAAGGCGGTGCCGTCCGGCTGCGACCCGGTCAGGATGTCGTGCGTGTTGGGCTGGTCGCCGCGGCCGTTGATCGTTTCTCCCTTCTCGTTCAACGCCGTCTGCTTGGTCAGGGCGTTGGTCCCGTGCAGCTCTTCGACCGAGCGGGCGATCACGTCGCCCTTGGCGTTCTGCCAGGGGCCCTTGCCGATGCGGTCGCGCGCGTTGACCGCCGGCTGCCCATCGGCGGCCTGGGTGCTGAGATAGGCCCGCCATGTGTGGTTGCCGGCGCCCGCGGCCTGGGCCAGCTGCTGGCAATGCCGGTCGGCGCCGCTCAGCCCGCCGAGATCGGCTCCCTTGCCGGCGCCGACGCTGGTGACGAAGAACGTCATGGCGGACGGGCCGGCCTGCTGCGCCGCCGCAGCCCCCGGGATCGCCAACAGGAAGGCGGCCGCCGCAGCGATCCGGACGCTTGCACTGATCATGGGTTTCCTCCGTTGCTGTTTGTTTTGTGGCCGGGATGGACCTCGCTGGCAGAGCCAGTTGGATGAAGACGCTCAGACCCGGTGATTCATTCCCTTGGCTCCGCCGAACCCAGCGCGGCGGCCAGCCGGTCGGCCGCCTCGTCCACCTCCGCCGCCGTCGTGCCACGGCCAAGGCCGAACCGCAGGCTGGCATGGGCATCCATGACGGAGAGACCGAGCGCCAGCAGCACATGCGACGCCTCGCTCGCCCCGCTGTGGCAGGCGGAGCCGGTGGCGACGGCAAGCTCCGGCAGATCCAGCAGTCGGTCGGCGGCGTCGATGCCTGGAATGGTGACGTTCAGGCAACCGGCCAGTCCATCCGCCGCGCCATTGCGGCGGATGCCGGGCAGGCGACTCTGCAGCCGTTGCCACAGCCGGTCGCGCAATTCGCCGATGCGCCGGGCATCCTCCTCCCGCCGTTCGCGGGCCAGCCGGCAGGCGACACCCAACCCGACGCAGAGCGGCGTCGGCAAGGTTCCGCCGCGCAGGCCGCGCTGCTGCCCGCCGCCGGGCGAAGCCGGAACCGGCCGGAAGGGGCGGCGGACGATCAGGGCGCCGATCCCCATCGGTCCATACAGCTTGTGTCCCGACAGGCTGAGGCCGTGGATCCCGAGAGCCGCCATGTCGAGGGCGCGGGTGCCGAGGGCCTGCACCGCGTCGCTATGCATCGTCGCGCCGTGGCGCGCCGCCACCGCCGCCAGTTCGGCCAGCGGCTGGATCGTTCCGACCTCGTTGTTGGCGGCCATCACCGATACCAGCGCCGGTGTCGGCAAACCGGCCAGGGCGTCGTCCAAGGCGGCGGGATCGACCCGGCCGTCGGCGTCCACCGGCAGGATCGCCACCGCGTGGCCGCGCCGCCGCAACTCCGGCAGGCAGCCCAGCACGCTGGCATGCTCCACCGCCGAGACGACGCAGCCGCCGCCCGCCGGAACGCCGCCCAGCAGCGCCAGCGTGTTGGCCTCGGTGGCGCCGGAGGTGAAGACCACCTCGCCCGGCTGCGCGCCCACCAGGGCCGCGACCTCCGCCCGCGCCTGCGCGATGGCGTCGCCGGCGCGCCAGCCGGCCGAATGGGCGGCATGCGGGTTGCCGGCAGCCTCGGGCCGCATCCAGGGCAGCATCGCCTCCAGCACCTGCGGGTCGAGCGGCGTCGAGGCCAGATGGTCGAGATAGATCATGGCGCACAGTATCGCGCCATCGGCGGCGGAAGGGGAGGGGCGTTACTGCGCCGGCTGGTCCGGCCGCTCCGCAGACTGCGCGGCACTGCTGCCGCTGACGCGCCAGACGGCATTGCCGACATCGTCGGCGACCAGCAGCGCGCCCTTGCCGTCCAACGTGACGCCGACCGGGCGGCCCTGAGCCTTGCCGTCCTTGTCGAGGAAGCCGGCCAGCACGTCCACCGGGTCGCCCGACGGCTTGCCGTTCCGGAAGGGCACGAAGATCACCTTGTAGCCGCTGGCCGGCTCGCGGTTCCACGATCCGTGCTGGCCGATGAAGGCGCCCTGCTGCAGGTTCGGCGGCAACTCGCCCTGACGGGAGAAGGTGAAGCCGAGCGAGGCGGTGTGCGGGCCCAGCGCATAGTCGGGCGGGATCGCCTTGGCGACGAGGTCGGGGCGCTGCGGCTCCACCCGCTGGTCGACATGCTGGCCGTAGTAGCTGTAGGGCCAGCCGTAGAAACCGCCGTCCTTCACCGAGGTCATGTAGTCGGGAACGAGGTCGCTGCCGATCTCGTCGCGCTCGTTGACGGCGGTCCACAGCTCGCCGGTCACCGGATTCCAGTCCATGCCGTTGGGATTGCGCAGGCCCGACGCGAAGATGCGGTGCGCGCCGGTCTTCAGGTCGATCTCCCAGATGGCGGCGCGGCCCTGCTCCGCCTCCATCCCGTTCTCGCCGACATTGCTGTTGGAGCCGACGGTGGCGTAGAGCTTGCCGCCGTCGCGGCTGGCGATGATGTTCTTGGTCCAATGGTGGTTGATCGGCCCGGCCGGCAGGTCGACGACCTTCACCGGCTTGGCGGTGATCTTCGTGTCGCCCTCCTTGTAGGGGACCTTCACCACCGCGTCGGTGTTGGCGATGTAGAGGTCGTTGCCGACCAGCGCCATGCCGAATGGCGAATAGAGCCCCTGCAGGAAGGGTTCGCGGACATCGGCCTTGCCGTCGCCGTCTGTGTCGCGCAGCAGGGTGATGCGGTCGGCGCTGGGCGTCTTGGCGCCGGCCTTGCCCATCACCAGCCCCATCACCCAGCCCTTGATGCCCTTGCCGTCCTCCGGCTTCGGCGGGGCGTTGGTCTCCGCCACCAGGATGTCGCCGTTGGGCAGAGCCAGCAGCCAGCGAGGATGGTCCAGCCCGGTGGCGAAGGGGGTGATGCTCAGCCCCTGGGCCGCGACCGGCTGCGTTCCCTGCGGCCAGCCGACGGCGTCGGCGATGTTGACGGTGGGGATCAGCGAGGATTTCGGTTCCGGCAGGGTCGGGTTGGGACCGGTGCCGGCCGACACCGGCAGCGTCGCCTGATCGCCGCAGCTGGCGAGCGACAGGACCGCGACCGTCGCGGAAAGCATGAGGGCTGGCCGTATGGTGCTGTGCATGCGCCGAAATCCCGCGTCTGTGGGCGTGGAGGGAGTACCCACGGTCAACGGCGGTTTCGGCGCGTTGGTTCCGCCGCAGTGTTCAGTGCGCGAGGGTCAGCGCCCGCAGCCCCGCCGCCAGGGCGGCGGCCAGCCGGTTGCCGTCGCACAGCGGGCCGGCTGCCATGCGGCTGCGCAAGGTTCGGCGCAGTTCCGCCAGCCGCTGCGGGTCGGACGCCCAGGCGACGGCGCGGTCCACATAGTCGGCCGGGTCGGAAGCGATGCAGCCCTCCACCCCCGCCACGGTCAGGAAGGCCAGCGAATGGCGGCTGGAGAAGGTCTCCCCCGGCAGGGTGACGACCGGCACGCCCATCCACATCGTCTCCAGCGTCGTGGTGCTGCCCGAAAACGGGAAGGGGTCGAGCGCCACGTCGACCGACGCGCAGCGCCGCATGTGGTCCAGGCTGTTGGTGGCGCCGACCATCGTCACCCGGCCGGGATCGATGCCGGCGGCGGCCAGCCGGCCGCGCCACAGATCGGCGGTGGCGGGACAGGACAGCGCCTTGGTCTTCATCAGCAGGCGGGAGTCCGGCACCCGCCGCAGGATGGCGGCCCAGGCCGCCAGCACATCGTCGTTCAGCTTGGTCAGGATGTTGAAGCTGCCGAAGGTGACCGGCCCGCCCGACAGGCAGGGCGGCGGCGTCAGCGGAAGCTCCGTATCATCGCCGGGCGGATCATAGGCGATGAAGGCGTCGGGCATGCGCAGCACCCGCTCCGTATAGAAGGCCTCCATCCCGTCGGGCACATGGTGGCGGTCGGCGACCAGCGCATCCATGGCGGCGAGCCCGGTGGTCGCCATATAGCCGGACCACGCGACCTGCACCGGCGCCGGCTTGCGCGCGAAGACGCCGGGCCGGCCGCGGGCGTTGTGGCCGGCGAGGTCGATCAGCACGTCCGGCCGGTCATGGCGGATCCGGCTCGCCACCTCGGCGTCCGGCAGCCCGGCGACCGGGACCCACCGCGCCGCCGCCTTGCGGAAGCGGTCGGTCACGTCGTCGGACTCGGTCTGGTTGGCGTAGAGCAGCAGGCGGATGTCGTGGGCGGGCAGCGCCTCCACCGTGCGGACGGCGAACAGGCCGGCGGGGTGGCGGCGGAAATCGCCGGACAGGATGGCCACCGTCAGCGGCCCCTTGCCGGAGGTCGCCTTGCCGGGCTTGACCCAGCGCCCGCGATGGGGCGCGCCATGGACTCGGTCCCAGTCCCGATGCGCCTCAAGCACCGCCGCCGCCGTCACCCCTGGCCGGAACAGCAGGAGATAGGCTTGGTTGGAGCGCACGTCGGCCAGCGACGGATCGAGCGCCAGCGCCCGCCGGTTGCCCAGTTCCGCCGCGTCGAGCAGCCCCTGGCCCTGCCGCACCAGCGCGAGGTTGGCATGCGCCTCCGCCAGGGCCGGGTTCAGCGCCAGCGCCGTGCGGTAAGCGTCGGCCGCCGCGCCCAGCCGGTCGGCGCGCTGGCGCACCTCGCCCAGGCGCAGCAGGCAGTCGGCCAGATCCGGGCGGGATGCAATGGCATGGCGGGCGGCGCTTTCCGCGCAATCGCGGTCGCCCAGCGCCAGACGGGCGGCGGCGAGGTTGGACAGGGCCGGGGCATGGTCGGGGCGCAGGGCCAGCGCGCGGGTCAATGCCGCCGCCGCGTCCTGCGGCCGGTCCAGCGCCAGCAGCAGCGACCCTCGGTTGGCGTGCGCCTCGACGAAGGTCGGATCGTCGGCCAGGGCGGCGCGATAGGCGTCGTCGGCGTCGGCCCGCTGGCCGAGGGCGGCCAGCACGTTGCCCAGGTTGAAGCGGGCGCGGGCGTAGCCGGGACGGCGCGCCGCCGCCTGCCGGAAGGCGGTCGCCGCCTCCTCCAGCCGGCCGAGCGCCTCCAGCGCGTTCCCCAGATTGTAGAGCGCTTGGGCGAATTCCGGCCGCAGGCGGACCGCCTGCCGGTGGGCCGCCACCGCCTCCTCCAGCCGGCCGAGCGCCTTCAGCGCGCTGCCCAAATTGTCGTGATAGTCGGCGACCCGATGATTCTGCTGGATGGCGCCGCGGATCAGGGTGACGGCGCGCTCGGGCTGGCCCGACTGCAGATGGACGACCCCCAGCAGGTGGGCGGCGTCGGCATGGCCGGGCATGGCGTCGAGCACGGCATGGTAGAGGGCCGCCGCCTGGGCAAGCCGGCCGGCCTGATGATGCGCCACCGCGGCCGCCATCGCTTCCTGGATCGTCGCCATGACGACCGTCATACCGGTTGGCGGGGGCCGGTGCCAGCACTTTCCCGGTATAGTGTGCCAAGGTGTGATGGGGGCGGGATGGCGGCGGATGGACCACCCGTATCGCCGCCGCCGGTTTTCAACACTTGACCCGGCGGGCCGGGGCGGTCAGCTTGCCGGCCTTATACAGATCTCGGCCGATCTCCATGAACCGACTGCAACGGTACCTGTTCCGCAACCTGCTGATCGCCACGCTCTATTCGACCGCCGGCCTGACGCTGACCATCTGGCTCAGCCAGTCGCTGCGCCTGATCGAGATCGTGGTCAGCGCCGGCGCGCCGATGGGCATGTTCCTGTGGCTGCTGCTGCTGACCGTGCCGACCTTCCTCGGCATCGTGCTGCCGCTGGCGCTGGTCGGGGCCGTCCTGTTCACCTACAACAAGATGGCGACGGACAGCGAGCTGGTGGTGATGCGCGCGGCCGGCGTCGGTCCCTTCTCGCTGTCGAAGCCGGCGCTGGTGCTGGCGGTGGGGGTGATGGCCGTCGTCTTCACGCTGAACATCTGGATCACCCCGGCCGCCCACCGCGAGCTGGTTCGGATGGAATACACGGTGCGCAGCGACTATTCGCAGCTGTTCCTGCGCGAAGGCGTGTTCAACGAGGTCGGCGACCGTTTCAGCGTCTTCCTGCGCGACCGCGACGCCGACGGCAACCTGCACAAGGTGCTGATCCATGACGGCCGCCAGCCGGACAAGCCGGTGACGATCATGGGCGACCGCGCGGTGATGCAGACCGGGCCGGAGGGCACGCGCTTCGTCGTCTATGACGGCAACCGGCAGGAGCTGGACCGCAAGACCAACCGGCTGTCCCAGCTGTTCTTCGACCGCTATGCCGTCGACCTGAAGGCGGTGGCTCCCCAGGCGGCGGAGCGCTGGCCGGACGCCCGCGAACGCACCACGGCGGAACTGATGGACGGCAACGTCCCGGCCCAGGACGACCGCATGCGCCGCGGCCTGATCGCCGAGCTGCACCATCGCTTCTCCTCGCCGCTGCTGGCCCTGACCTATGCGCTGGTGGCGCTGTCGGCGCTGCTGTCGGGCGAGTTCAACCGGCGCGGCCAGTCGTCCCGCGTCACCATCGCCGTGCTGCTGGTGATGGGGTTGCAGGCGGCGGCGCTGGGGCTGACCAGCCTCGCCGGCAAGGCGACGGTCTTCGTGCCGCTGATGTACGCCATGCCGCTGGTGGCGCTGCTGCCGGCCCTGTGGGTGATGTCGCGCGGCCTGAGCCTGCGGCCCGGTCGGCGGAACGGCGCACCGGATGGGACCACTTCCGGAAACGATGCGGCGGCCGGACCCGCGTCATGAGCCGCATCCTCTTCATCACCTCCAACCGTCTGGGCGACGCGGTGCTGTCGACCGGACTGCTCGACCATCTGACCCGGACCTATCCGGAGGCCCGGCTGACCATCGCCTGCGGGCCGCTGCCGGCGCCGCTGTTCCGCGCCGTGCCGGGGCTGGAGCGGCTGATCCCGCTGGCCAAACGCTCCTACGCCCGGCATTGGCTGCGGCTGTGGCTGGAGTGCGTGGGCACGCGCTGGGATCTGGTGGTCGATCTGCGCAACTCGGCGGTCGGGCGGCTGGTGCCGGCCCGGCGCCGCGCCTTCCACGCCAAGGCCGCCCGCCCGATGCACAAGGTGGAGGAGAATGCCGCCGTGCTGGGCCTGTCGCCGCCGCCGGCCCCGCGTCTGTGGATCGACGCGGCGGCGAGGGAGCAGGCCGACGCCCTGATCCCCGCCGGCACCGGCCCCTTCCTCGCCATCGGGCCGACGGCCAACTGGCTGGGCAAGGAATGGCCGGCCGACCGCTTCGCCCGGCTGGCGCTGCGCCTGACCGGGGAGGGCGGGCCGCTGGCCGGTGCCCGGGTGGCGGTGCTGGCCGCTCCGCCGGAGCGCGAGCGGGCGCGGCCGGTGCTGGACGCGCTGGGATCGAAGGCCATCGACCTGACCGGCCGCACCGACCCGATGGCTGCCGCCGCCTGCCTGGAGCGGGCGGCGCTCTATGTCGGCAACGACAGCGGGCTGATGCACATCGCGGCGGCGGCGGGCGTGCCGACCGTCGGGCTGTTCGGCCCCGGCTATCCCGCCATCTACGGTCCTTGGGGCCCGCGCGGCCGGGTGGTGACCAGCAGCGTGCCGCAGGCGGATTTGCTGGCCCGGGTGGCCGCCGACCCCGACGACCGCGGCCTGATGGACGGCATCGGCGAGGAGCGGGTGGTGGAAACCGCAATCGAACTCCTGTCCGAAGCGCATAAGACTTGTGACCAGTTTGCGGCAAGGGCCTGCGGACCGGCCGAAGTACCCCCGTTGCGTTGACAAAGCCCGTCGGATAACCGACACTTCCGCGACGAAGCAAAGGGGCAGGTCCGCCCCACCGGATGGGTTTTCCCCCGAGGGTTTGGAATGAAGCCGACTCCCACCTACGCCAACAAGCCGACCTCGGACAATCCGCGCGACGTCGAGGCTTGGGCCCTGGCGGAAGCGGCGCGCCGTATCATCGCCGCCAGCCATGCCAAGGACGAAAAGGCCTTTCGCGAGGCTCTTCAGCTGAATCAGCGCCTGTGGACGATCTTCCAGGCCGCGATCACCGAAGAGGATTGCGGCCATCCGCCGGAGGTCCGTACGAACATCGCGGCCCTGTCGCTGCTGGTCGACCGCGAGACGACCAACCGTCTGGTCGACCTGGATTTCGCCAAGATCGACACGTTGGTCAACATCAACCGCAACGTCGCCAGCGGCCTGACCGCCCAGGGGCAGTTCATCGCCGCCCAGCAGGCGACCCAGCCGCATCCGGAAACGCCGCAGACCGCCGCTCTGCAGGCGCCTGCCGCCCAGGCCGCTCCGGCGCCGGGCCAGCCGCCCGCCGCCATGCGCCCGGCCGTGCCGCCGCGCCCGATGACGGCCCCCGATGCCGCCCCGGTCAACCGCGAGTCCCTGCGCATTTCGATCTGAGCGGTATCGGGATCGACAAGAGAAAGGCCGGCGCTCCGATGGGGCGCCGGCCTTTTTGATTCTTTCCAGACTTCTGAAGCATCAGAGCGTTTTTCGGCCGTCATCCCCGCGAAGGCGGGGATGACGGCCGAGGAGAGGGGTGGGAACTGCCCTCACTCCGCCGGAACCTCGCGTTCCAGTTCCTCCAGCCAGATGCGGGCGTTGCCGTCGGACGGGGCGCGCCAGTCGCCGCGGGGCGACAGCGAGCCGCCGGCCGACACCTTCGGGCCGTTCGGCATGGCGGAGCGCTTGAACTGGCTGAAGCCGAAGAAGCGGCGCAGGAACACGCGCAGCCAGTCGCGAATCTCGGCCGGGCTGTAGGCGCGGCGTTTCTCCAGCGGATAACCCTCCGGCCAGTCGCCCTTGGCGACGTCGCCCCAGGCATGGCGGGCCAGGAAGGCGATCTTCGACGGGCGGAAGCCGTAGCGCAGCACGTAGAACAGGTTGAAATCCTGCAGATCATACGGCCCGACCACGGATTCGGAGCTTTGCAGCGCCTTGTCCGACCCGGCCGGCACCAGTTCCGGCGAGATCTCCGTCTTCAGGATGGCGTCCAGCGTCTCCGACACCTCCTGCTGGAACTGGCCGGTGCGGCTGACCCAGCGGATCAGGTGCTGGATCAGCGTCTTGGGCACGCCGGCATTGACGTTGTAGTGGGACATCTGGTCGCCGACGCCATAGGTGCACCAGCCCAGCGCCAGTTCCGACAGGTCGCCGGTGCCGAGCACGAGGCCGTTGTTGTGGTTGGCGAGGCGGAACAGGTAATCGGTGCGCAGGCCGGCCTGGACATTCTCGAAGGTAACGTCATACACCGCCTCGCCGCGGGCGAAGGGATGCTCCATGTCCTTCAGCATCTGGTTGGCGGCCGGCCGGATGTCGAGTTCCTTGGCCGTCACCCCCAGCGCCGTCATCAGCCGCCAGGCGTTGGACTTGGTGCCCTCGCTGGTGCCGAAGCCGGGCATGGTGTAGGCGAGGATGCCCGAGCGCGGCAGGCCCAGCCGGTCCATGGCGCGGGCGGCGACGATCAGGGCGTGGGTGCTGTCCAGACCGCCCGACACGCCGATCACCACCGTGCCGATGCCGGTGGCGCGCAGCCGCTGTACCAGCCCGGCGACCTGGATGTTGTAGGCCTCGTAGCAGTCCTGCTCCAGCCGTTCGGCGGCGGCCGGAACGAAGGGCAGGCGCGGCACCACGCGCAACAGCCCGACATCCGCCTCCGGCGCGTCCAGGCGGAAGGCGACCGTGCGGAAGCCTCCGGACGCTTCGCCGAACAGGCGCCGGTTGTCGTCGAAGGTGCCCTGGCGCAGCCGTTCCTGGCGCAGCAGGTCGAGATCGACATCGGCCACCGCCATCTGGGCGCCGTCCGGGAAGCGGTCGGTCTCCGCCAGCATCTCGCCGTTCTCGAAGATCGAGGTCTGGCCGTCCCAGGCAAGGTCGGTGGTCGATTCGCCGGTCCCGGCCGACGAATAGAGATAGGCGGCGAGGCAGCGCGCCGATTGCGACTTGGCCAGCAGGCGGCGGGTGTCGGACTTGCCGATGGTGATGTTGCTGGCCGACAAATTGGCCAGCACGGTGGCGCCGGCGAGCGCGGCCATGGTGCTGGGCGGCGCCGGGACCCACAGATCCTCGCAGATCTCGGCATGGACGACCAGACCGGGCTGATCCTCGGCGGAGAACAGCAGGTCGGGTCCGAAGGGGGCGGTCAGGTCGCCGATGCGGATCGTCCCGCCTTCGGTGCCGGCGCCGGAGGCGAATTGCCGCCGCTCGTAGAATTCGCGGTAGTTCGGCAAATGCTGCTTCGGCACCACGCCCAGCAGCTCGCCGCGCTGGATCGCCACCGCCGTGTTGTAGAGCCGCCCGTCATAGAGCAGCGGCGCGCCGACCAGCAGCAGCGGCATCAGCCCGGTCGAAGCCTGGACCAGATCGAGGATCGCCTGTTCCACTGCGTCGATCAGCGGGTCCTGCATCAGCAAATCGTCGATGGCATAGCCGGACAGCGCCAGTTCGGGAAACAGGGCCACCGCCACCGACTTGTCGTGGCAGGTGCGCGCGGCCTCCAGCACGGCGGCGGCGTTGGCCGACGGATCGGCCGGGGTGCAGCGCGTGGTACAGGCGGCAACCCGCGCGAATCCGTGGCGATAGATCGAGGTGAAGCTCATGACCCGTTCCTGCTGCCTTGCATGCCCGTGACGCTCCCGGATGTGGCGCCCCGGATGTGGTGCCTGGGGAAGCAAACATAGCAGGAATTTCGCGCGCGTCAGGTCTCCCGTCCCGATGGTGCGCGGCTTTCGGTCCAATCGGACGCCGCCGGCTTGGCCTTCCGCACAAGATGCTTCAGACACGATACATTCGTTATAAAACCAAAGTCAAATCGATACCTCATAGGATGCATTCCAATTAAAATGATGACGGTGGAGGAGAAGACCTGCGACAGCCAAGTTGACCAAACCAAGTGCGGCGGATATAGCCAAAGGCTCGCCTGCGCCAATAACCGACGGCCCACCCTGGAAGGACTTGTTTATCGCCGTGTCGACGGAAACACCGGTCACGCAACCCGACGTGAACAAAACAACACCGCAGGAGAATGCGGAGGTTGCGATCATGCCGGCGGAAAATGGCGCGCCGCCGGAGCAGGCCTGCTGTATCGTCGGCATCGGTGCCTCGGCTGGCGGGCTGGAGGCGTTGCAGCGTTTCTTCGATGCGGTGCCGGGCGACAGCGACCTCGCCTATGTCGTGGTCCAGCACCTGTCGCCGGTGCACAAGAGCCTGATGGTCGATCTGCTCGCCAAGCACACCGAGATGGAGGTTGTGCAGGCGACCGACGGCGTGCCGGTCCAGCGCAACACCGTCTATCTGTTGCCGCCGGGCAAGCATTTGACCATCGACGACGGCCGCCTGCGGCTGACCACCAAGGATGCCGGCAGCGGCATGAGCCTGCCGATCGACATCTTCCTGACCGCGCTCGCCCGCGACCAGGGGCCGTTCGCCATCGGGCTGATCCTGTCGGGCACTGGGTCGGACGGCACGCGCGGCCTGATGGCGATCAAGTCGGCGGGCGGCTTCACCGCGGTCCAGCAGCCGGAGACGGCGCAGTTCGACGGCATGCCGCGCAGCGCGCTCGCCACCGGGCAGATCGACGCCACTTTGCCGCCGGAAGACCTGCCGGCCCGGCTGATCGAGCATGCGCGCAAGGCACTGACCCGCGCCCGTCCCATGCCCGCCCGCCAGCGGCGCGAGGACGGCGACGATCCGCTTGCCCAGATCATCGCGGTCATCCGCTCCGTCACCGGGGTCGATTTCTCGCATTACAAGCTGGCGACGCTGCTGCGGCGGATCGAACGGCGCATGCAGGGCGCCGGGCTGGAGTCGATGGAGGAGTATGCCGCCCTGCTGCGGCGGAACAGTGCCGAAGCGGTCAATCTCTACAAGGAGATGCTGATCGGCGTTACCCGCTTCTTCCGCGACGACGCGGCCTTCCGCGTCCTGGCCGACCGGGTGATCCCCGGCCTGCTCGCAAACCGCAGCCCGACCGACATGGTCCGCGTCTGGGTCTGCGGCTGCGCCAGCGGGGAGGAGGCCTATTCCCTCGCCATCCTGTTCGCCGAGGCGCAGGAACGGCTGGGACGCAGTTTCGACGTCAAGATCTTCGCCACCGACATCGACCAGGACAGCATCGAGGCGGCGAGCCTGGGCGAGTATCCGCGCGCCATCGCCGAAGACGTGTCGCAGGAACGGCTCGCCCGCTTCTTCACCGCGCAGGGCGAGAGCTATGTGGTGGCGCGCGACATCCGCCGCATGGTGGTGTTCGCCGCCCACAACATCATGCGCGACCCGCCCTTCACCAAGATCGACCTGCTGAGCTGCCGCAACCTGCTGATCTATATGGACCAGCCGCTGCAGCGCAAGGTGCTCAGCCTGTTCCAGTACGCGCTGCGCCAGGGCGGTTTCCTGTTTCTGGGCACCAGCGAGACGCTGGGCGACCTGCAAGGCGATTTCCACACGGTGGACAGCCGCAACAAGGTCTTCCAGAGCCTGCGCGCCGGGTCGTTCCGGCTGTCGCGGCTGCTGGTGCCCACCGTTTCGGCCCCGCTGGCGCGGCATGGCGAGGACGGCGGATCCCACGCGATGGAGGAGGGGGCCGCCATCGACGAGGCGATGGCCGCGCTGATGAAGGCCTATGTGCCGCCCTGCCTGCTGGTCAACGAACAGATGACGATCATGCATGTGTTCGGCGACGCCTCCTCGCTGCTGAAGGTGCCGCCGGGCGAGGCGACGCTGAACGTGCTGAAGCTGCTGCCGTCGTCGGTCGCCATGGTGACGGGCACCGCGCTGAACCGCGCCTTCCGCTCCGGCGAGGAGTTCGCGCTGTCCAACATCCCGGTGAAGGACCGCGAAGGCGTGGCGGCGATCAGCCTGCGCGTCCAGCCCTATGTCGCGCGCAAGACCGGGCGCCGCTTTGCCCTGGTGGTGCTGGACCGCGCCAACCTGCGGCCGCTGTCGGTGCCGGATTCCGACTTCGACCTGAATGCCGACGCCGCCGAACGCATCCGCGGGCTGGAGCAGGAGCTGCTGTCGCGCGGCGAGAACCTGCAGGCGACCATTGAGGAGCTTGAAACCGCCAACGAGGAACTGCAGGCGACGAACGAGGAACTGCTGGCCTCCAACGAGGAATTGCAGAGCACCAACGAGGAACTGCAGTCGGTCAACGAGGAGCTTTACTCCGTCAACGCCGAATATCAGGCGAAGGTGGAGGAGCTGACGGAGATCACCAACGACCTGGACAATCTGCTGCGCTCGACCGAGATCGGCACGGTGTTCCTGGACGGCGACTTCGTCATCCGCCGCTTCACCCCGGCGGCGGCCGGCTTCATCAACATCATCCCGCGCGACATCGGCCGCTCCATCGCGCACCTGTCGACCAACATCGACTATCCGAACTTTCTGGGCGACATCCGCAAGGTGTTCGACGGGCACGAGGCGATGGAGCGCCATGTCCGCGTCCATGACGGCCGCTGGGTGCTGACCCGCATCCTGCCCTACCTGACCGACAAGAATCAGGTCGGCGGCGTGGTGGTGACCTTCGTCGACGTGACCGACACCAAGCTGGCGGAAGAGCGGCTGCAGAAGGTGCTGGACAGCCTGCCGGAGCATATCGCCGTCACCGACCGCGAGGGCCGGATCGTCATGGTGAACGCCGCGTGGCAGAGCTTCGCCCAGCGCAACGGCGCCCCGGCGATGGAGCGTTGCGGCGTCGGCAGCAACTATCTCGACGTCTGCCTCACTCCGGAGGAGCGGGAAAAGGACGGCATCGGCCGCGCGGTGCATGACGGTCTGCGCCGCATCCTGGACGGCGAAGCCGACCACTTCACCATCGAATATCCCTGCCATTCGCCCGACGAGCAACGCTGGTTCCTGATGCACGCCACCCGCCTGAACGACCATGGCGGCGGCATCGTCGTCAGCCACATCAACATCACCAACCGCAGGCTGATGGAGTTGCAACTGGACGGGGCCGGTAAGGCCGGCGGAGGCGAGAAATGAGCGAGGACTCCTCCGGCCGCCTGCGGCGCCGTGCCGAAACCATCCTCAGCGGCGGAAATTTCGAGGCGGCGGACGTCACCGCCACCTCGATGAAGGAACTGCTGCACGAACTGTACGTCCATCAGGCCGAACTGGAGATCCAGAACGAGGAGTTGCGCGGCGCCCAGCAGGCGCTGGAGGCGTCGCGCCTGCAATATCTCCAGCTTTTCCAGTCGGTGCCGCTGGCCTGTCTGGCCGTCAACGCCGCCGGCATCGTCGGTGAGGCCAACGGTGCCGCCGAACGGCAGTTCGGCCTGCCGATGCTGCGGCTGAAGGGGCGGCCGCTGACGCTGCTGGTCGACAGTGTCGATCATGGCCGGCTGTTCACCGCCCTCGGCCGGCTGCGCGACGGCGGCGAGTGGATCCGGCAGGAGTTCCGCTTCCTCGGGCCGCAGGGCACGATCATGGACGGGCTGACCGACGCCCGCCGGGTCACGCTGGACGACAGCGACCGCGGCGACGTGCTGTTGACCATCACCGACCTGACCGAGCGCAACGCCTGGCTGCGCGAGGTGCAGCAGGCCCGCGACGACGCCGAGCGGGCGCGCGCCGACTATCACCACATCCTGCAATCGGTCGGCGACGGCATCCTGGGGGTCGACGCCGACGGCCGCATCCGTTTCGTCAACGCTGCGGCGACGGCGATGACCGGGCATCTCGATCTCGACCTGATCGGCCGGCCGCCGTCGGACCTGCTGGCCGGCCCGGCGCCGGAGACCGAGGCAGGGTTGCCGGTCGGGGAGGGCGACGCGGTTCCGACCGGCGGGGCGGCCCGCGCGCTGGCTCTGTCGCTGACCGATGGCCGGCCCCGCCGGGTCGCCTGTGAAAAGCTGCGTCGCGAGGATGGCGGCACGCTGCTGGTGGAAATCTCCATCTCGCCGATGCTGGCGTCGGGCAAGCGCCTCGCCCCGATGGAGGAGCGCATCCAGGGCGCCGTCGTCGCCTTCCGCGACGTCACCGCGCGACGGACGGCGGAAGCGGCGCTGAACCTCAGCGAACGGCGGCACCGGGTGCTGGTGCAGTCGCTGCACGACGCGCTGGCGATGACCGCTGCCGACGGCCGCAACCTGCTGGCGAATGCCATGGCGGAGCGGCTGCTGGACGGCCCGGCCCGCGCGCTGCTCGACCCCACCGCGTCCGCCTATGACGCGGCGGACGGGCAGCCGGCGCCGACCACCGCCGGCCGCCGCTTCATCGACGCCAACGGCAACCGCCTGCACGGGCTTCCTCCCGCGGCGGAGGCGGCGCGCAGCGGCAAGCCGGTGGTCGAACGCATCATCGGCGTGGTCGAGGGGGAGGAGGCGACCGCGCCCACCCGCTGGCTGCGGGTGTCGAGCCATCCCGTCGCCGATCAGGCCGGCGGGGTGGAGGCCGTGGTGTCCAGCGTCGCCGACATCACCGCGGTGAAGGCGCTGGAGCGCGACCTGAACGTGGCGCTGGACGCCCGCGAACGCTTCCTGGCGGCGGCGAGCCACGATCTGCGCCAGCCGGTGCAGGCCTTGCTGCTGCTGTCCGACCTGCTGCTGAGGGAAAGCCTTCCCACCGGGGCACGGCGGATGGCGGAGCAGATCCAGTCGTCGCTTGGCGGACTGGGCGGCATGCTGGACGGGATGCTCGACATCTCCAAGCTGGAAGCCGGGCTGGTGGCCCCCAATCCGGAACCCGTCGACATCGCCGCCCTGCTGGCCCGGCTGCATGGCGAATTCGCTCACGCGGCCGAAAAGGGCGGGCAGAGCCTGCGTCTGGTGGCTCCGCCGCTGACGACGCGGACCGATCCGGGACTGCTGGAGCGGGTGCTGCGCAACCTGCTGACCAACGCGCTGCGCTACGCCCCCGGCGGCCGGGTGCTGCTCGGCGCCCGTCGGCGCGGCGACCGCCTGCAGATCGAGGTGTGGGACAACGGCATCGGCATCGCCGACCAGCATATCGGCCGGATCTTCCAGGACTTCTTCCAGGTCGGCAACGCCGCCCGCGACCGGCGGGAAGGGCTGGGGCTGGGGCTGAGCATCGCCCGGCGGCTGGTCACCATGCTGGGCGGGGTCATCGACGTGACCTCCTCGCTCGGCCGCGGCAGCCGCTTCACCGTCAGCCTGCCGCTGACGGAACCCAAGGCGGAAGGCAGGGAGTGGGCCGATGCCGAGGGGAGCGCTGCGGACAGCCTCGCCGGCGACGGCACCGACCGTCTGGTCATGCTGGTGGAGGACGACGCCGTCATCCGCATGGCGCTGGTCCTGATGCTGGAGGATTGGGGCTATCGCGTGTTGGAGGCGGGCAGCGGGGCGGAGGCGGAACAGCTTCTGGACAGCCTGATCGACGCGGGCGAAACGCCCGACCTGATCCTCGCCGACTATCGCCTGCCGGAAGGGACCACGGGGCTGATGGTGATGGACATGGTCCGCCGCCGCCTGTCGCGCGACGTTCCCGGCGTTCTGCTGACCGGCGACACCTCGGCCGACCGTCTGCGCGAAGCGGCCGGCGCGCAGTGCGCTCTGCTGCACAAGCCGATCCAGCCCGCCCGCCTGCAGGACACGCTGGCGTCGGCGCTGGGCCGGTGACGGTGGAGTCCTGTCATATTGGGGGTAGTGCCCATAGCCTTTTTCCAGCGCCGTTTCATTTGACTCACGTCAATGCCGCCACTGCGAGAAGATACAGACTGCTCGGGCTACGGATCGGGCAGTCGTCGGCGTGAAGCGGGAACGGGCCATGTCCATCAACACGGATGCCAGCATTGCGCGCCGGATGGTGCGCGCCCGTGCCGCCAGAGTATCGGCATTGCTGCTCGGCGGCCTGTTCGTCGGCTTCCTGCTGCTTGTCACCGTGTTCATCGAGTATCGGCGCGCCATCGACTGGGTCGACCACACCCGCGAGGTGATCTCTGCCGTCGAGGCTTTGCAATCCGCTCTCTCGGACACGGAATCCGGCGAGCGGGGATACCTGCTGCTGCGGGACCCTGGTCATCTCGCCGCCTACGAGGAGGCGAGGGAGCACAGCCGTCGATTGTTGGACAGCGTCGGGTCGCTGACCGCCGACAACCCGGTTCAGCAGGACACGTTGAAGGCCTTGCGTGCCCTGACCGCCCAAAGGCTGGACCAGATCGGCGAGGTGCTGCGGCAGGCCGCCGAAAGCGGGCTGGAGCAGGCACTGGCGACCATCCGTGAGGGGAAGGGCGCCAGCACGATGGCCGAGATTCGCCGCCTGACCGCCACCATGCGGGCGGAGGAGGACATGCTGCTCGCCCGCCGCAGCCGCCACGCCACCATCCTCGAACTGCTGATGATCGCCTATGGGCTGCTGTTCGTGACGGTCACCGGCTGGCTCGGCTACACGACCGTCCGGCGGCTGGAGCTGGACTATCAGGCGGAACGGGCGGAGGGGCAGGCGCTGGCCCTGGCGCTGCAGGAGAACCGCATCTTGCTGGACGAGGTGAACCACCGGGTGAAGAACTCGCTGCAGATCGTCGCCAACCTGCTGCGGACACAGGCGCTCCGTCATCGCAGCCAGGAGGTGCGGCAGGAATTGCTGGACAGCAGCAGCCGCGTGCTGGCGATCGCCGAGGTCCATCGCCGCCTCTACGGCGACGGTGCGGTGTATGACACGGTCGAACTGTCGGACCTGATCCGCAGCATCGCCGAGAACGCGGTCCCGTCCAGCGGCGCTGGCGGCGGCGAGCCGGCGATGAGTGTGGCGGTGGGCACGCCGCTGGCGGCGCCGGTCGACACCGCGGTCCCGGTGGCGCTGATCGTCAACGAACTGCTGACCAACAGCTACAAGCACGCCTTCCCCGATGGGCGGACCGGCACCGTCAGGCTGGACATGGAGGTGGAGGGGAACGAGGTCCGCATCGACGTCGCCGACGACGGCATCGGCCTGCCCGACGAGGTCGCCAGCAGCAGCGGTGGTGGCTTCGGGCTCAACACGGTCCGCAATCTGACGCGGCAGATAAGGGGGCGGCTGGAGATCGAACGTTTGACTCCGGGCACGCGCTTCCTTTTAACTTTCCCCATGAAGCCGGGAACGCCAACCCAGGCGTGACGTTTCCGGACATTGTGCAAAAATTACAAGAAAAACAATGAAGATACTGATCATAGAAGACGAATTTCTGATCGCCGAGGGCGTGGCGCTGACGCTTCAGTCCGCCGGCCACGAGGTGACGGGGATCGCCGAGGATCTGCCCTCCGCCCTCGCCCTGGCCGGGAAGGAGAGGCCCGACATGGCCTTCGTCGACATCAAGCTGGCCAACGGATCGAACGGGCTGGACGTCGCCCGCGAACTGAAGGCGCTGGGGATTCCGTGCGTCTTCGCCACCGGGAACCCGCCCAGCAAGGCCCAGGCCGGCGGCATCGGGCTCGGCTATATCGCCAAGCCGTTCTCGCCGCGCGTCCTGGTGCAGACCGCCGCCTTCGTCTCCCGGCTGCTGTCGCCCTGCGCCCCGTCGGCGGCGGCGCCCAGCGGGTTCGTCACCCTCTAAGAAGCGACGTTTTCAGAAGCCGGTGAAGCGGGTGAACGCCTCGGCCGGTTCCCGCTCGGTCGGGAAGTTGTTTTCCGGGGCCGACCAGTTGGCGAAGCCCAGCGCCATGCCGCTGGCGATGATTTCCGTGTCGGGCAGCCCCAGATGGCGGGCGGTGATGGCGTGGCGGTAGCAGAAGGCCGCCTGCGGGCAGGTCTCCAGCCCGAAGCCGCGGGCGACGATCATGACATTCTGCATGAACATGCCGAGATCGAGCCAGGCACCCTTGCCCATGTCGCGGTCGATGGAGAAGAACAGGCCAACCGGCGCGCCGAAGAACAGCCAGTTGCGGCCATGCTGACGCGCCATCCGCTCGCGGTCGCCCTTGCCGATGCCGATCGAACCGTAGAGCGCCCATCCCACCGCCCGGCGGCGGCCGAGATAGGGCTCCCGCCAGTTCTCCGGGTAATAGGGATATTCCGGCACCTCCGGCTCCCCCGCTTCATGGGCGGCCAGCAGGTCCGCCGACAGGGCGGCGCGCGCCTCCCCGGCGATGGCATGGACCTTCCAGGGCTGGATGTTGGAACCGCTCGGCGCGCGGGCGGCGAGGTCGAGGATGCGCAGCACCGTCTCCCGCTCCACCGGCGTTGGCAGGAAGGCGCGGATGCTGCGCCGGCCGGCGACGGCATCGAGTGCGGAGAGGGGAGGGGCGTCGCTCATCCCTCGATCTCCACCGTCGGCTCGTGCCGGACCGGGAAGTTGACGGAGCGGGCGATGAAGCATTTCTGCGCGGCGTCATGGTGCAGGGCCAGCGCCTTGCCGGCATCCGATCCCGGCGCCAGGGTCACCCGCGGCCGCAGCACGACGGTGGTGAACTGGCCGGCGCCGTCGGCCTCCTCTTCCATCACCCCCTCGGCATCGTCGCTGTAGGCGGTGACGACGATTCCGGCGACCGAGCAGAGATGCAGGTACCAGAGCTGATGGCATGAGGACAGGGCGCCGACCAGCATCTCCTCCGGGTTCCAGCGCGCCGGATCGCCGCGGAAGGCCGGATCGGAGGTGGCGGGAATGGCCGGCTTGGTCCCGGCGGTCAGCTCGTGGTCGCGGCTGTAGGCTTTGTAGGCAGAGGTGCCGGTGCCGAGATTGCCGGTCCAGCCCAGCCGGACGGCATAGCGGTGTTGCCTGTTCGCCATGAACTTCCTCCCTTCCTACTGCATCACGATCATCAGAAGCGCCGGCAGTCCGACGAAGGCCATGGCGGTGGACCCCAGCACCATGCCGGCGACATCCTCCGGCGAATTGCCGTAGCGCAGCGCCCATAGATAGTTGAAGACCGCCACCGGCATCGAGCTTTGCACCAGCACCACGCCGCGCGTCGTCCCGGTCAGCCCCAGCGCCCAGGCCACCAGCAGCCCCATGGCGAAGCCCACAGCCAGCCGGAAGGCCGACATCGACAGCGCCCGCACCGCCCCCGACAGCCGCAGCTTCGACAGCGCCACCCCCAGCGAGAACAGCATCAGCGGCACGGCGCAGTTGCCCAGCAGCGTGGTGGTGTTGCCGATCCACACCGGCAGCGGCAGCCCGGCCAGCTGGATCGCCACCGCCAGCGCCACCGCGTAGATCGTCGGCGTGCGCGCCATCTGCCCCAGGTCGAACCGCCCGGCGGCCAGCGCCGGCCCCAGCGTGAACTGGCCGACCGCCATCACCGCATAGAACAGCACGGCAAGGCTGAGGCCGTTCTCGCCGAAGGCGAACAGGCAGACCGGCAACCCAAGGTTGCCGGCGTTGGGAAAGGCCATCGCCGGCACATAGACCCGCAGCGACAGCCCGCTCGCCAGCAGCACCGGGATCGACGCCAGCGCGGTCAGCGCCATGCAGGCGGTCGCCGCCAGCGCCATCTCCCCCATCACGTCGGCCGACAGGTGCAGCCGGGTCAGGGCGGAAAAGACCAGGCAGGGCGACGACACGTTGATCGCGAAGGTGGTGATGAAGGCGCTGTCGTAGGGAAGCTTTCGACGGGTCCAGCCATAGCCCAGCGCCGCCACAAGGAAGACCGGGGCCAGCACCGCGAAGGCGTCGGACAGAAGGGCGAAGGCGGGCATGGAGGCGGTCGGGATCCCGTGCTGCAACCGGTGGGTGGACGAATTGTCCGTCACCATGGCGGCATTCCCGCGCTGCGTCATCCCCCCAAGCCCAAGCCGCCGCGCAAGGCAGCCGCGCAAAGGATCAGTTTGCGCGTCGGGGCCGGTGTCCATCCCGAGTCGTGACACTGTGGGCGGGCGATGGCGGCGTCCCTCACGGCCGGAAGGGGTGTCGGGAAGGCCCCGGCCGGACAAGCATGGCTTTTGAGCAACCTTTATCACGAGTCAGTAACGATTTGTAACGAAGCTTGAGCCATAAGGGGGCACCCACTAAGGTGGAATGGCCCCATTCCGCGGATCCGCATGACAACTTCGTCCGGCGCCAAGACCGTTGTTCGCCCTCTGAACAATAAGGCGCAGCAAGCCAAACGACAGTCGAGCCTGAAGAGTCGCCGGTTCTCGCTGCGGTCGGTTCTGCTCTGGATTCTGTTGTTGCTGTCGGCGGGTTTGTTTCTTGCGCTGGCGGCCCTGCCCGTTGGAAGATTTGCCAGTGCCGCCATTTCCGCCGGCGTGGTTGCGGCGGCCTTCGTGCTGGGGCGCTTCGCCCAGCGCTTCTGGCATGCCCGCACGCTGACCGTGCTGCTGCTGGCCTTCGTCACCTTCCGCTATTTCTTCTGGCGGCTGACCGGCACGATGCCGCCGGTGGACGATCTGGTGAACTTCATCCCCGGCGTGACGCTGTTCGCGGCCGAGGCGCTGTCCTTCGTGCTGTTCCTGACCTCGCTGTTCGTCATCATCGATCCAGTCGCCCGCGAACCGTCGGAGCCGACGGGCGATCCCGCCCTCTGGCCCAGCGTCGACGTCTACATCCCCTCCTACAACGAGGAGCCGGAGCTGCTGGAGACGACGCTGGCCGCCGCGGTCTGCATCGACTACCCGCGCGACAAGCTGCACGTCTATCTGCTGGACGACGGCGGCACCGACCAGAAGCTGGCCCACGCCAACCCGGAACAGGCCGCAGCCGCCAAGGCGCGGCGCGAGACGTTGCAGGCGCTGTGCGAGCGGCTGCAGGTCACCTACATGACCCGGCCGCGCAACGAGCATGCCAAGGCCGGCAACATCAACCACGCCTTTCACAAGACGTCGGGCGACCTGCTGCTGATCCTGGATGCCGACCATGTGCCGACGGTCGGCATCCTGAAAGCGACGGTGGGATTCTTCCAGCAGGACGCCGGCCTGTTCCTGGTGCAGACGCCGCATTTCTTCGTCAATCCCGACCCGGTCGAATACAACCTCGGCACCTTCGAGCGGATGCCGAGCGAGAACGAGATGTTCTATTACTCGATCCAGCCAGGGCTCGACCGCTGGAACGGCTCCTTCTTCTGCGGGTCGGCCGCCATCCTGCGCCGCGCCGCGCTGGAGGAGGTCGGCGGCTTCAGCGGCGACACGGTGACGGAGGATTGCGAGACCGCGCTGGAGCTGCATTCGCGCGGCTGGCGCAGCGTCTATCTGCCGCGCCCGCTGATCGCCGGGCTGCAGCCGGAAACCTTCGACAGCTTCATCGCCCAGCGCTCGCGCTGGACCCAGGGCATGATCCAGCTGTTCCTGCTGAAGAACCCGCTGTTCAAGCGCGGGCTGACCATGTCGCAGCGGCTCTGCTACACCAGCACCATGCTTTACTGGTTCTTCTGGTTCTGGCGGCCGATCTTCCTGCTGTCGCCGCTGTGCTACGCGCTGTTCGGGCTGGAGATCTACCGCATCAACCTGCCGGACTTCGCCTGCTTCGTCATTCCGCACGTCTTCGCCGCCGCCTTCCTGTCGCAGTTTCTGCACGGGCGGATGCGCTGGCCGCTGTTCTCGGAACTGTACGAATACCTGCAGTCCTTCCACGTCTCCCGCGCGGCGCTGGCGACGATGATCCGGCCGCGCGACCCGGTGTTCAAGGTGACCGCAAAGGGCCAGTCGGTGGACGAGGACGGCTTCTCGCCGCTCGCCACGCCCTTCATCGTCACCACGCTGCTGCTGGCCGCCGGTCTGGGCGCC
>PJUA01000366.1_pt1 | contig 29017 bp, 28 predicted proteins | sample 1512151 | NCBI WGS metagenome assembly PJUA01 (sample SAMN08177678, study PRJNA422409) | Soil metagenome, whole genome shotgun sequencing project. | isolation source: Soil enriched on filter paper: beechwood xylan treatment | place: USA: Madison | collected 2015-01-15
CGCCTTCGCGTACAACAATCTCCAGGACCGAACGATGTACGCGCTGCTGCTGTTCGTGGTGGTCTTCGTGTCCAGCCTGACGGTGCTGCTGCACTGGGCGGAACAGCGGGTGCGCCACCGCTCCGGCGCCGGCCGTGTCGGCGCCGCCCGCGACACCGCCGGGGGCGGGGAGAAGCTGGTGGCCGCCGCTGTTATCGCCCTGCTGATCCTGGGTGGCTGGCAGCTGTTCCACGGGCTCGCGGGGGATGAGGCCCTGGCATCGCCCGCCGTTACCCTGAACCGGCTGATGGTCCTGTTCGGCAACCCGTCCTTCTGGGAAAACGTGGCGGAGACGGCGAAGGCGCTGGGGCTGTCGCTGCTCATCTCTTGCATCGGCGGCGGGCTGGCGGGTGTGCTGATCGGTGCCAACCGGTCGCTGTCGGACGTTCTGGAGCCGTTGTTCGTCACCCTCTACGCGATTCCCAAGGTCACGCTCTATCCGGTGATCCTGCTGCTGTTCGGCCTGGGCATGCCGGCGAAGGTCGCCTTCGGCACCCTGCACGGCTTCATCCCGATGATGCTGGTTACGATGGGGGCCATCCGCGCCATGAACCCGGTGCTGCGGCGATCGGCCCGGGCCATGCGGCTGACGTGGATGCAGACGCTGACCGCGATCCTGGTGCCGGCGACGGTCCCGGAAATCGTAACTGGCCTGCGCATCAGCTTCTCCATCACCCTGCTGGGCGTGATGGTCGGCGAGATGTTCGCCTCCAAGCGCGGGCTGGGCTTCATGATCATGAACGGCATCAGCGTCAACGACACCGCGACGATGATGAGCGTCACCGTGCTGATCGGCCTGTTCGCCCTGGCGGTCAACAGCGCGCTGCTCGCGCTCGACAACCGGATGCACCGGGTCGCCTGAGCGGCACCCGCCTTCGAGCGTCCTCTTCGCCTGTCACCTCCTTCCCGGCCGCCGGCCCGCCCGGCGGAAAGGACCTTCTCATGCCCATCGAAACTGCGAAGCTGATCGACGTCCATGCCCATGTCCGATTGGAGGCCACCAACGGCGCCGCCGGCATCCACGGGCCGGAGCATGGCGTCGACGAGAACGGCCAGCCCTGGTACCGCGTCGGCAACTACCGGCTGAGCGGCGTCCGCCATTTGAACAGCCCCTTCACCGATCCGGAGCTGCGGCTGCGCCGCATGGATGAGGCCGGTATCGACTTCCAGGTGCTGTCGGCCAGTCCGCTGAACTATTTCCACCACATCGACGTGCCCTCGGCCGTCTCCTTCTGCCGCCGGCACAACGACGCGCTGGCGGAACTGGTCGCGCGCTATCCCGACAGGCTGGGCGGGCTGGCCGCCCTGCCGATGCAGGATCCGCGTGCGGCGACGGAGGAGCTGGAGCGCTCCGTCGGCGAACTGGGGCTGTGGGGGGCGGCGACCGGCACCGAATTCGCGGGCGAGCCGCTGCACAGCCCGGCGTTCGACAGGCTCTACGAGGCGTTCGTCCGGCTGGACGTGCCGCTGTTCCTGCATCCGGCCCCGGCCGGCATCGACGGTCCGCCCGGCGATCCGGCGCTGAAGCGCTTCGACCTCGACGTCATCATCGGGTTCGCCGCGCAGGAGACCATCGCCGTCGCCACCCTGATCTTCGGCGGCGTGCTGGAGCGCCATCCCCGGCTGGATGTCTGGATCAGCCATGGCGGTGGTGCGGCCGCCTTCACCGCCGGGCGGCTGGCGCAGGCCGGCATGAAGCGGCCCTGGGCCAGCCAGTCGATGAAGAAGGACGGGGCCTTCGAGGAGATGCTGTCGCGCCTGTGGTTCGACACGCACCTGAACGACGACCGGGCGCTGGCGCTGCTGACGCAGGTGGTTGGGCCGGACCGGCTGGTCTTCGGCACCAATTTCGCCGGCTGGGACCAGCCGGAGGACGGACACCACGGCGCCGTGTCGCCGGCGCTGGCCGGCAACGCCCGCCGCCTGCTGAGAAAAGACAAAACCCATAACGGAGGGACGCCATGACCATCACCCATTTCCTGACCCGCGCGCTGGCGGCGGTGCCGCTGATCGGCGGCCTTCTGGCCTCGGCGCCGCAGGCCCATGCGCTGGAGATCATGGCGTCCCATTACGGCGCTCTGCTGAACACCGCCCCGATCGCCGTGGCGCTGGAGCGGGGCGAATACAAGAAGAACGGCGTCGACGTCACCGACGTGATGAGTTCGGTTGGCGGCGGCACCGGCATCCGCAACATGGTGGGCGGCGGGCTAGGCTACGGCATCGTCAGCACCTCCACCGCTCTGGCCGGCATCAGGCAGGGCATGGACATCCGCATCGTCCACACCGCGATCCGCCGAGTGGACGACCTGCTGTGGGTGACGCGGCCGGACAGCGGCGTTTCCTCGGTCAAGGATCTGGTCGGCCGCAAGGTCGGCATTACCGCGCCGAAATCGTCGAGCGAGCTGATGGTCGTCATGGCCTTCGAGGCGGCCGGCTATCCCGGCAAGGCCGACATGGTGGCGCTGGGATCGGTCGGCTCGGGCCTGTCGGCGCTGGAGCAGGGCGGGGTGGATGCGGCGCTGATCCTGGAGCCGCTCTACAGCGCCCGGAAGGACCGCTACAAGGTCGCCTTCTCGCTGGAGAACCTGCCGTCGATGACGCCGACCGTGGGCGTCGCCACCGGCGACTTCATGCGCAAGAGCCCGGACCAGTTGCGCGGGCTGCTCGCCGCCTGGCGCTCGGCGGTGAACTTCATCTACGAGAACCCGGAAGAGGCGGCGAAGATGGTCGCCAAGCGCTATGGCGACACGCTGCCGATTGAGGTCGCAACCACCTCAATGAAGCGCATGGCGGCGATCAAGTACTGGAGCCAGGGCGACTTTGACATGGATGCCCTGAACATCTGGGTCAAGGGCATGGAGCGCATGGGCGAGTGGTCCGGCCCGGTGGATTGGTCGAAGGTGCTGGACGACTCCTTCCTCGCTGCCGATCTGCGCAAATGACGGGGTATTCCGCCATGAAACCGCAGATATCGACCACGGGTGGCGCGCTGGCCGTCGTCATCGGCGGCGGCAACGGCATCGGCGAAGAGACCGCCCGGCTGATGGCGTCGCGCGGCTGGCGGCTGGCCGTCGCCGACCTCGACCCGGCGGCGGCGGAGCGGGTGGCCGGTGAACTCGGCGGTGTCTCGCTGGCGCTTGACATCGCCGACGCCGATGCGGTGGAGCGGGCGGCCGCCGCCATCGAGGTGGCGCATGGTCCGGTCGGTGCGCTGGTGGTCGCCGCCGCCGTCTTTCAGCCGGTGCTGCCGCCGGCCGAGCTGCCGCTGGAGGTGTGGGAGCGCACGGTCCACGTCAACCTGACCGGCACCTATTACGCCAACCGCGCCTTCGGCACTCGTATGGCGCGGCAGGCGCGGGGCAGCATCGTCAACATCGCGTCGATTGCCGCCATCGGTTCGGTGCCGGTCCATGCCTATGCGTCGAGCAAGGCGGGGGTGGTCAGCCTGACGCTCAACCTCGCCGGTGAGTGGGGGCGCGCCGGGGTCCGGGTCAACTGCGTCTCGCCCGGCTCGACGCTGGTGCCGCGGGTGGTTGAACGGATCCGGTCGGGCCGCTATGCCGCCGATCCGGCCGAATTCACGGCGCTCGGCCGGATCGTGCAGCCGCGCGAGGTGGCGGAGAGCATCGAGTTCCTTGCTTCCGACCGGGCGTCGGCGATCACCGGCGTCAATCTGGTGGTGGATGCCGGATGGCACGTCGCCGGCACCTGGGCACAATATGGCGGCGTCCGTCCGGCTCCGTCTCCCCTCGAGGCGGCGGGAGGCGCGGCATGAATCCGCTGTCGCTCTCCTACTACACGGTGCCGGAACTGTCGCCGCCCGACATGGTGACGGTGGCGGCGGACCAGGGCTGCGCCCATGTCGGCCTGCGCCTGCTGGGCGGCCAGCCCGACGGCGATCCGATGCCGCTGCTGGCCGACCCCGCCCTGCGGCGCGAGATGAAGCGGTGCATGGCCGACCGCGGCGTCACGGCACTCGACGCCAACACCGCCCGCGTCCTGCCCCACACCGACCTCGACGCCTTCCGCCCCTTCCTGGAGGCCGCGGCCGAGCTGGGTGCCCGCCATGTGCTGGCGACCGGCGACGACCCCGACGGGGGGCGGCTGGCGGCAAGGCTCGGACGGCTGTGTGACGATGCCGCCGGCTTCGGCTTGACCGTGCAGTTCGAGTTCGTGTCCTGGATGAGCGTGCCGAGCGCCGCCGCCGCCGCCCGGCTGATCGGCCGGGTGGGGCGCCCGAATATCGGCATCGCGCTCGACGCGCTGCATTACGATCGCTCCGGCGGCACGCCGGCCGAAGTGGCGGCGATCCCGCCCGGCCTGTTCGCCTACATGCATCTCTGCGACGCCCCGCGCGACCATGGGACCGACCGCGACTCCCTGCTGCACACGGCGGTGAAGGAGCGGCTCTTCCCCGGCGACGGCGGCATCGACCTGACCGGGCTGCTGCGCGCGCTTCCGCCCGGGCTGCCGCTTGCCCTCGAAATTCCGACCGCCACCCTGGCGCGGACGATGGACGCGCCGGCCCGCGTGGCGCGCGCCGTTGCCGCGACCCGCCGCCTGCTGGCGGCGCTCTGAGCACCGCCTCTCAAGAGGCCTTTCAGGAGGAACCACCATGGCCGCCAGCCCCGAGACCGGCACTGCCATCCGCGCCTGCGCCCAGGCGGTGATCCGGTCGATCGAAACGCACGGACACGACACCGCCCACCTGACGGCGGCGCTGCGCGAACCGCTGGCCGCGCTCGCCGCCCGCCCCGACCTGTGCACGGCCGGCGTGCCGCGCATCGGCAACCACGTCGCCAACTCCCAGTACCTCTACTATGACGGCGACCTGTCGATCCTGCTGTTCGAACTGCCCGAGGGTCAGCCTATCGCCGTCCACGACCACGGCAACTGGGAGAGCATGGCGATTTATCGGGGGCGGGTGAAGCACACCGTCTATGAGCGGCGCGACGACGGCTCGGTTCCCGGCAGGGCCGACCTAGCCGTGGTCGAGGACCGCGTGCTGGAGCCGGGCGACAGCGTGGTGATCGCCCCGCCCACCGACATCCACGGCTTCATGGCGCTGGAGGAAGGAAGCTGGGGCATCACCGTGGCGAGCGGCACCTACAAGCCCGAGCGCAGCTATTTCCAGCCCGAGGCCGGAACCGTCGTCAGCAAGCGTCCGCGCGGCTGACGGGCCGCCGCATCCGGAACAAGGAAGACCACAGCGATGGATTTGGGACTGAAGGGCAAGGTCGCGCTGGTGCTCGGCGGCAGCCAGGGCATCGGACGGGCGGCGGCGCTGGGGTTCGCGCGCGAAGGCTGCGTCGTCGCCATCTGCGGCCGCGACTCCGGCCGGCTGGAGGAGGCGAGGGCGCTTCTGGAGGCGGCCGGCGGCCCGGTGCTGGCGGTGCCGGCAGACGTTGGCGACCCGGAGGCGGTGGAGCGGCTGGTCGGTGAGGTTGCCGACGCTTATGGCACCATTCACATCCTGGTCAACAACGCCGCCGGTCCGAAACCCGGCTCCTTCGACGAGCTGAGCGGTGCCGACTGGGAGGACGCCTTCCGCCTGACGCTGATGTCGGCGGTCAATGCGACCCGCGCCGCGCTTCCCCACATGCGCCGGCAGCGCTGGGGGCGGGTGGTCAACATCAGTTCCTATTCCGTCAAGCAGCCGATCGGCGAGCTGATGCTGTCCAACAGCCTGCGGCTGGCGGCGCTGGGCTGGGCCAAGACGATGGCGACGCAGCTGGCGCCGGAGAACATCCTGGTCAACACCGTCTGTCCCGGCTGGACGGCGACCGACCGCATGACCCAGGTGGTCGGCGCCCGTGCCGCCGCCCAGGGCCGGACCGCGGAAGATACTGCGGCCGGCATCGCCGCCGGCATCCCGCTCGGCCGTTTCGCCCGACCCGAGGAGGTCGCCGACCTGATCGTCTTCCTGGCATCCGAACGCGCGAGCTACCTGACCGGCACCGCCATCCCGGTGGATGGCGGCGTCGTGCAGAGCACGCTATGAGGCCGGCTCAATCCACGTCCAACACCCGTTTTCCCGGGAGGATCACATGACCAAAACCGCTCTGGTGACCGGAGCCGGCGGCGGATTGGGCGCGGCCATCGCGCGCCGTCTGGCCGGCGAAGGATACCGCGTGGCGCTGCTCGACCTCGATGCCGCCGGGTTGGAGGTGGAGGCCGCGCGGATCCCCGGCGCCCTGGCCTTCACCGCCGACGTGACCGACGAGGCGCAGATCGATGCGGTGGTCGCCGCGATGACCGAGGCGTTCGGCGACGGACCCGACCTGCTGGTCAACAACGCCGGCATCGTCCGCTTCGGCGACCTGCTGGAGCACAGCGTCGCCGATTTCCGCCGCGTGGTGGACGTGAACCTGACCGGCACCTACATCGACACCCGCGCTGTGGCGCGGCGGATGGCGAATCGCGGATCGGGGGCCATCGTCAACATCACCTCGCTGAACGCCGTCGCCCCCAGCCCGGACGCCGGGGCCTATCCGGCCACCAAGGCGGCGGTGGCGCTGCTGACCGAACATCTGGCGCTGGCGCTGGCGCCGCGCGGCGTGCGGGTCAACGCCGTCGCCCCCGGCTTCATCGACGCCGGCATGTCGGCGCCGATCTACGCGGATGCGGAGGTGCGCGCGGTGCGCGGCGCCGCCGTGCCCGCCCGGTCGCTCGGCACCGCCGACGATGTCGCCGACGCGGTGCTGTTCCTGGCCTCGGACCGGGCGCGCTACATCCACGGCCAGCATCTGATGGTCGACGGCGGCGTCTCCTTCAGCCTGAAGATGCACCTGCCCCGCCGCGCGCCGGCGGTCAAGCCCCCGGCGGGCGACCGATGAGCGGGGCGATCCGCAACCTGATCCTGACCGGTGGCATCGGCCATCCCTTCGCCGACGCGGCTCCGGTGCTGGACCGGATCCTGGCCGATGCTGGGGCTGTCTCGACCGTCACCGACGACATCGAAGGCGGGCTGGAGGCGCTGGATCGGGGCGGCTTCGACCTGCTCACCGTCTATGCGCTGCGCTGGCGGATGCTGGGCAGCGAGAAATACGCCCCGCATCGCGAGCGCTGGGCCTTTTCGCTGTCGCAGGCCGGACGGGAGCGGCTTTCGCGCTTCGTCACCGGCGGAGGCGGGCTGCTCGGGCTGCACACTGCGCTGATCTGCTTCGACGACTGGGCGGAATGGAGGGATCTGCTGGGGGGGGCCTGGGTGTGGGGCCGCTCCGCCCATCCGCCGCGCGGCCCGGTCACCCTGGTCCCTACCAACGCGCCCCATCCCCTGACCGCCGGCTTGCCGCCCTTCACGGTCACCGATGAGGCTTATGGCGACTTTGATCTGGCCGAGGGCGTCCAACCGCTGGCGATCGTGGCGTCGGAGGAGGGAGGGGCCTGGCCCGCCTTGTGGGCGCGCGACGTCGGCCGGGGCCGGGCAGTGGCCGACACGCTGGGCCATGACCGTGCGTCCCTGGAACACCCGGTGCACCGCCAAATCCTGACGCGCGCCGCCCTTTGGGCCTGCCGCCGTCCACTCTGAAAACCATCCCGCCCTGCAAGAGGAACCGTCCCAATGAACAGCCTCCATGCGCAAGCCGCCTCTCCGGCCGATACCTCAAACCGCCCCATCTCCCTGTTCATACCGCTCGACGGCATCATCGGGGCGGAGACCGACGGGCTCGACCTGTCCCGGCCGCTCGACGGCGGGACGGTTGAGGCGGTTCGCGCGGCCTTCCGCGACCATCATCTGCTGGTGATCCGCAACCAGTCGCTGGACAAGGAGCGCATGTACCGGTTCGCCGAGCTGTTCGGCCCCATCGAAGGCCACATGATCCGGCTGGCCGACGGGTCGAAGTGGGACGCGGTCCACACCATCACCAACCTGGATGCTGCCGGCAACCCGGTGGCCAAGCCCTTCATCAGCTCCAACTATTTCTGGCACACAGACAAGTCCTTCCTCCGCGAGCCATCGCTGCTGACGATGCTGCAGGCGGTGGAACTGCCGCCGAACGGCGGCGACACGCAGTTCGCCGACATGACCGCCGCCTTTGACGCCCTGCCGGAGGCCACGCGCCGGCGGATCGACGGACTGAAGTCGGTGCAGAGCCTGGAATTCATGCGCCGCTACACCGGCAGCGCCCCACCGACCGAAGACGACATTGCCGCCGCTCCGCCCATTGCCCATCCGCTGGTCCGCACCCATCCCGAGACCGGCCGCAAGAGCCTCTACATCGGCATGTACAGCTCCCACATCGAGGGCCTGCCGGAGGAAGAGGGACGCGCCCTGCTGGAAGAGCTGCTGGAGCACGCGACGCAGGACAGTTTCGTCTATACCCACCGTTGGCAACACGGCGATCTCGTCTTCTGGGACAACCGCTGCCTGCTGCACCGGGCCACGGCCAACTTCGAGATGGGCAAGCACCGCCGCGTGCTGATGCGCGTCGTGGTGAAAGGCTCCGTACCGGAGTGACGTGCGCGGCCCCGGCGGCAGATCGATGCGACCGCCGGGGCCGGCTCCTCAGGCAAGCCCCAGCAGGCGGCGGGCGTTGCCGCCCAGGATCTCCGCGCAATCCCCATCGGTCAGGTCGGAGGCGAGGATTTCCAGCAGGGGGAACGGAACGCTGAACAGTTTGGGCGAGGAGTAGAAATCCGTACCCAGCAGCAGCCGCTGCACTCCCGCCTCGCGCACGAAACGCTCGATCATGTGGGAAACCGGAACCATCACCCCGGTGTCGAACAGGATGTTCGGATGGCGCCGGGCGATGTGCGGCATCCAATGGGCGAAATCGGGAGACGAGAAGGCGTCCAGCGCGACGAATTGGACATCGCGGAAGCGTTCGGCCAGAACCTCCAGCTTCCAAGGGGATTCCAGCTTGGAATCGCCGATGATGTGGATGAAGGCCGGCACGCCGTGATGACGAACGCGCTCCAGCAGCGCGTCCATGCGCGGATGGTCGATGGCGCAGCCCTGGAACCGGTGGTGCCAGACGATGCCCTTCATCCCGAGAACCTGGATGCAGCGGTCGATCTCGTCCAGCGCCGCGTCCCCTTCCAGCGGGGAAACGGTGGCGAGCGCCGCCGGGAAACGGTCGCTCCAGCGGTCGCGGTACTCCGCGACCTGATCGTTGACGCGGCGGGTGTCGGCGATGCCGTTCGGGGCCTGATAGCCGTTGGATGGCATCAGCAGGGCCTGGGCGATGCCGTTGCGGTCCATGAAGGCGATCCGCTGCTTGGCATCTGCAGTCATACCGCCCGAAGCGCCGCCGCCGACAATGTCGAGCGAGCCGACATGGTGATGCAGGTCGAAGACCTGGAAGGATTTGGCGTCACGCATCCGATGTCCTCCAGAAATCGCTGTAGTCGGGCCGTCGTCGGTCGCGGAAGGCTCCCAGCCCTTCCGTCCATTCGCCGGGAGGCACCTCGGCCAACATCGCCCGCACTGCCGTCCAGTCGAGCGGCGCCGCGCGGCGCACCGCGCGCTTGATCGTGGCGATGGCCCCCGGCGGCGCACCGTCGGTGATGGCCCGTGCCAACTCCACCGCGCTGTCCACGGCGTTTCCGGGCGGGACGACGCGGGAGACCAGTCCCAATGCTGCCGCCTCCTCTGCCCCGATGCGGCGGCGGGTCAGGATCAGGTCCAGGGCATGGCGCGGGCCGGCGATCTGGGCCAGCCGCGCCAGCCCGGTGTTGGGCACCACCCCCAGCCCCAGTTCGGGCAGCGCGAAGACGGCGTCCGCCGCCGCGACCACCAGATCGCAGCACAGCGTCAGCTCGAACCCGCCGCCGAGCGCCCGGCCATGGACGGCGGCGACGGTCGGGCGGGAATAACCGTCCAGCCGCTCGAACAGGTCCATCGGCGTCGGCCCAATCGGCGGCGTCCCACTGGGTGCCGGCGTTATCCAGCCGGCGTCCAGCAGGTCGCCGATGTCGGCCCCGGCGCAGAAGGACGGGCCGTCGCCGGCGATGACCAGGGCTGAGGCCTGGCGTGCCTCGGGCCGGTCGAGCGTGGCGAGCAGGTCGGCCACCAGATCGGCGGCCAGCGCGTTGTGGCGGTCGGGCTTCGCCAAGGTGATCAGCCCGACCGTTCCGCGCCGTTCGAAGCGGACCGTCATCTCACGGGGCCGGATAGACGAGCGTGCCGCTCGCCTTGGCCGCCGGATAGACGATCTCCTCGCCCTCCTTGCGGTGCTGGACGATGACCATCGTCTCGTCGGACAGAAGCTGGTGCAGGCCGCCGCCTTCCGACGGCCGGTAGCCGATCTTGCCGTAGGGGGTGTCGAAGGTGGCGGTGGAGAGTGCCTGGCGCACCTTGTCCTGGTCCAGCGTGCCGGCGCTTTCGATGGATTTGGCCAAGGTCATCATGCCGACATAGCCCTGGGGGAAGACGGGGGCGATGGTCTGGCCCTTGGCCTCCACCTTGCGGATCAGCTCGGCGGCGGCCGGGGTGCGGTCGGCGGTGGACCATTCGGTGATCATGGTCAGCCCCTCGCTCATGTCGCCATAGTCGGCGCGGCGGTCGCCGGCCGACACCACCATGGTCAGCTTCGGCTTGATCCCCAGGCTCTTCATCTGGCGGACGAGCTGGAGGTTGTCGCCCGAATAGCCGACGGAGAAGAAGGCGTCGGGGTTCAGCGACTTGACGCGGGTCAGCACCGGCGAGAAGTCGGGCGAGCCGGATTTGAACGGCTCCTTCATCACCAGCTTGATCCCGGCCTTGGTCAGATATTCCTCGGCATATTTGGCGGCGTCGGCGCCGTAAAGCCCGTCCTCATAGGCCAGAGCCACCGTCTTGACCTTGGGGTCGATGGAGGCGAGGAAGCTCGAAGCCGCCTTCTGGCGGTGATAATCCCAGATGTAGACGTGATGGTACCAGTCCTCGGTACCGAAGGTCTTTTCCAGCCGGACGGACGAGGAACCGGTGTGGATGAACAGCGGCTTGTAGCGCTTGACGCTGGAGAGCAGCGCGAAGTCCGCCGTGCTGCCGTAACCGCCGACGAAGGCGTAGACCTTGTCCTCGGTCACCATCTTGGAGGCGATGGTGGCGGCGGTGTTGGGCTCGCTCTTGGTGTCCTCGATCAGCAGGGAGACCGGACGGCCCAGCAGGCCACCGGCGGCGTTGATCTCGTCCGCCGCGAACTGCACGCCGGCCAGGATGGTCTGGCCGCCCACCGCCAGCACGCCGGTCAGCGGCAGCGGCACGCCGATCCGGATCGGCTCCGCCGTCTGGGCGGCGGCCGGGGTCGGGCCGGTCATCGCCAGTGCTGCGATGCCCAATGCTGCGGCGCCGGCCGCCAGCCGTTTCACGAAGCGCATGGTTTCCTCCTGTTTTTATGGTCGTTGTCCGCGGGTGGGTTCCACCGCCGGTTCAGCCGGCGGCGGCGCGTTCGAAGAAGGGGTATCGGCGCTCATCAATCTGGGGAAAGACGACGGACACGGCATCGCCGCTCCGCACGGCCGCGGCATCGCCGCCGATCAGCCGGCTGAGCATCCGCGGGCCTTCGGCCAGATCGACCAGCACCACCGTGTAGGGAAGCTGGCCGTCCCACGCCCCGCCCTGGAAGGCGACATGGACATGGCTGTGCGAGAAGACGGTGCCCCGGCCCGACATCCGCTGCCAGCCGAGCGCGGTGTCGCCGCAGAGCGGGCAATGCCGGCGCGGGTAGTAGAAGAGATGACCGCAGCGTCCGCATTTGGGGAACAGCAGTTCTCCCCGGTCGCAGGCATCCCAGAAGGGGGCGCTGGCCCCGGTCGGGTTCGGCGGGGTGGCGAGCAGATCCAGCATCAGGGTTTCTCCAGAATCATGGCGCCGCAGACCGAGAAGATGCCGCCGTTGCCGCTGACCAGCGCCCGGCGCGCGCCCTCCACCTGCCGCCGCCCGGCCTCGCCGCGCAGCTGTCGCACCGCCTCGGTGATGTGGAGCATCCCGCCGATGTGGGCCTGGGACAGCAGGCCGCCATGCGAGTTCAGCGGCCAACGGCCGCCGAGATCCATGGCGCCCGAGCGCACCAGCGCCCCGCCCTCCCCCGGCCGGGCGAATCCCAGCGCCTCAAGCGTCACCAGGACCGAGATGGTGAAGGCGTCGTGCAGGTTGGCGATCTGGATGTCCTCCGGCCCCAACCCGGCAGCCTCGAAGGCGTCGGCACCGGCGGCGGCCATCCCCAGTCCGGGAATGTCCGGCATCAGGGCCACCGAATTGTGGGTGGTCTTCATGCCGATGGCGCGGATGGCGACGCCGCGGCCGCGGCCCTGCGGCGCCCGTCCGGCCCGCGTCAGGACCAGCGCACCGCCGCCGTCCGACACCAGCGAACAGTCGAGCAGGCGCAGCGGGCTGCTGATGAGGCGGCTGGCCCGGTAATCCTCCAGCGTCATCGGCTTGCGCATCTGCGCGTTGTCGTTGAGCAGCGCGTGGCGGCGCGTGACCAGGGCGACCGCCGCCAGATCCGCGTCGGTGGCGCCGTAGAGGTCGAGATAGCGCTGGGCGAGCAGGGCGTAGGGGATGACCATGCCGTGCAGGCCGAACGGCTCCTCCCACTCCTCCCCGCCCAGCAGATTGTGCATGTGCAGGCCCTGGGCGCCGACGGGGCGGCCGGTCAGGGCGTTCTCGCCATAGACGCAGGCGGCCACCTCGCAATAGCCGCTCTCGATGGCCCAGACCGCCTGCTGCAGCATGGTCATGCCGGTGACGGTGCCGCCGACATCGACCGTGCAGGCGAAGCGGGGCGCCACGCCCAGATGCTCGGCCAGCGTGGACGAGAACATGCTGTTGGGGGTGGCGTAGGGATCGAGGTTGATCAGCCCGTCGAGATCGGACAGGGCGAAGCCCGCGTCGCGCAGCGCCGCGAGAACCGCCGCCGCCTGGATTTCGACCGGCGACCAGCCGGGCAGGCGACCGACGGGGGTTTCGCCGATGCCCGCGATGACGACGTCGGAACCGACTGCCGGCATGGGGTGTGCTCCGTTTCCGCTGCGTCAGATGCCCAGATAGGCGCTGCGCAGCTTCTGATGGTTGACGACCTCTGCCATCGGTCCGGAGAGGGCGGTCCGCCCCTCCTCCAGCACGACGCAATGGTCGGCGATGTGGGTGGCGTAGCCGACATTCTGTTCGGCCATGACGATGGCGCAGCCGGTCTCGCGCTTGATCTTGGCAAGCGTCACGAACAGCTCCTCGACGATGATCGGGGCCAGCCCGGCCGAGGGTTCGTCCAGGATCAGGGCCGACGGCTCGGCCATCAGGGCGCGGCCGATCGCCAGCATCTGGCGCTGGCCGCCGCTCATGGTGCCGGCGATCTGGCGGCTGCGGTCGCGCAGGATCGGGAAATAGCCGCACACCATGTCGCGCAGCTGCCCATAGGGCCCCTGCCGCCGCCGACCCGCCGCAGCGCCATGGGCGCCCAGCAGATTGTCCTCGACGCTCAGGTTCGGGAAGCAGCGCGCCCCGTCCGGCACCAGCACCACGCCATGGGCCGGAAGCTGCCACGGCGCGCAGCCGCTCAAGTCCTCGCCGTCGAGCGCCAGATGGCGGCCGCTGGTGGCGACGGTGCCGGCGAGCGCCCGCAGCGCCGTGGTCTTGCCGGCACCGTTGGAGCCGAGGATGACGAGCATGTGCCCGCTCTCCACCGCGATGTCGAGCTGGTGGAGGACGCGCAGGCGGTCGTAGGAGGCGCCGCCGATCCGTCCGACGAAGCGGCTCATGTGGCGAACCCCTTGCCCAGATAGGCCTCCCGCACCGCCTGGTCGGCCAGCACCGTGGCCGGCGCGCCTTCGGCCAGCAGGCGGCCGTTGTTCAGCACCACGACGCGGTGGCACAGGCTGGTGATGACGCGCATCAGATGCTCGATGATCACGATGCTGATCCCCTGTTCGTGGACGTTGCGGATCAGGCCCATCACCTCCACCGAATCCTCGTGCGACAGGCCGGCCATCGCCTCGTCCAGCAGCAGCAGGTCCGGCGCGCAGGCGAGCGCGCGGGCGATCTCCAGCCGCCTGAGGTCGGTCACCGACAGGTCGCCGCAGTAACGGCGGAACAGCGGACCCAGCCCGCAGAAGGCGGCGATGGCGGCGGCGTCGCCCAACCCCGGCAGCCGGTGGCGGTCGCGCCCGGCATAGAGCAGCGGAACCGACAGCACCTCCTCCACGGTCAGGGTGGGGGGGACGCGCGGGATCTGGTAGGTGCGGGCCATCCCGGCGCGGACGATCCGGTCGGGACGCCGCCCGGTCACGTCGCCGCCATGCAGGCGGATGCGTCCGCCGCGGACGGGAAGCTGGCCCGATACTGTGTGGACCAGCGTGCTCTTGCCCGAGCCGTTGGGGCCGATCAGGCCGGTGATCTCACCCGCCGCGATGGACAGCGACACCCCGTCGAGCGCCTTCAGGCCGCCGAAGGCCACGGTCAGATCCTCGACCGCCAGGATCGCGCCGCCGAATGGCTGCGCAGACCGCCGGGTGATGTCGGGAGAGGCTGTGTCAGGCATGGCGTTCCCGCTCCTTCTTCTTCTCGCCGGCCGCGGTGCGGCGCCCGGCCAGCGTTCCGGCCTTGCGCAGCAGGCCGACGATCCCCTGCGGCATGCCGATGACGAACAGGATGATCACGGCGCCGTAGACCACCTGATAGCCGGTGCCGCCGATGACGGAGCGGGCCACCTCCTCCAGCGCCTTCAGCGCGATGGCGCCCAGCAGCGGGCCGATGGTGGTGTCCATGCCGCCCAGCGTGGCGATGGCCAACGGCAGCACGCTCCAGTTGGTGGTGAAGACGTCGGTCGGCACGACATAGCCGTAGAGCCCGCCGTAGCAGGCGCCGGCCAAACCGATCAGCACACCCGAGACGATGAAGGCGAAGATCTTCATGCGCACCACCGGCACGCCGCTGGCCGCGGCCAGTTCCGGCTTGGTGCGGATCATGAAGAAGGCCGGGCGGAAGCGCAGGCCGAGCAGCGCGTCCGACAGGGCCACCGCCGCCAGCAGCAGCAACCCGATCAGCGCGAGCTGCCAGCGCGGATCGCCGTCCGCCAGCACCGGCGGGGCGATGCCGCCCGAGCCGCCGGTCACGTCGGGGAAGACCACGACCAGCACCTGCATCGACAGGGCGAAGCCCAGCGTGGCGATGGCGAAATACATCCGGCGCAGCCGCAGGGTCAGCAGGCCGAGCAGCGTCGCCGCCAGCGCGCAGACCACCACGACCGCGATCCAGGCCAGCGTCAGCCCGATCAGCGGCTCGAAGATCGCCAGCGTGTAGGATCCGATGCCGAAGAAGGCCGCTGACCCCAGCGACACTTGGCCGGTGCGCGACAGGATGTCCCAGGCAAGCGCGGTGATCGCGGTGATGGCGACGCCGATGGCGAGCTGGATCCAGAAGGGCTTGTCGATCCAGACCAGCGCCAGCGTGACCAGCAGGATGAGGATATAGGGGAGGAGCCGCGTCAGTCCGGTCTTCATGCGCGCCGCTCCGATCCGAACAGGCCGGTGGGCCGCACGACCAGCACCAGGACAATGATGACGAAGGCGACGCCGTAGCCCCAGCTTCCCCCGCCCGGCACGAAGGTGGCGGTCAGGTTCTCCGCCGCCGACAGCAGCACCGCGCCGATCAGCGCGCCGCCGATGCTGCCCAGCCCGCCAAGCGCCACAATGGCAAAGGCGCGCATCACCAGATCGACGCCGACCAGCGGCTGGACATAGAGGATCAGCGCCACCAGGCCGCCGCTGACGCCGGCCGTCAGCCCGCCGATCAGGAAGGACAGGCGGAACATCCGCGTCACGTCCACCCCGGCGAGGACCGCCAGCTGCGGGTCGTCGGCGGCCAGACGCAGCAGCAGCCCCTGGCGGGTGTGCCGCATGAACCAGATCATCCCGGCATAGAGCGCGATGCCGACCAGCAGCACGACCAGATTGTTGCCGGGAACGATGACATCGCCGAGATGCAACGCCGGCAGCAGGGGCGGGGCGTGCATCACGCGGGCGTCCGGCGTCCAGGCGATCATCGCCAGATTGATCAGCAGGATCGACAGGCCGATGGTGGCGAGGATCTGGTTGTGCTCATCCTGTTTCAGCACCCTCGACAGGAAGCCGTCGAAGACCAGCCAGGACAGGGTCGTCATCGCCAGACCGGCCAGGACCATTCCGGCCAGCGGCGGCACGCCCGCCGTCTCGTACAGGAAATAGGTCAGGAAGGCGCCCAGCATGACGAACTCGCCATGCGCGAAGTTGATGATGCCGGTGACGCCGAATTCCAGGGTGAGGCCGGAGGCGATGGCGGCGTAGAGCCCGGCGGTGGTCAGGGCCAGCAGCAGGGATTGGGCCAGGAGCGTGGTTTCCATTCGCGATTGTCCTCACATCCGGTCGATCAGGCTGCGCGCGATCTGGAGCCGCTGCATCTCCGAGGTGCCCTCGCCGATGCGGAAGCCGCGCGCGTCGCGATAGATGCGTTCCACCGGCAGGTCGGCCATGAAGCCGGCCCCGCCGAAGATCTGGAGGACCCGGTCGGCCACCCGCCCGACCATCTCGGTGCAGTAGAGCTTGGCGCGCGAGGCGGCGATGCGGGCGTCGGGATGCCCTTGGTCCGACAGGCGCGCCGCCTTGGCGCAGAGCAGCCGGCCGGCATCGATCTCCACGTCGCAATCCGCCAGCATGAAGGCGATGGCCTGATGGTCGGCCAGCCGTTTGCCGAAGGTGGTGCGGTCGCGGGCATGGGGCACCGCCAGATCGATCAGCCGCTGGGCCATGCCGACGCAGCGGCAGGACACGAACAGCCGGTCGTTGTTGATGGTCGCCATCATCACGCCGAAGCCGGCGCCGGGCGCGCCCAGCACATGGTCGTCCGGCACGAAGCAGTCGTCGAAGCTGAGCGCCGAGAGGTGGTAGCCGTGCCAGCCCAGCTTGCGGAAGCGGCGCTCGACGATGAAGCCCTGCGACCCGCGCGGCACGATGAAAGTGGTCAGCCGCCCCTTCAGCGGCGCGTCACGGTCGGTCACCGCCAGCACGATGGTGTGGTCGGCGGTCTCCGCATGCGAGATGAAGGTCTTGGCGCCCGACAGCCGCCAGCCGCCGTCGGTCCGCCGCGCCCGCGTCCGCAGCGCGTTCAGGTCGGACCCGGCGTCCGGTTCGGTCAGGGCGTAGGCGACGGTGCGTTCGCCGCGCATCAGCGGTCCGACGAACCAGTCGCGCTGGGCAGCGTCGGCGAACAGCAGCGATCCCGGCAGATGGCCGCAGGCTTCGGCGAGTGGCATGCTGGTGTGGCCGGTCGCCTCGTCGATGGCCGAGATGGCGATCCGGCTCAACCCTGGCCCGCCGATCTCCTCGGGCATGTTGTAGCCGTAGATGCCGAGATCGGCGGCCGACCGGCGCAGATCGCGCATCAGGCCGGGATCGACGTCGTCGGCGCGGTCCACCGCCTCCTCGTGCGGCCGCAGGGAGGTCTGGACGAAGCCGCTCACCGTGCGGACAAGGGCGTCGAGCTCGGCGGCGTCGTCGCCGGTGGCGGCGGCGGCATAGGTGGACAGGCTGTCGCTCATGATGGCTCCACCGTCTGGCTATCGACCCAACTTTCGACCCAGCTTTCGATGACGCCGCGCTGCACCTTGCCGGTGGTGGAGCGGGCGATGCGCTCGGGCGGCACGAAGTGGATGGCCTTGGGTTGCTTGAATCCGGCCAGCTCCCGCCGGCACAGGGCGGACAGCTCGGCGGCCTCCAGGCGGGGGTTGGCGGACACCACCACCGCCACCGGGATTTCGCCCCAGCGGGCGTCCTTCCGGCGCACGACCACGGCGTCGCGCACGTCGGGATGGCCGACCAGCACGCGCTCGATCTCCGCCGGGTAGATGTTCTCGCCGCCCGACTTGATCAGGTACTTGGCACGGTCGACGAAATCGTAGAGCCCGTCCGGCCGGCGGCGGAGCAGGTCGCCCATGTGGAACCAGCCGTTGCGGAAGTCCTGCCGGGTCGCCGCCTCGTTGTTCCAATAGCCGCTGAACAGCGTCGGGCCGCGCATGGCGAGTTCGCCGATGCCGCCGTCGGGAACGTCGTTGTCGTCCGGGTCGACCAGCCGGATTTCCGCCCCGACGCTCGGCGCCTTGCCGAGATCGCCGGTGGCGCCGCGAGGAAGCTGACGGCCGGAGAGGGGAGGGGTGCCGGTCTCGGTCGATCCGAAGCAGTTGAGGAAGTCCGCGCCCAGCAGTTCGCTCAGCCGCGCCACCTCGGCGGGTGGCGACAGGTCGGCCATCACGCCGCAGGTGCGCAGCCCGCGCGGTCTGACGTCGCGCCGTTCCAGCACCTCGATCATCCGGCCCAGCGTGCCCGGCATGATCGACACCCATTCGAACCGCTCGGTCTCGATCTTGTCGGCGATCCGGTCGGGATCGAAGGCGTCGAGCACGATCACCCGCCCGCCGGTCAGCAGGGCGTAGTGCGCCGGCTCGGTGCCGCCCATGTGGTAGAGCGGCGGCCAGCACAGGTTCGTGTTGCCCGGCCGCACCCCCAGGTCGAACGGCGCCGCCGCCATGCGGGCCAGCTGGCTGCGATGGGTCAGCACCGCCCCCTTGGGCAGGCCGGTGGTGCCGCTGGTGTAGAGGATCAGCAGGGGATCCTCCGGCTCGGCGACGTCCGGCGGCGTGTCGGCGGAGGCGGCGGCGAGGCGCCTCTCCCACTCCGCGCCGAATTCGATCACCGGGATCCCGGCGGTGGCGGCGTCGGACAGGATGCCCGCATGCCGGGGCGAGACCAGGATCGCCGTCGGCGCGACGAGGCCGATGCAGTGTTCCAGCTCGCGTGGGCTGAGGCGCCAGTTCTGGCAGGCGGTGATCGCTCCCAGCAGGGCGCAGGCAAGTTGCGTCTCGATGTATTCGAGCCGGTTCTCGGACAGCACGGCGACGCGGGCGCCGCGCGTCACCCCCAGTGCCGCCAGCGCCGAGGCGCTGCGGTTCACCCGTTCGGCGAGCTGAGCGAAAGTCAGGATGCGGACCTCGTCCTGGCCGTCATCCTCGATGGCGATGCGTTGCGGATAAAGCCGCGCGGTGGAAAGGAACAGGCTTCCCACGGTGGAGGCAGCGGCCCGCGCCACCAGTGCGGCGGCCGGTCGGTCCATGCCGGTTGTCAAACTCATGACCAAGCTCCTCCCTGCTTTTCATTGGATCGTTGAGGACTTTATTCCCTTTTGCGTCTGAATTATCGGCAAAGCAAATGATGTCGAATATTCTGGTATGCACTCAACCGGGAACTCCGGTGGGCTGCGCGTGGCTGCGTCTCAGCCACGGCATGGCCCGTCCGCCCAGCGGCCGGCCCAGCAGGCGTCCGGCGACATCCACCGCGTCGATCAGGGCAGGCAGATCGACGCCGGTGGCGAGGCCTGATTTCTCAGCCAGCAGCACCACGTCCTCGGTGGCGAGGTTGCCGGCGGCGCCGGGGGCGAAGGGGCAGCCGCCGATCCCGCCGGCGCTGGCGTCGAGCCGGCGGATGCCCGCCTCGATGGCGGCATGGGCGTTGGCGATGCCAAAGCCGCGCGTGTCGTGAAAATGCATGCCGATCCGTTCCGCCGGCAGGCTGGGAAGCAGCGCCCGCAGCAGGGCGGTCACTTGGCCGGGAGCGGCGGCGCCGATGGTGTCGGCGATCACCACCTCGTCGGCGCCGATGGCGGCGAAGCGCTCCGCCAGACGGATGACGGCGGCCGGCTCCACCGGCCCTTCGAACGGGCATTCGAAGGCGACGGCGACATAGGCGCGCACGGCGATACCCGCCTCCAGGGCGCGGCCGATCACCTCCTCGGCGGCGGCGGTCGCCCGATCCAGCGTCATGTTGATGTTGCGCCGGTTCATCTCCTCCGTCGCCGCCACCACGGTGGCGATCTGCGGTGTTCCGCAGGCCAGCGCCCGGTCCAGGCCGCGCCCATTCATGGCAAGGGCCGAGACATCCACGCCCGGCAGGGAGCGGATTCCGGCGACGATCTCCTCGGCATCGGCCATCTGCGGCACGGCCTTGGGCGAGGCGAAGCTGGCGGCCTCGATCCGCGTCAGCCCGGCCTCGGCCAGCCGCCGGATCAGCTCAAGCTTTCCGGCGGTGGGAACGAGGATCGGCTGGTTCTGCAATCCGTCGCGCGGGGCAACTTCGGTCAACAGCAGGCGGTCCATGGCTCACCCCACCCGTCCGGCGCGGCGCAGTTCGCCGATGCGTTCGGGCCCGTAGCCCAGCAGCGCTTCCAGCACCTCGTCGGTGTCGTGGCCCAGCTCTGGCGGGGCGGTGAAGCGGTCGGGCTTGCGGCCGGACAGCTTGCCCCCCGAAAGTTTGATCGGGTTGCCCGGCATCCGCACCGTGCCGCCCTGCGACAGCGGCACCTCCACCACCATGTCGCGGGCGACCACCTGGGGATCGGACATCGCCTGGGCGAAATCGTTGACCGGGCCGCAGGGCACCCGCGCTTCGCGCAGCCGGGCGAGCCAGTTGGCGGAGCTGTCCTTGACCAGTTCCTCCCCGACGATCCGCTCGATCCGCTCCTTGTCGGCGTAGCGGCCGGGTTGCAGGCGGTAGTCCGGCGCTTCCAGCTCCGGCCGCCCGATGACCGGCAGCAGCCGCTCGAAGAAGGCGTCCCCGATGCAGGCGATGATGATGTGGCCGTCGGCGGTCCTGAAGGTGTTGTAGGGAACATGGACGAAATGGCCGTTGCCCAGCCGTTCCGGCACATGCCCGGACATCAGGTGCATCGTGCCCATGTAGTTGAGCAGCGAGATCTGCACGTCCAGCATCGACACGTCCACATGGCGGCCGACGCCGGTCCGCTCCCGCTCCTGCAACGCGGCGAGCACGCCCAGCGCGCCGAACAGTCCGCCGCCCAGGTCGCCGATGGGAATGCCGGACCGCAGTGGCGGTCCGTCGGGCAGGCCGGTGATGCTCATGCCGCCGCCCATCGCCTGCACCACCTGATCGAAGGCGGGCCGGTTCGGATCGGGACCGTCGCCGCCGAAGCCGGTGACCGAGCAGGTGACGATGCGCGGGTTGACCGCCGACAGCGACGCGAAGTCGATGCCCAGCCGCTCCGTCACACCGGCGCTGAAATTGTCGAACACCACGTCGCTCTTGCGGACGAGGTCGAGGAAGACCGCGCGCCCCTCCTCGCTTTTCAGGTCGATGCAGACGCTGCGCTTGCCGCGGTTGAGCGTGAGGAAATAGGCCCCCATGCCGTGCCGGGAATAATCGGGATCGCCGGCCAGCAACTGCCGCGTTCCTTCGCCCCGACCCGGTGGTTCGACCTTGATCGTCTCGGCCCCCAGATCGGTCAGCAGCATGGTGCCGTAGGGACCGGACAGCATGTGCGTCAGGTCGATCAGCCGGATGCCGTTCAGTGGTGCCATACCCTTCGCCCCAGATGCTTCGTTTGCGGAATGTTTGTTCGCTCATCAATCAGCAAGCGGTGTGCCAATCCGGTACCCGATGATTTTTTCTTTCAATATCAATCGATTGGTGATTCGGGGGACTGAGAGAGGCGTTTCATGAAACGGGTGGCTTGTTGCGAAGAAACGTGTCATGAAACATTTGTTTGCAACGCTGATGAAACGGCGGCAGTCCCGGATCGATGTCGCCGGCCCCGTCGGGACGGATGCGGAGGGCGGATGGCCGGGGGGTAAGGAACCATGCCAATGACGTTGGGCTATCCGAACAATGGGCGGTTGCGGCTGTGCTTTCTCAGCTACCGCCATCTCACCCGGCTGGCGCGTGCGGTTCTGGACGAATATGCCCAACGTGCCGAGATCGAGGTGATCGACCAAGCTTATGAGGCGGCATTGGCCGTGGCGCGGGAGCGCGAGGCGTCGGGTGCGGTGGACGCCTTCGTCAGCGCCGGCGCCAATGCCAGCTACCTGCGCAGCACCGTGAAGTCGCCGGTCGCCACCATCAAGGTCGGCGGCTACGACATCCTGCTGGCGCTGCTGAAGGCGCGGGAGCGGTCGAACCGGGTCGGTATCGTCATGCACCGCCGCATCATCCCGGAACTGGACGCCATCAAGGGGCTGCTGCGGACCGAGGTGGAGCAGGGCTGCTACGAGACACCGGACGAGGCCGTCGCCTGCGTCAAGGGCATGGCTGAGCGCGGCTTTCCCGTCATCATCGGGTCGAGCGTGGTGGTCGAGGCGACCGAGCGGCTGGGAATGGAGGGCATCCTGGCCTATTCGGTGGCGGGCGTGCGCCAGGGGCTGGACGACGCGCTGGAAATGGCCCGCATCGCCCGGCTGGAAAATGCACGCTACAGCCAGTTGAACGGCGTCCTCCAGAATGTTCAGGAAGCGGTGCTCGCAGTCGATCCGGCCGACCGGGTGACGGCGGTCAATCCGGCGATGGAAGCCCTGCTGGGCTTTCCCCCGAACGCCATTCTCGGCCGGGTCGCGGCGGAGGTGGCGCCGGAACTGTCGTTGCGCGGAGTGCTGGGCAGCGGCGAGGCGGAAAAGGGCAGTGTCCTGACGTTCCGCCGCCGCGACTGGATCGCCAACCGCATCCCGATCCGCGAGCATGGGCAGGTCACCGGTGCCATGATCACGGTCTACGACGCCCGCGCCATCAGCGAGGCGGACGTCAGCCTGCGGTCCCAGACCCGGCGGCGCCCCAACCGGACGACCCGCTACACACTCGACGACATCCGCGGCGACAGTCCGGCCATCGAGCAGGCACGAGCCACGGCGCGGCGCTTCGCGGCGAGCGACCTGACGGTGCTGATCTCCGGAGACAGCGGGACGGGGAAGGAACTGTTCGCCCAGGCCATCCACAATCTCGGCCCGCGCTCCGGCCGCCCCTTCGTGGCGATCAACTGCTCGGCCTTTCCGGATTCCCTGCTGGAATCGGAGCTGTTCGGCCATGAGGAGGGGGCCTTCACCGGGGCCCGCAAGGGCGGCAAGGTCGGGCTGTTCGAGGCGGCGCACACCGGCACGCTGTTCCTCGACGAGATCGGCGACATGCCGCTGGCCCTGCAAACCCGGCTGCTGCGCGTGCTTCAGGAGCGCGAGATCGTGCGTCTGGGCAGTGTCGTGCCGGTTCCGGTCGATCTGCGGGTGATCGCGGCCACCCATCAGCCATTGGAGGAACTGGTGCCGCAGCGCGCGTTCCGGGCCGACCTGCTTTACCGGCTGAACACGCTGCGCCTGCGCCTGCCGCCGCTGTGCGACCGGGTGGAGGATGTGCCGGTGCTGGCCGAGGGGTTCGTCGCCGCCTGCCTGGAGCGCACCGGGATCCGGCTGGCGCCTTCGGTCGTCGTCGAGCCTTTGAAATCCCGGCTCGCCAGCTACCGTTGGCCGGGCAACGTGCGCGAACTGGAGAATATCTGCGAGCGTCTGACCATGCTTGTTCTGCAATTCGGCACCGTCGAGGACATTCCCGCCGGGATTCTGCGTCATGACTGTCCTGAGCTGTTTCTCGAACCGCCTGGGCAGGACAGGCCGGCCGGCGGGAACGGGCATGGGGCTGCGGGCCAGGACAGCGGCGACGCGCGCGCCGCCATCGAAAGCGCCTTGTCCCGCACCCACGGCAATCGGGCGGAGGCGGCGCGCGCTCTGGGCATCAGCCGGGCGACGTTGTGGCGGCGCATGCGCCAGCTTGGTCTCGGCGGTTCCGCGGATGGCGAGGATGCCGCAAGGGATTAGCGGCGCATCACCCCTTGTGCCGCCCCAGATCCACGATGTCGCCGGGATGGTCGTGCAGCAGATGGCGCTGAACCTTCTGGGTGGCCGTCTTCGGGATTTCCGTCCGCAACTCGACGAAGCGCGGACACATGAAGGCGGGGATGCGGCCGGTCAGGAATGCCGGTAGTTCCCTCGGGTCGAAGCCGGGGCGGGGAACGATCACCGCCTTGATCTCCTCGCCGAGAATGTCGTCCGCAACGCCGACGACTGCGCAGTCCTGAACGGCCGGATGCTTCAGCAGGGCCGTTTCGATCTCGACGGGGGCGATCATCTCCCCGGCGCGCCGGATCAACTCCTTCATCCGGCCGTCGAAATGCAGGAAGCCGTCGGCGTCGATCATGCCGCGGTCACCGGTATGCAGCCACAGGTTCCGCGTCGCCGCCACCGTCGCTTCGGGTTTTTTCCAGTAGCCGTCGAACATCAGGCCGGGACGGCGGGGACGGACGACGATCTCCCCCTTCTCGCCGGGAGGGAGCGGGGTGTCGTCGGCATCGACCACGCACAGCTCGGTGTCCGGCCGTGGCGCGCCGACGCTGCCGAACTTGGCGGCCTGCGCCGTGTTCATCGACACCCAGCCGCCGGTCTCGGTCATGCCGTATAGTTCGCGCACGGCGATACCCAGCCGCTCCTCGATCTCGCGCCAGACGCCGGGGGGCGCGCCGCCGCCGACCGCCCAGCGCAGGGAATGGCCGCGCTCCGGCCCGGTCAGCCGCTTGGCGAGGATGCTCAGCACCGTGCCGACATAGGTGAAGCCGGTGGCGCCGTAACGCCGCGCATCCTCCAACAGCCGCGACGCCGAGAAGCGCGGCAGCAGCGCAATGGTTGCCCCGGCCCGCAGGCAGGACATCACGCCATACATCTGCGGGTTGGCATGGAACAGCGGCAGGAACAGCAGGATCCGGTCCTCGTCCGTCAGCTCCAGCGCCGCCGCCATATGCTCGCCCGCCAGCTCGTAGCAGGCGTTCGGGATGACCGCCCCCTTCGGCAGCCCGGTGGTGCCGGAGGTGTAGAGGATGGCGTTGGCCGTGCCGCCGGGCAGGGCGAGGCGGCGGCGCGGAGTCCACTCGCGGCCGGACGCCGTCTCGAAGCGGTCGTTCATCGGCAACAGCGCCGGAGCGGAGGCGGGCAGGGCGGGGAGAAACTCCTCTTCGGCGATCAGCAGGGAGGCTTCGCTCTGTTCCAGCAAATAGCGCAGCCCCTCGCCGACCAGGGCGGTGTTGAGTGGAACCGTGATGGCGCCGAGTTCCGACAATGCGAACCATGCGACGAGAAAACCGGGCCGGTTGCCGACCATCATTGCCACGGTCTGGCCGGCCGTCACGCCCTGCGTGGCCAGCCGCTCGACGGCGTTGTCCACCAGCGCCGCCATGGCGCCGTAGGTGATGGTGCGGTCCCCGAACAGCAGGAAGGGACGGTCGGGCGTGGCGGCGGCGCGGGCATAGAGCGGATCGGCGATCACGACAGCGCCTCCTGCTGCCGGATCACATGCTGTTGCAGCCGCTTGGCGATGGTGTTCTTGAGGATTTCCGACGATCCGCCGGCGATTTCGTAAGCCTTGGCGTCGCGCAGGTACCGTCCGAAGCGCGCCGATTCCATGACGCCGTAGGCGCCGCAGATCTGCACGGCGCGGGCGGCGGTATCTGTGGCGACCCGGCTGGCAAGCAGCTTGGCCTCGCTGCCGAAACGGGCGATGTCGTCATGGTCGTCCAGCTTGCGCGCGGCTTCGTAGGTCAACAGCCGGGCGGCGTCGATTTCCGCCAGCATGTCGGCGAAGTACCATTGGATTCCCTGGAAATCGAGGATCTTGCGGTCGAAGGCACTGCGCCCGGCGGCAAAGGCCAGGGCACCGTCGAAGGCAGCCCTCGCGATGCCGAGACTGATGGCGGCGGCCATGGTCCGCGAATAGTCCAGCGTCGTCACCGCCTGGCGTACGCCCTTGCCCTCCACCCCGATCAGATGATCGGCAGGCAGCGCCACCCGATCCAGCACCAGATCGACGTGCGGACCGTTGCGCAGGCCGAAGGTGGCGGCGTTCGGACCTTCCTCCGTCGATACGCCGTCCATGCCCTGGCGGACGAAGAAGGCAGACACGCCGACCGGCGTTTGCGCCAGGATCACATAGGCTTCCGCCGCCGAGCCGGAGGTGATGAAGGACTTGCGCCCACTCAGGATCCAGCGGTCGCCGTCGCGCACCGCTTTGGTGTCGAGGCTGCGGATGTCGCTGCCGTGGTTGGCCTCGGTGAGGGCGTAGGAGGTGATGAGTCCGCGGCCGAACTCCGGCAGCACCGCCCGCTTCAGGCTGTCGGCGCCGAACAGGTGGATGATTGTCTGGGCCTGCAGGATGGTGATCAGGCTGATGCCGACGGCGGCGCTGGCGTAGGAGGCTTCCTCGAACAGCGCCGCGCAATGGGCGAAGCCCAGACCGCGCCCGCCGAGTTCCTGCGGCAGGGTCAGGCTGGTGTAGCCCCGACGGGCCAGTTCCTTAATCGCCGCCACCGGATAGATGTCCTCGCGATCGACGGCGTCGGCGTCAGGCTCCACATGCTCGGCGACGGCGCGCCTTAGCGGAACAAGGAAATCCGGTTCGACCAGATCGGTCCACAACGCTGTCGGCATCTGCATCGGCCATGTCCTCCCTTTGGATCCTGTCGGCATCGACGCCGGTCGTCGGCTCAATGCGGCCGAACGAGCCGGTCCGTCCCCCACGCCTTTTGTTCAATGTGCTGATCGTTGACAATTTCCATTGAACGCGTTTGCATACGATAATATGGTACCGATATATCGGCTGTACATCAACAGTATCTTCAATTCAGAACCGAGGGAGGATGCCATGAGGCTGACCGATGCGCAGATGGCGGAGTATGAGGAGCGCGGATATCTGGTGTTTCCCGACCTCGTGTCGCGCGAGGAGGTGGAAATCCTGCGTCGCGACCTGCTGAGGGTGACGGGAAATGAAGCCGAAGGGGTGATCCGTGAGAAGAGCGGCACCGTTCGGACGGTCTTCCGCGTTCACGACGAACGCAGCCCGACCGCCTCGCCGCCGTTCCAGGCTTTGGCGACGCTGCCGCGGGTGATCGATCCGGCGCGCCAGGTGCTGGGCGACGAGCCGGTCTATGTCTACCACACAAAATGCAACCTGAAGGACGCGATCGACGGCGCCATCTGGCAGTGGCACCAGGATTACGGTTATTGGAAGACCGACGGCGTCGATCGGCCGGATATGACCACTTCGCTGCTGATGCTGGACGAGGCAACGGAGATCGGCGGCTGCCTGTATTTCATCCCCGGCAGCCACAAGCTGGGCCGGCTCGATCCTGAGATGGACGAAACCACGACGTCCTACAAGCTGTGGACCGTGCCCAAGGATCAGGTCATCGACATCATGCAGCGCTTCGGCGACCCGGTGGCGATCACCGGCAAACCGGGCACTGTGGTGCTGTTCCATCCGAACATCGTCCACGGCTCCGGCCACAACATGTCGCGCCATTCGCGCTGGCACATCTACACCGTCTACAATCAGGTCTCCAACCGGCCGCATGGCGTCGAAAATCCCCGCCCCGAATGGGTGGTGGCCCGGAACTGCGAGCCTCTGCAGACCGGTAGCGACGACGGCATCCTGCGTTGGGCCGAGGCCGGAATCCGACGGCCGGCGGCGGAGTAGGGTGGATGGCGGGATCGACCTTCCAGGCGGCGGTGCTTCGCGAGACGGGAGCGCCGCTGTCCATCGAACCGCTCACCCTGGCGCCGCTGGAGTCGGGCGATGTGCTGATCCGCATGCATGCCGCCGGCCTGTGCCACACCGACCGCGAGGCGATGACCGGAGCCTTCGCGGTGCCGCCGCCGGTGGTGCTCGGCCATGAGGGCGCTGGCGTGGTCGAGGCGGTCGGCTCCGCGGTGCAACGGGTGAAGCCGGGCCAGCATGTGGTGTGCACGATCTACGCCGCCTGCGGCCAATGCTATTACTGCCGCCATGACCAGCCGATGCTGTGCGACATGGTGGTGCCCAACCATCGCGCCGCCACCCTGTCGGCAGGCCGCAAGCGGCTGCGCGATGCCGCCGGGGCAGAGGTCGGCCATTTCCTAAGCGTCTCGTCCTTCGCCGAATATGCCGTGGTGCCGGAGGCCGCGGCGATCCCGGTGCCGGACGAAATGCCGTTCGACCGTGCCTGCCTGCTGGGGTGCAGCGTCATCACCGGCGTCGGTGCGGCGCTGCGCGTCGCCCGTGTCGGCCTGGGCGACAGCGTGGTGGTGGTCGGCTGTGGCCCGGTCGGGCTGAACGTCGTGCAGGGGGCAAGGCTGGCCGGAGCCGGGGCGATCATCGCCGTCGACCGCCGCGCCGACAAGCTGGAGCGCGCCAGCGCTTTCGGCGCCACCCACACCATGCTCGGCGGCGAGGATCTGGCCACCCAGGTGCGCGCAATCACCGGCGGGCGCGGGGCCGACCACGCCTTCGAGGCGGCGGGCGTCATCGGTTCGTTACAGGATTCGGTGAACTGCACCCGGCCGGGCGGCAGCGTCACCATTCTCGGCAAAACCGATCCCAACCGTCTGGTCGAGTTGCGCTTTGGCTCGATCAGCGGCGAACGGCGCATCCTGCGCTCCAGCCTGGGCGGGGCGAAGGCGGCCGACGATTTCCCGGCCTATGCACAGGCTTATCTCGACGGCCGCCTGCGTCTGGACGAGCTGATCGACCGGCGCCTGCCGCTCGGGTCTATCAACGAGGCCTTCGAAGACGTGGAGCGCGGCGACGTGATCCGCGCCGTGGTGGTGATGCATGAGTGACGATACGGACGAAAGCGCTGGCACGGTCCGGCTGGAACGCCGGGGCGCCGTCGCGATCCTGACGCTGGACGCGCCGAAAACCCGCAACGCCGTCACCGATCCACCGGTGTTGAACCCGCTGGTGGCGACGCTGGAGGAGATGAGAGACGACCGCTCGGTGCGCGTGCTGGTGGTGACCGGCGCCGGCAAGGCGTTCAGCGCCGGCGGCAACATCCATGACATCCGTGACCGGCGCGGCATGTTCGGCGGCCCCGCCGACCAGGTGCGCAACGCCTACCGCGACGGGGTACAGCGCATCCCACGCGCCATGGCTGCTCTCGAGATCCCAGTGATCGCGGCGGTGAACGGCCCGGCTTATGGCGCCGGCTGCGATCTGGCCTTCATGTGCGACCTGCGCATTGCCGGGGAGTCGGCACGCATCAGTTCAAACTTCGTCAAGCTGGGGCTGATTTCCGGCGACGGCGGGCTGTGGTTTCTGACGCGCGTCGCCGGACCGGCCGTCGCCGCCGAGTTGGCCTTTACCGGACGGGCCGTCGGCGGGGTGGAGGCTGCGGCCCTGGGGC
>PJUA01000367.1_pt1 | contig 28843 bp, 23 predicted proteins | sample 1512151 | NCBI WGS metagenome assembly PJUA01 (sample SAMN08177678, study PRJNA422409) | Soil metagenome, whole genome shotgun sequencing project. | isolation source: Soil enriched on filter paper: beechwood xylan treatment | place: USA: Madison | collected 2015-01-15
TCGGCGTAGCGGCCTTCATCGGTGGGCACCAGGACGCGAGCGCCCAGCATCCAGAACCAGACCAGCAGGAAGAGAATAAGCAGCGTCCAGACGAACGCCTTGGATTTGTACAGTTCGCGCATTGACAGCGGTTCCTTGTTGCGTGTTCTTGGGTTTCTTGTCGCGGCAAGTGCCGGTTCAGGCTTGTGGCGCGATGATCAGCGCCAGTGCCACCTTGCGTCCCTCGGCCATGAGGATGTTGTAGGTGCGGCAGGCGGCCTGGTTGTCCATGCATTCCACACCGATGCGGCGCGCCGTGAGTACGGTGGTCAGCTTGGGGTGGACGAAGCGCTGGCGCTCGCCGGTGCCCAGGATGACCACGTCGGGCGCGGTGGCGTCGATCTGGTCGAAATGCTGCGGGGTGAGCGCCTCGAAGCTGTCCACCGGCCAGGGCACCGGCTCGGTTTCGGGCAGCACCAGCAAGCTGTTGGTGAAACGGATGGCATTGAGCTCGACACCGTCCTCATCGTAGGCGGTGACGGTCTGGTATTGCTTGGTCTCGGTCGTGTGGAGCTTCATCGCAGGATGGGCAGGATGGGTTGCAGGCGCCCGGTCCGGGCAGACGGCCGGGCCGGGATGTCATGGCGACATGCATCGCGGCAACGTGGTCGTAAAGTGCGCCATTGTAGCCGTTTCCGACCCCGGCGCACGCCTATTTGATTGATAAAATGCTTAGCTTTGGGCAAAATGGCCGGTTCCCGGCGGGCCCTTGGGGCGCCGTCGCCGGCCTCTTTGCAGGTGCTTTACATTGCACTGCAGCGGGCAGGAACATGCAGGAAAATGACGGCAAGCGTGGTAATGGAGAGGACCGCGAGGCAAAGGTTCCGGTACCGCCATGCAAGCCGAGAGACCCGATGAGATCCGATGGGGGCCAGGCTGGCCGAACCCTGCGAAACGATTAGAGGAAGAGCTGTGCGACCGATTCAGAAATCCAAGAAGCTGGCAGATGTGTGTTACGACATTCGGGGTCCCGTGCTGGAAAAGGCGCGCCAGATGGAGGAAGAGGGCCACAAGATCATCAAGCTCAACATCGGCAACCTGGCCGCCTTCGGCTTCGATGCACCCGACGAGATCGTGCAGGACATGATCCGCAACATGGGCAATGCCTCCGGCTATACCGACTCCAAGGGCCTGTTCGCCCCGCGCAAGTCGGTCATGCACTACACCCAGCAAAAGAAGATCGAAGGCGTCACCATCGATGACATCTACCTCGGCAATGGCGCCTCCGAGCTGATCGTCATGAGCGTCAATGCCTTGCTCAACACCGGCGACGAAGTGCTGGTGCCGTCCCCCGACTACCCGCTGTGGACCGCGGCCGTGAGCCTCTCCGGCGGCACCCCGGTGCATTACGTCTGCGACGAGCAGCAAGGCTGGCAGCCCGATATCGCCGACATCAAGAAGAAGATCACCCCCAACACCAAGGCCATCGTCGTCATCAACCCCAATAACCCGACCGGCGCGCTCTATTCGGTCGAGGTGCTCAAGGAAATCATCGAACTGGCACGTCAGCACCAGCTGATCATCCTGGCCGACGAGATCTACGACAAGGTGCTCTACGACGGCAACACCCACACCTCGCTGGCGTCGCTGGCCGATGATGTGCTGTTCATCACCTTCAATGGCCTGTCCAAGAACCCTCCTTCCTGCGGCTATCGTGCCGGCTGGATGGTGGTCTCGGGCGAGAAGAAGCATGCCCGCGACTATATCGAAGGCCTCAACATGCTGGCCTCGATGCGCCTGTGCGCCAATGCGCCGGGCCAGTTCGCGATCCAGACCGCGCTGGGCGGCTACCAGAGCATCAATGATCTGGTCGGCCCCAACGGCCGCCTGACCAAGCAGCGCGACCTGGCGCACAAGCTCCTGACCGACATCCCGGGCGTGACCTGCGTGAAGCCCAAGTCGGCGCTGTACATGTTCCCGCGCCTGGACCCGGAGATCTATCCGATCAAGGATGACCAGGAATTCGCCTACGAACTGCTGGCCGAGGAAAAGGTGTTGATCGTGCAAGGTACCGGCTTCAACTGTCCCACGCCGGACCACTTCCGCGTGGTGTTCCTGCCCAATACCGACGACCTGACCGAATCCATGGGCCGCATCGCCCATTTCCTGGAGGGCTATCGTCGCCGCCACGGCACCGCCTGACCGTTTCTGCAGTAACCCGTCCTGCCCGCTGATGCGGACCAGGCGGTCTTTTTCATCAACCACGAAGACAATATGAAATCCATCAAAGTAGGTTTGCTCGGCATCGGCACCGTGGGTTCCGGTACTTTCAATGTTCTCAAGCGCAACCAGGAAGAGATTGCGCGCCGTGCAGGCCGGGGCATTGAAATTACCATGGTCGCCGCTCGCAATACTGCCCGCGCGACCGAACTGACCCGTGGCGAAGTCAAGGTCGTCAACGACGGCAACCTGGTGGTGAACGATCCCGAGATCGATATCGTCGTGGAACTGATCGGCGGCTACGACACCGCCCGCGACCTGGTACTGAAGGCGATCGCCAACGGCAAGCACGTGGTCACGGCCAACAAGGCCCTGATCGCCACCCATGGCAACGAGATCTTCAAGGCCGCGCAGGAAAAGGGCGTCATGGTAGCCTTCGAGGCGGCCGTGGCCGGTGGCATCCCCATCATCAAGGCACTGCGTGAAGGCCTCACCGCCAACCGCATCCAGTGGGTGGCCGGCATCATCAACGGCACCACCAACTTCATCCTTTCCGAGATGCGCGATAAGGGGCTGGACTTCGACGTGGTCCTGAAGGAAGCCCAGCGCCTGGGCTATGCCGAGGCCGATCCGACCTTCGACATCGAAGGCGTGGACGCAGCCCACAAGCTGACCATCATGGCCTCGATCGCTTTCGGCATCCCGGTGCAGTTCGACAAGGCCCACGTGGAAGGCATCACCAAGCTGCAGGCCAGCGACATCACCTATGCCGAAAAGCTGGGCTACCGCATCAAGCTGCTGGGCATCACGCGCCAGACCGAGAAGGGCATCGAACTGCGCGTGCACCCGACGCTGATCCCGGCCTCGCGCCTGATCGCCAATGTCGAGGGGGCCATGAACGCCGTGGTGGTGCGGGGCGACGCCGTCGGCGAAGCCCTGTACTACGGCAAGGGTGCCGGTTCCGAGCCGACCGCCTCGGCCGTGATCGCCGACCTGGTCGACATCACCCGCCTGGCCACGGCCGATCCGGAACACCACGTGCCTTCGCTGGCCTTCCAGCTCAATGCCATGGCCGATACCCCGGTGCTGCCCATGAGCGAAGTGGTGACCAGCTACTACCTGCGTATCCGTGTGGCCGACCAGGCTGGCGTGCTGGCCGATGTCACCCGCATCCTGGCCGACTCGACCATCTCCATTGACGCCATGCTGCAGAAGGAGCCGGGCGAAGGTGAACAGCAGACCGACATCATCATGCTGACCCACCAGACCCAGGAAAAGAACATCGAGGCCGCCATCGCCAAGATCGAAGCTCTGTCCACCGTCGTGGGCAAGGTCACCAAGATCCGCCTGGAAGAGCTGAGCTGATCCCCGGCCGGTCAAGTCTGGCCGCCAACGAAAATCGGAGCCCGCGGGCTCCGATTTTTTTACGTCGGCTGGGCGGACCGCCGCGCCGGGCCATGGCCGTCCTGCTGTGTCCTACTTCGTCAGTTCGAAGCTGCACACCGCCTGCAGCATGGCGTCACCCACCGACATCGGCTTGGGCTTGACGAAGTCCATGCCCTTGAGCGCGTCCGAATGGTCACGCTTGTCGCCCTTGCCATCGTTCTCGGCAAAGATGATCTCGCGCACCAGCTTCATGGTGCCGGCCTTGCAGTTGTACTGGTGCAGGTCCTTGTAGGACTTCAGCGTCGGAAAGCTCTTGTCGCCATTGTTGGGACGCGCCTCCTTGAAGTTCCACAGCGACCAGGCCTCGCGCACGCCGCCGGACTCGACGATGGAGTCGGTATCGACCAGCAGTTCGGACTGGTCGGTACCGCCCAGCGATTGCCAGTTCTCGGCGTGGGCCGGCAGACTCGCCAGGAGGGCCGCGAACAGGCCGGTCGTTGCGAGCAGGGTCTTGGTCTTGTGATTCATGCCGTTTTCCATCCTTGTTGAGTTTGAATAGGTCTTTGACGTCGCCAGCGTGCAAACATTCCGCCAATCCGGCGCTGCACACGAAGTGGCGCAGCATAGCCCGGCCATGGCCGGCTTTCAAGGGTGGTAACGTTTTATTTCAGCTTGGTGATGTTGCTGGGCAATAGTCGTGCGCGGCGCAGCTTTGCCCGGGGTGCGGCAGGGATTTCACGGTCTGGCCCCTGCTGCGCTTTTGTAGTGCGCCGTCTGGCCTTATAATCCAGGGCTTTCCTGCCAATTCACCCCAGCCGCCTGCCGGCGCTTCCTATCGACATGCAATACGTCTCCACTCGCGGTCACGCTGCAACTCCTTCCTTCTCCGAAATCCTGCTGGGCGGCCTGGCCCCGGACGGCGGCCTGTACCTGCCGGCGCAGTATCCGCAGGTGAGCGGCGCCGAGCTCGACCAGTGGCGCAAGCTGTCCTACGCCGACCTGGCCTTCGAGGTGCTGCGCAAGTTCGCCACCGATATCCCCGAAGCCGATCTCAAGGCGCTGGCGCACAAGACCTATACCGCCGACGTCTATCGCAACACCCGCACCGGCGAGGATGCCGGCCAGATCACCCCGCTGCGCACGCTGGAAGAGCGCGACGGCAACAAGCTGGTACTGCAAAGCCTGTCCAACGGCCCCACGCTGGCCTTCAAGGACATGGCCATGCAACTGCTGGGCAACCTGTTCGAGTATGCCCTGGCCAAGCAGGGGGCCGAGCTCAATATCGTCGGCGCCACCTCCGGTGACACCGGCAGCGCCGCCGAATACGCCATGCGTGGCAAGAAGGGCATCCGCGTCTTCATGCTGTCCCCGCACAAGAAGATGAGCGCCTTCCAGACCGCACAGATGTTCAGCCTGCAAGACCCCAACATCTTCAACCTGGCGGTGGAAGGCGTCTTCGACGACTGCCAGGACATCGTCAAGGCCATCTCCAATGATCTGGAATACAAGGCCGCCAAGAAGATCGGCACCGTCAACTCGATCAACTGGGCACGCGTGGTGGCGCAGGTGGTGTATTACTTCCGCGGCTATTTGGCCGCGACCACCAGCAACGAACAGAAGGTCTCCTTCACCGTCCCCTCGGGCAACTTCGGCAATATCTGCGCCGGCCACATCGCCCGCATGATGGGCCTGCCCATCGACAAGCTGGTCGTGGCCACCAACGAGAACGACGTGCTCGACGAGTTCTTCCGCACCGGCGTGTACCGCGTGCGCAAGTCGGCCGAGACCTACCACACCAGCAGCCCCAGCATGGACATCAGCAAGGCCTCTAACTTCGAGCGCTTCGTCTATGACCTGCTGGGACGCGACAGCGCCCGCGTCAAGTCCCTGTTCCACAAGGTCGAGACCGCCGGCGGCTTCGACCTGACCGGCAAGCCCGGCAGCGACGGCGATGAATTCGCCAGCGTGATCAAGTACGGTTTCGCCTCCGGCAAGTCGTCCCACGCCGACCGCCTGGACACCATCCGCTTTGCCGAAAAGACCTACGGCATCACGGTCGATACCCACACTGCCGACGGCATCAAGGTGGCGCGCGAAAACCTTACCCCGGGCGTGACCATGATCGTGCTGGAGACCGCCTTGCCGGCCAAGTTCAACGAGACCATCCGCGAAGCCCTGGGTCGCGACGCCGACCGTCCGGCCGGCTTCGAGAACATCGAGGCACTGCCGCAGCGCTTCGAGGTCATGCCGGCCGACGCCGCCCGTGTGAAGGCCTTCGTGGCCGAGCACACCGGCCTGTAAGCACTGTCGGTTCTGCCCGATCACGCCGTCCGCGCCATCGGCCCGGGCGGCGTTTTTCATGGGCCGCAGAGGGGCGGTGATTGCATTAGAATGTCGGGTCGCTGTGTTGACCGGAATTGACCAGAAAACAACGCAACTCCCGCATTCCATCCCTCAGGCCCGCCATGCAATCCACGCCCGCTCCTTCTTCAGACTCCCCGGCCAAGCCCGCCCGCGCGCCCATGCAAAGTGTCGCCCAGGCGCTCGACATCTTGCTCGATGCGGCCGTGCCGGTCACCGGCAGCCAGACCATCGCCACCCTGGACGCCTGCGACCGCGTGCTGGCCGCCCCCGTGCAGGCCTACATCAACGTGCCTGGCATGGACAATTCACAGATGGACGGCTATGCCGTGCGCGCCGCCGATTGCGCCTCCGGCCAGGCGCGCCTGCGGGTGTCGCAGCGCATTCCCGCCGGTCACGTCGGCCAGCCGCTGGAAGCCGGCACGGCCGCCCGCATCTTCACCGGCGCCATGCTGCCCGAGGGCGCAGACGCCATCGTCATGCAGGAAGCCTGCGAGGTGGACGGTGACCACGTCGTGATCCGCCATGTGCCGACCAGCGGCGAATGGGTGCGCTATATCGGCGAAGACATCCGCCAGGGCGGCACCATCCTCGACGCCGGCACCCGCCTGCGCCCGCAGGAACTGGGGCTGGCGGCTTCAGTCGGCCAGGCCGAACTGGAGGTATTGCGCCGGGTACGGGTGGCGGTATTCTTCACCGGCGACGAACTGACCATGCCCGGCGAGCCTCTCAAGCCCGGTGCCATCTACAACTCCAATCGCTTCCTCCTGCGTGGCCTGCTGCAAAAACTGGGTTGCGCCGTCAGCGACTACGGCATCGTTCCCGACAACCTGGCCGCCACCCGCCAGACCCTGCGCGAAGCCGCCCGCGAGCATGACCTCATCATCACCAGCGGTGGCGTTTCCGTGGGCGAGGAAGACCATGTGAAGCCGGCCGTGGAAGCGGAAGGGCGCATCAACATGTGGCAGATCGCCATGAAGCCCGGCAAGCCCCTGGCCTTCGGTCAGGTGCGGCGCGGAGAAGAGGGCGCGGGTGAAGCTTTCTTCATGGGTTTGCCCGGTAATCCTGTCTCTTCCTTCGTCACCTTCCTGCTGTTTGTACGACCTTTCCTGCTGCGTCTGCAGGGCCTGCCACGCGCTGCCGTGTTGCCGCAGGCAGTGAGCATGCGTGCTGACTTCGACTGGCCCCGCGCCGACCGCCGCCAGGAATTCCTGCGCGTGCGCCGCAATGCCCAGGGCGGCCTGGATCTCTTCCCCAGTCAGGGCTCGGCCGTGCTGACCTCGACCGCCTGGGCCGACGGCCTGATCGACAACCCGCCCGGACAGACCATCGCCGCCGGCGACATGGTGCAGTTCCTGGCCTTCGATCATCTGCTCAACTGAGCGCTGCGGAGCACCGATGAGACTGGCTGATATCGATCAGTACCTGAGCAACAGCATTCCCAGCCGGGCCACCGGCTGGCGCCGCTTCGTGCTGGAGTTCCTCATGTTCGGGATCAAGGAGGCGCGCTGCTGTCTGTTTGCGGGGCTGTTCTTTGCTGCCGTTTTCCTGATGCCGCGCGCCGGGCTGTTCGGCATTCCCCGCTATGACGCGTTGCTGCTCTTCGCCGTGCTGGTGCAGGTCTGGATGGTGTCTGCCCGCATCGAGACCATCGCCGAACTCAAGGCCATCAGTGTGTTCCACATTGTCGGGTTTGCGCTGGAAGTATTCAAGACCTCGGGAGCGATCCAATCATGGAGCTATCCTGATTTTGCCTACACCAAGCTGTTCGGGGTGCCGCTGTTTTCCGGATTCATGTATGCCGCCGTAGGCAGCTACATCATCCAGGCCTGGCGGCTATTCGACCTGCGCATCGAGCATCATCCTCCCTATTGGATGGCGACCCTGATTGCCCTGCTGATCTACGTCAATTTCTTCACCCATCATTACATCGGCGACTATCGCTGGTATCTGGCCGCTTGCGCGCTTGGCCTGTACGCCCGCTCCACGGTGCTGTTCCGTCCGCTGGATCGCGATCGCAAGATGCCGCTGCTGCTGGCTTTTCTGCTGATCGGATTCTTCATCTGGCTGGCCGAGAACATCAGCACCTTCTTCGGCATCTGGCGCTATCCCAACCAGATGGGGGCCTGGTCCACCGTGCATCTGGGCAAATGGAGCGCCTGGTCGCTGCTGGTCATGATGACCTTTACCATCGTGGTTCATCTCAAGCATATCCGCAGCAAGATTCATATCGCCCGCTGAGGGCGCGCTGCCATCATCAAGGAATCCCATGAAAATCGAACTCCGTTTCTTCGCCAGCGTGCGCGAAGCCCTGCAGACCTCGCAGGAAATCATCGAGCTGCCGGACAGCGTCAAGACCGTCGGCGACGTGCGCGCCTTCCTGATGGGGCGGGGCGGCGTCTGGGCCGAGGTGCTGGGGCCGGAAAAGAATCTGCGCATGGCCTATGACCATGACATGACCGAGGCCGATACCGAGATTGCCGAGGGCGGCGAAGTGGCCTTCTTCCCGCCGGTCACCGGTGGCTGACATGGGCACCCGTCGGGATCCCTCGGTCGGCACGATTGCGCACTACAGCAGCAATGCTCAGAGCTTTCGCGAAGGCACCTGGGATCATGACGTCAGCCAGAACATGGCGGCCTTGCTGGATGCCCTGCACGCCAGAGCCGGCCAGGCCGGGCAGGGACCCTTCACGATTCTGGACTTCGGCTGTGGCCCGGGACGCGACCTGATCGAATTCACCCGGCGCGGCCATGTCGCCGTCGGGCTGGACGGTACGGCCGAGTTCGTCGAGATGGCGCGTGCGGCCGGTGGCTGCGAGGTCTGGCACCAGGACTTCCTGCAGCTGGACCTGCCGCCGCAACGCTTCGATGGCATCTTCGCCAATGCCTCGCTGTTCCATGTGCCTTCGGCTGCACTGCCGAGCGTGCTCGCCCAGTTGCACGCCAGCCTCAAGCCGGGCGGCATCCTCTTCAGTTCCAATCCTCGCGGGGAAGACCTGGAAGGCTGGAGCGGTCCGCGCTATGGCGTCTGGCACAGCCTGGAGGGCTGGCGTCGCTACCTGCTGCCAGCAGGATTCGTTGAATTGCGGCATTATTACCGCCCTGACGGTTTGCCGCGTGAGCAGCAGCCGTGGTTGGCCAGCGTCTGGCAAAAAACACAAGACCGGAGCTAAGCAAACCACCAGGACATTCGACATCCGGATTCTTTAGGAGGAGACCAAGCCTGCGCCAAACAGGTTTGCGGAGGGGGTGCACAAAAGACATCGTCCATCGATGCGCATTCATCCACACCTAAGAAGGAACCATCTTGATTTCGACCCATCTGGCCGCCTGGGCGGCCCAGGACACGCAGTTGCTGCTGGTCACGCTGGCGGCATTGATCGCCATCGTGGTGCTGATCAGCTTCCTGTCCATCGCACCCTTCCTGTCCATCCTCATCGGCACCTTCATCGCCGGCATCGGTGCCGGCCTGCCGCTGGAAGACATCGCCAAGGCCTTCAGCAAGGGCGCTGGCAGCCTGTTGGGCGAGGCCGGCATCATTATCGCCCTGGGCGCCATGCTGGGCGCGCTCATGGCCGAGTCCGGCGCGGCCGACCGCATCGTCAATACCCTGCTGCGCTATGCGCGCGGCAGCATCATTCCCTGGATGATGGCGCTGGTGGCCCTGGTGGTCGGCCTGCCGCTGTTCTTCGAGGTCGGGCTGGTGATGATGGCGCCGATCATCTTCGTCATGGCACGCCGTTCGCAGTTGCCCATCATGCGTGTGGCCATTCCCGCGCTGGCCGGCATGACCACGCTGCACGCGCTCTTGCCACCGCACCCCGGCCCCTTGATTGCCGTGTCGGCCCTGCATGCCGACCTCGGTACCACCATGCTGCTGGGCTTCATCGTCGCCATTCCGGCAGTCATCATTGCTGGCCCGTTGTACGGCAACTTCCTGGCGCCGCGCCTGAACCTGGCCGAACCGGACCAGATCGGCAAGCTCTTCAGCGCCCGTGAAGGTCAGTCGCAGCCGGGCTTCGTCGCCTCGCTGGTGACCATCCTGCTGCCGGTGGCGTTGATGCTGGGCCGTACCGTGGCGCGCATCTGGGTCACGCCCAAGACCGAGCTGTTCGAGATGCTCAACTTCTTCGGCGAACCCATCATCGCCCTGACCGTCACGGTGCTCTTCGCCGTGGTGGTGCTGGGCTGGGGCCAGGGCAGCAGCCGCTTCGAGGTGGGTGCCACGCTGCGCCGCGCCTTGCCGCCCATCGCCGGCCTGCTGCTGACCATCGGCGCTGGCGGCGGCCTCAAGCAGACCCTGCTGGCCGCCGGCATCAGCGACACCATCACCAAGATCGCCACCGGCACCCACATGCCGCTGATCCTCCTGGCCTGGATCATCGCCGTGGCACTGCGCCAGGCCACCGGTTCGGCCACCGTCGCCACGACCGCCACCGCCGGTATCGTCGCGCCGCTGGTGGCGGGTCTGTCGGCGACCCACAATTCGCTGATGGCCCTGGCCATCGGTGCCGGCTCGGTGTTCTTCTGCCACGTCAATGACGCCGGCTTCTGGATGGTCAAGGAATACTTCGGCCTGAACCTCAAGCAGACCCTGGCGACCTGGTCGGTAATCCAGACCCTGGTCTCGGTGATCGGCCTGGGCATGACGCTGCTGCTGTGGGGGCTGATCGTCTGATCCACGTGTGCTCGCGGGCAGGGCTGCGCTGGTAGAATCGCAGCCCTGCCTTTCACTTTCCATCCAGCCATGCCTGTCCGCGTCCAGACCGCCGATTTCGATCTCTCCACCGAAGTGGCGCAGCTGCGCCTGTCCAATCCCCGCGTAGGGGCGGTGGTGAGCTTCGTGGGCACGGTGCGCGATCTCAACGAGGGCGCGGCCGTCTCGGCCATGGAGCTGGAACACTATCCGGTCATGACCGAGCGCGCCCTGGAGCAGATCGTGGAACAGGCCAAGGCGCGCTGGCCCATCTTCGATGCGCTGGTGATCCATCGCATCGGGCCCATGCAGCCGCTGGAGCAGATCGTGCTGGTGGCAGTCACCTCGCCCCATCGCGGCGAAGCCTTCGCGGCCTGCGAATTCATCATGGATTACCTCAAGACCCAGGCGCCGTTCTGGAAGAAGGAACAGACGCCGGACGGCGCCCGCTGGGTCGATGCCCGAGAGAGCGACGACACGGCGCTGAGCAAGTGGAAACAATAAGGCGTCCTGCCTCGGGAGCTTGATCCCGAGGCAGGACGCCAAGGGCGATCACAGGGGGAAACCGTCTTGCCACTGAAGTTTCAAATTCCACGTTTACCACGCATGCCGCGCATTCCCGGTCTGCCGACCACGGCGACCGCGCCATTCTGCCCGTCCGAAGTGGCGGGCTCGGTGGCTGTGCCGGCCGGTGCCTCGGTCTGGCAAAAGCTGCGCATCTACGTCGGCCCGGGCCTGCTGGTGTCGATCGGCTACATGGACCCGGGCAACTGGGCCACGTCGATCCAGGCCGGTTCGCAGTTCGGCTACCAGCTGCTGTTCGTGGTGATGCTCTCCAGCCTGGCCGCCATCGTGCTGCAATGCCTGTGCGCACGCCTGGGCATCGCCACCGGCAAGGATCTGGCGGTGCATTCACGCGAACATTACCCACCCGCCGTGGGCAAGGGCATGTGGGTGCTGGCCGAACTCTCCATCATCGCCTGCGACCTGGCCGAAGTGCTGGGCTGCGCGCTGGCCTTCAACCTGCTGCTGGGCGTATCGCTGCCGGTGGGCGTGCTGCTGACCGCGCTCGATACCCTGATCGTGCTGGGACTGAAGGGCAGGGGATTCCGCCAGGTGGAGGCCATCATCCTCGGACTGGTCATCACGATCGCCACCTGCCTGCTGGCACAACTGGCCTTCGTCAAGGCCGACTGGCATGAAGTGATGCAAGGCTTCGTCCCCTCGCTGCAGGCCATCTCCAGCCGCGAGCCGCTGTATCTGGCCATCGGCATCATCGGCGCCACCGTGATGCCGCACAATCTCTACCTGCATTCTTCGATCGTGCAGACCCGCAGCGTGCGGCGCGATCCGGCCTCCCTGCTGGAAGCGGTGCGCTACACCCGGGTCGATACCACGGTCTCGCTGCTGATCGCCATGGTCATCAACGCCACCATCCTGATCCTGGCCGCCACCGCCTTCCACAAGAGCGGCAATACCCAGGTCGCCGAACTGGACGAGGCCTACCATCTGCTGGACCCCATCACCGGCTCGGCCATGGCGGCCATCCTGTTCGGCGTGGGCCTGTTCGCGTCCGGCCAGAGCTCGACCTTCACCGGCACCATCGCCGGCCAGGTCATCATGGAAGGTTTCCTGAAACTGAAGATTCCCTGCTGGCAGCGCCGCGTCATCACCCGCGCCCTGGCGCTGGTGCCGGCGCTGATCGGCGTGCTTACCCTGGGGCCGCATTCGGTGGGCAAGCTGCTGGTGGCCAGCCAGGTGGTGCTGTCGCTGCAGTTACCCTTTGCCATGTATCCGCTGATCCGCCTGACCAGCCGTGCCGACCTGATGGGCGAGCTGGTCAACCGCTGGTGGGTCAGTGCCACGGCGTGGCTGCTGTTCGTGGCGATCTCGGCGGCCAATGTGTGGTTGGTGTGGCAGGTGTTTGTCGCTTGAATAAAATTCTAATTACACATTTAACTATCATATTTAGCCTGATTTTAATCGGTATTAATGATAGTTTAATGTGTATATGAAGACTTCCCGCACTCTGCAATTGCATATGGATGGCGCTTGGCGCGACCCGCCTGCCTTGTCCCTGACCGGCCCGGTCGAGCAGGACATCGCAGCGCCATTCCTCGACCCCTTGACCACCACGCTGGCCCAGGTCCGTACTCAGCTGGAGCCGCTTTGAATGGACAAGCGCTTCAAGCCTCTCACTGCCATCGAGCAATTGGAAGAACGGCGTGCGCTGTTCGACGAACTGGCTGCCGATCCGACCCTGCCCATTCCCGCCGTGATCCGCAAGATCCGCACCACCTTGCGCCTGACCATTGCCGAATACGCCAAGCTGTGCGGCGTATCTGCCCGCACCTTGCAGGATATCGAACGCGGTGAGTCCAGCCCCACGCTGGCCACCGCCGACAAGCTGCTCAAGCCGGTCGGCATGAGCGTCGGTGCGGTGGCGCGCAAGCGCACATGAAAAAGGCGGCCCTGATGCTGCATCAGGGCCGCCTTCCCGCTATCTCAGGCTGGTTCAGTTGCGCGCTGCCGGCTGCGACTTGCCGCTCCCCGGCTCCAAGACCACCGTGCAGGTCAGCCCCGAGGCCAGCAGTACATGTTCCGGCACCTTGTCGAGCTGGATGCGCACCGGGATGCGCTGCGCCAGCCGCACCCAGTTGAAGGTCGGGTTCACATCGGCGGTCAGTTCGCGGCTTTGCGGGTTGTCGCGGTCGTAGATGCCGCGAGCGATGCTGTCGACGTGGCCTTCCAGGGTGGCGCCGTTGATCAGCTGGATCTTGGCGCGGTCACCGATGGACAGCAGCGGCAGCTTGGTTTCCTCGAAATAGGCATAGACCCAGAAGGAGTGGCTGTCGATCAGCGCGATCTTGGCCGCGCCGGCAGCCGCATAGTCGCCGCGACGCACGGCCAGGTTGGTCACATAGCCATCCACCGGGGAGAACACCTTGGTGCGCTCCAGGTTCAGCCTGGCCGTATCGCGCTGCGACAGGGCTGCCTGGTATTGCGCCTGGGCGCCTTGCAGCTGGGCCTGGGCGGCTTCCACCTGGGCTTGCGAGGCGGTAACCTGGCTGCCGGCATCTTCACGGGCTTCCCGCGACACCACCAGCGCATCCACGTCGGCCCGGCGGCGGGCCTGGGCACGGCGCATGGCCAGGTCGGCGCGGCGTGCCTCGACCTCGGCACGGCGCACATCCAGATCTGCCTTGCGCGCGGTGACGGCGGCCTCGGCCTGTTGCAGCGCCAGCGTGTAGCGGGCCGGGTCGATTTCCATCAGCAGGTCGCCCTTCTTGACCAGCTGGTTGTCACGCACCGGCAGGGCCGCTACCTGGCCCGAGACATCCGGCGCGATGTTGACCACTTCGGCGCGCACCCGGCCGTCGCGGGTCCAGGGGGAATGCATGTAGTGCTGCCACAGGCTCCAGGCGAGCAGGATGGCCAAGAGGAAAATGGCCGAGGTGATGAGGACGCGGAAAATCGATTTGACCGACATGGTGAACTACTCCTGATTGTTTCTTTATCTTTTCTGAAGTGATGGGTTTGGCGCAGAAGGCGGTAAAGCCGATGTCCGCTAGCGATACACGAACAACCCCAGCAAGGCCGCCAGGCAGACGAACAGGCTCACGCGGAACAGCGCCGGGTGCCAGGTCAGTTCGTAGAAGCCCAGCCGCACCAGGAGGCGGTCCGCGGCCATGGCCAGGACGGCGGCCAGCACGGCCAGCAGCAGTACCGTTGGAATGTAGGCATCGAAGAAGGAAATCTCACGTGGCATGGCGCTCTCCGGAAGCGGGGTTGGCACCGGCGCGCATGGTATGCAGCGGCGATTGCTGATCAAGCAGGGCGGTGCGGATGAAGTGCAGGTAACTCAGGGTGCGTTGCAGACGATGACGTTCGCTGCGTTCGCGGTAATGCGGGCCGATGGCGGTCTGGACTTCGACGATGGTGGCGTCATTGGCGTCCAGCGCCGCCTGCAGGGTTGCCGCCGACGGCCGGGCGAACAGGGCCGGGATGGCTTCACGCAGTCGGTTCAGTGCGGCGTAGGCTGACGGCGGCAGCAGGTCTGGCGTTTCGGTGCGGATGCCGTGCAGTTCGGTACGCAGTTCGATGATGGCGTGGCCCACTTCCAGGGTGGCAAACATCCACCCCAGCGCCTTCTGGCGCAGGACCGGGCGACTGCTGGTGAGGATCGTGATCTGGTGCATCAGGTCGCGGGTGCCGCTTTCGAACTTCAGTGCCAGGCGGCCCAGCTTGCCGAAACAGGCATCCACCACCTGCTTGCGCAATTGCTTTTCCAGCACGCGCACGGTCCAGTCGGTGGTCGGCGGCAGCAGCAGCATGAAGGCCACGGCCGTCACCAGCAAGGACACCACCAGCGCCACCGATTCGTTCAGGTAGCCGGCCGCATTGAAGTGGGCGAAGTTGTCCGGTACCGCCAGGAAGGGAAAGAAGATGCAGATCCCCAGGCCGTAACCTGCCCATTTGGGTTTGGTGGTCAGCCAGACGGCCAGCATCAGTACCGGCATGAGCGCGCTGGCCAGCATCCAGTAGCCATCCAGGCGCGGCAGGATGTGGAAGGTGTAGACATAGCCGGCCACGGCGGCGAAGAGCACGCCGATGGCGACCGTGCGCGTGGCCTTGGCCGGGTCGGGTGCGGCCGAGGTGATGGCGCAGAAAGCCGCCGCGTTGAGCACGGCCACGTCGCCGCTGGGCCAGCCACTGGCGATCCAGAACCCGGCCAGGCACAGCATCACGATGGCGGCGCGGGCACCGGCGATCAATGCCGTGGTCATGCTGGTCTTGGGTGCATAGGAATGCTCCCATTGCTCGCGCTCGTGGTGGCGCTGGTTCAGCGAGGCATAGGTCAGGGTGTAGGCATGCAGTTCTTCGACCACGCGGTACAGGAGTTCAGATGCCGTATCGAAATCCAGCATGGCGCTGTCGCTGTCGCACTGTTCGGCCAGCGTGCCACGGGTGGCGCGCACGCGGCGCGGCAGCTCGCGCTTGAAGGCGTCCAGCTTGAGGGCGGCATCGGCGGCATCCACTGCACTCATCACCGGTTCGCCGCTGGCGCGGGTGAGCAAGGGCTGCACCTCGCGGAAATAGGGCGAAATGGCGGCGATGACCACTTGCGCACCGGGCGCGGGATTGGCGTGCAGCCGGTTCATCAGCTGGTGCAGCGCGTGGACGCGGGTGGACAGCGCCATGAATTCACTGTTCATGCGGCTCAGGCGGCCGCTGCGCAGGCGTACTTCCGGGTCTTCGAAGATGGCCGAGCTGCGCATGGCTTCCAGGCCGATGATGTCGCCCACGAAACGGGCATTGGTGGCTTCCAGCTGCTTGCGGTCGTTGCTGCCGCCCAGGGTAGCGCTGATCAGGTCGACGAAGGCGGTAAAGCGGCCACGGATGATGCGCACCAGGCCCGGTGCGCTGGCCTGCGGAAACACCAGCGCACTGACCAGGCCCACGCAGACGATGCCGACCATGATCTCGGACACCCGTGTCATCACAGAATCGAAGGTAATGGCCGGATGCAGTGCGGCCGGCAGCCCGATCAGCGCCACCGTATAGCCGGACAGCACGAAGCCGTACGAGCGGAAGTTGCGATTGTGCGCCGAGCCCACCGTGCACAGGCCGATCCACAGGGCCGAGGCCAGCAGGAACAGTTCCGGCGTCTGCGCAAACAGGCCCACGAAGACCACCACGGCGGCTGAGCCGACCAGGGTACCGATGACCCGGTAGAAGCTCTTGGCCAGGATCATCCCGCTTTGCGGCTGCATGACGATGAAGACCGTGATCAGCGCCGAGCGCGGCGACTCCAGGTCCAGGCCGTAGCCGATGCCCAGCGCCAGCAGGCCAGCGAAGACCATCTTGAACACATAGACCCAGGTCGGTGCGTCACTGCGCCACCAGTCGCGGGCAGCCTCGTGCAGCTGCGCCTTGAGCGACAGGGCGGGTGTGGTGGGTGTGGGTGTGGCGGGGGTGCTCATTGCGTGGCCACCTGCTCATCAGGCTCAGTGCCATTGTCCATGCCACCGCCCAGCGCAGTCTGCAGCGCCGCATAGGCTGCCAGGCGCTGGGCCTGCAATTGCTGCACGATCTGCTGCTGGCGTAGCCATTGGGTCTGGGCGTGCAGGATGTTGAGGTAATCGGTCAGTCCGCGCTGGTAGGCACGGGTGGCGATATCCACGTTCTTTTGCGCGGCTTGCACCGATTGCTGTGCCTGCTCCTGCTGGCGGGCCACCGATTGCAACGTCACCACCTGGTCGGAAATACCCTTCAGGGCTACTGAGAGCAGGGCGTTGTAGTGCTCCACCTCGATGTCATAGCCGGCGCTGGCCGCACCCAGTTGGCCACGCAGGCGGCCACCCTCGAAGATGGGCAGGGAGATGGCCGGGCCGTAGGTGGTCTGGATGTTGGGCGCAGACAGGAAGGAGAACAGCCCGCCACCGGCGGCGGCCGGGCCGATGCCGGCCAGCAGGTTGATGTTGGGGTAGAAGGCGGCCTTGGCCACGGCGATGCCCTTGCCGGCGGCCTCCACGCGCCAGCGGGCGGCGCTGATGTCCGGGCGGCGGCCTACCAGGTCGGCCGGCAGTGCGCTGGGCAGGCCGATGGCGGCCTGCAGCTGCAGGGTGGGGCGGCTGATGCCGTCGGCGGCACCGGGGCCTGCGCCCAGCAGCGCGGCCAGCTGGTTGCGGATCAGGGCGATGCTCTCTTGCAGGGCCTCGATCTGGCGCCGGGTTTCCGGCAGCGGGGCTTCGGCCTGGGTGATCTCAAGCTGGGTGCCGAGGCCACCCTTGAAACGACGATGGGCCAGGTCGAGGATCTTCTGTTCTTCCTTCAGCATGGCTTCGGTGTTGTCCAGCAGGCCGTATTGCAGGGCCAACTGTACATAGGTGCGCACCACATTGCCTTCCAGGTCGAGCTGGGCGGCGCGGGCGTCGGCCGCTAGGGCGTGCATCTCGTCCTCGGCACGCAGGGTGGCGTTCTTGTTGCGATCCCAGAGGTCGACGTTATAGGACAGGCCCAGGGTGGCGGTGTTGTTCCAGGTCAGCTTGTCGCGGAAGGCGGCGCCGTAATAGACGTTATCGGACCAGTCCTTGCGGCCGACCGCCACATCCAGCTGGGCGCTGGGCAGCTCGCCGGCGTGGGTGGCCACGGCCAGCGAGCGCGCCTGGCGCACGCGGGCGGCGGCCACCGCCATGCTGGGGTTACCGGCCACGGCGCGGCTGACCAGTTGGTCCAGCTGCGCATCGCCATAGACCTGCCACCAGGCGCGTTGCGGCCAGCCGGCCTCGCTGCCGGCCTGGCGGATGGCCTGGCCGGCGTCCAGCACGGCGACGTCGCGCACGTGTGCTTGCGGCTGGATGCCGCCCTGATCGGCGCAACCGGCCAGGGCCGCTGCGATTGTCAGCGCCAGCGCAACGACCTTCAGGTCTGGCAGCTTGGGGATGGCGATATGTGTCATGGATTGCCCGGAATTATGCAAATATCAGAAGTTATGTATTGTATTTTGTAATTATTTCCAAAAAAATCCGCTATTCAGCAATTCTTTATCTCGTATTTGGCAATAATGATTGCTCCGTTTTGGGTAACAATGCTGTCATCCGGTGTTGTGCCTGCTGGCGCGACACCTGTCTATTGATAGGAACAAGATGGATACCCTGCAAAACATGCGCGTCTTCGCGCGCGTGGTCGAGGCCGGCAGCTTTACGCAGGCGGCCCAGCAGATGGCCCTGACCACCGCCCATGTCTCCCGCGCCGTGGCCGATCTGGAGCGCCATCTGCGCACCCGCCTGTTGAACCGCACCACGCGCCGCATTGCCCTGACCGAGGCGGGCGAGCGCTATCTGCTGCGTTGTCAGCAGATCATGGCATACGTTGATGAAGCTGAGGCAGAAGCCGGCGCGGCCTATGTCCGCCCCTCGGGCCGGCTGCGCATCCACGCCATGACCAGTTTCGGCCAGCGCTATGTGATTCCCTCCATCTCCGGTTACCAGAAGCGCTATCCGGACGTGGCGGTGGAGCTGACGCTGGCCCAACGCATACCCGACATGCTGGAAGAGGGTTATGACGTCTCCCTGGTGCTGGCGCGGGAGTTGCCCGATTCCGGCCTGATCTACCGGCAGCTGGGGACCACCTTCAGCATGCTGTGTGCCTCGCCGGCTTATCTCGACAAGTACGGCGCGCCCCAGCAGCCGGCGGACCTGCTCAATCACGTCTGCCTGCAACTGGTGAGCCCGATCTCGCCGCTGGACGAATGGGTCCTGGAAGGACCGGACGGCGGCGCCGTCATTGCGATCAAGAGCAATTTCCAGGTCAACGTGGCCGAAGCCATGCTCACCGCCATCCGCGAGGGCATGGGGATCGGCGTGCTGCCCATCTATTCGGCCGTGGATGCCTTGCGTACGGGTAGCATCGTGCGCGTGCTGCCGCAGCACCGCCTGCAGAACATGGGCGTGTACGCGCTGTATCCTTCGCGCCAGTACCTGGACGCCAAGATCAGCACCTGGGTAGACTGGATGCACGTGACCGTGGACAAGACCCTGGAAGAAGACCATCAGGCGCTGGAGCGCCTGGGCAGCCTGCGGGAAGAAATGCAGGGGCTGGGGACGCGCTGACACCGGAAACGACAAGGCCCGATGGGGCAGGCAAGGGGGATGATGATGGGATGGCTGGCAGTGGGACTCGGAGCGACGCTGGGCGCCTGGCTGCGCTGGCGCATCTCGGTGGTGTGGAATATCTCCGGCCACTTCGTGCCGCTGGGCACGCTGGCGGCCAACTGGATCGGCGCCTACGTGATCGGTTTCCTGGTGGCCTATTTCGAGCAGCATCCCGGTTTGTCGCCCGAATGGCGCCTGTTCGCGGTGACCGGCTTCCTGGGCGGCCTGACCACGTTTTCCACTTTTTCTGCCGAGGCCATGATCCTCTTGCAGCGGGGTGATTACCTATGGACCATCGGCCATTCGGCGCTGCACCTGCTGGGCTCCATCGTGCTGTGTGTTGCCGGCTTTGCAAGCTATCGTGCATTGGCGGGATGACGATTATCAGCGAACTGATGCAGATCAAAACAGGCGGCATGATCATTGCTTGAAAATCAAAGCGCAGGCCCAACTTTCATCTCATTGAAAAATTGGAGCGAACCATGCGTCTCGACAAACTCACCACAAAATTGCAGGAAGCGCTGGCCGATGCGCAATCCCAGGCAGTCGGCCACGACAATCAATACATCGAACCCGTTCACCTGATCCTGGCCTTGCTGGGCCAGGATGACGGCGGCGCACGCTCGCTGCTGCAGCGTGCCGGCGTGAACGTGAACGGCCTGAATACCGCCTTGCAGGCGGCCGTGAAGCGCCTGCCGCAAGTCTCCGGCAACGGCGGCGAAGTGCAGGTCGGGCGCGAACTGGTGGCCCTGCTGAACCTGGCCGACAAGGAAGCGCAAAAGCATGGCGACCAGTTCGTCGCCAGCGAAATGGTGCTGCTGGGCCTGGCCGACGACAAGTCCGACGCCGGTCGCGCCGCCCGTGAAAACGGCCTCACCCGCAAGTCGCTGGAAGCGGCCATCCAGGCCGTGCGCGGCGGCGCTTCGGTGTCCTCGCAGCAGGACGAAGGCCAGCGTGAAGCCCTCAAGAAATACACCCTGGACCTGACCGAGCGTGCCCGTGCCGGCAAGCTTGATCCGGTGATCGGCCGCGACGACGAAATCCGCCGCGCCATCCAGGTGCTGCAACGGCGCAGCAAGAACAACCCCGTGCTCATCGGCGAACCGGGCGTGGGCAAGACCGCCATCGTCGAAGGCCTGGCCCAGCGCATCGTCAACGGCGAAGTGCCGGACAGCCTGAAGTCCAAGCGCGTGCTGTCGCTGGACATGGCGGCTCTCCTGGCCGGTGCCAAGTATCGCGGTGAATTCGAGGAGCGCCTGAAGGCGGTCTTGAAGGAAATCGCCCAGGATGAAGGCCAGACCATCGTCTTCATCGATGAGCTGCACACCATGGTGGGCGCCGGCAAGGCCGAGGGCGCCATGGATGCCGGCAACATGTTGAAGCCGGCCCTGGCACGTGGCGAGCTGCATTGCGTGGGTGCCACCACGCTGGATGAGTACCGCCAGTACATCGAGAAGGACGCCGCTTTGGAGCGCCGCTTCCAGAAGATCCTGGTGGATGAGCCCAGCGTGGAAGCCACCATCGCCATCCTGCGCGGGTTGCAGGAGAAGTACGAGGTGCACCATGGCGTCGATATCACCGACCCGGCCATCGTGGCTGCGGCCGAGCTGTCGCACCGCTATATCACCGACCGCTTCCTGCCGGACAAGGCCATCGACCTGATCGACGAGGCCGCCTCCAAGATCAAGATCGAGATCGATTCCAAGCCGGAAGTGATGGACAAGCTCGACCGTCGCCTGATCCAGCTGAAGATCGAGCGCGAAGCCGTCAAGCGTGAAAAGGACGAGGCTTCGCAGAAGCGCCTGCAGCTGATCGAGGAAGAAATCGAAAAGCTGGAGCGCGAGTACGCCGACCTGGAAGAAATCTGGAAGGCCGAGAAGTCGACCGCCCAGGGTGGCCAGCAGTTGAAGGAAGAAATCGAGAAGGTGCGCCTGCAGATGGAAGAGGCCACCCGCAAGAGCGACTGGCAGAAGGTCTCGGAGCTGAAGTACGGCAAGCTGGCCGAGCTGGAAGCCGCGCTGGAGGTGCAGAACAAGAAGGACGCGGCCGGTGCCACCACCGAGAAGCCCAAGCTGGTGCGCACCCAGGTGGGTGCCGAGGAAATTGCCGAGATCGTGGCACGCGCCACCGGTATCCCGGTGTCGCGCATGATGCAGGGCGAACGCGAAAAACTGCTGCACATGGAAGACGTGCTGCATGAACGCGTGGTGGGCCAGGAAGAAGCCATCGTGGCCGTTTCCGACGCCATCCGCCGCTCGCGTGCCGGCCTGGGCGACCCCAGCAAGCCTTACGGTTCCTTCATGTTCCTGGGCCCCACCGGCGTGGGCAAGACCGAGCTGTGCAAGGCGCTGGCGTCCTACCTGTTCGATACCGAGGAGGCGATGATCCGCATCGACATGAGTGAGTTCATGGAGAAGCATTCCGTGGCCCGCCTGATCGGCGCGCCGCCGGGTTATGTCGGCTATGAAGAAGGCGGCTACCTGACCGAAGCGGTGCGGCGCAAGCCCTACAGCGTGATCCTGCTCGACGAAATCGAGAAGGCGCACCCGGATGTCTTCAACGTACTGTTGCAGGTGCTGGACGACGGTCGCATGACCGATGGCCAGGGCCGTACCGTGGACTTCAAGAACACCGTGATCGTGATGACCTCCAACCTGGGTTCGCACCGTATCCAGAGCATGGAAGACAGCGATCCGGCGCTGGTCAAGATGGCCGTGATGGCCGAGGTGCGCACGCACTTCCGTCCGGAGTTCATCAACCGGGTGGACGAGATCGTGGTCTTCCACGCGCTGGACGCCAAGAACATCGGCGCCATCGCCAAGATCCAGCTGCGCATCCTGGAGCAGCGCCTGGCCAAGCTGGAAATCGGACTGCAGATCAGCGAAGCCGGCCTGCAAAAGATCGCCGAAGCCGGTTTCGATCCGGTCTATGGTGCTCGGCCGCTCAAGCGTGCCATCCAGCAGGAGATCGAGAATCCGCTGTCCAAGGAAATCCTGGCCGGCAGGTTCGGTCCCAAGGACGTGGTGCATGTGGATGTGGAGAACGGCCAACTGGCGTTCAGCAAGTAACTGCCCGGGAGCAAGGGCGGCAGGGAGGCAGGCGGTAGGGCGCCGGTCTGCCGCCGGGTCGACCGGAACAGGAAGTGGTCCGAAGCATAAAAGGCGGCGAGAACATGTTTTCATGTCTCGCCGCTTTTTTATGCATCCGGGCGGGCGATTTGATTCACTTCGTCGGCACGCTGCTGCACATCCGTTCCTGAAAGTTGTAATACATTTAATTTAGTTGGTGCTTTTGCTACACTCCACGTCCAGCGCGCTTCCTGGGCGGATCGGCCACCGCTTTTTCTTTCGCCGCATTGCAAAAAACGCTCACCAAGACGGCGCAAAATGTGATATTTACCTTCATCAAGGGGAGTGCGCCACACGACAAAAACAGGTGCGCCATCGATCGAGGCCACGGCCTCATCTGCAATCGCCGGGAAGGGTTTTGCTTGCCCGGCAGCAAGGAATTCATGGTCATATCGGGACCACGCGGTCAAGGCAGCAAGAGCACATGGGGGCGATTCTGAAGCAATCGTCTCTGCAGCGGCTATTCATCCTGCCGTTCATTTTCCTCATGGTCTGCCTGGTGCTGACCATCGGCTGGTTCCTGTATCGCGCCGGCGACGATGCCACCGAGGTGCTGGCACGCAATGCCTTGACCGAAGTGATGGGTCGGGTCTCCCAGGGCATCGACCGCCAGACCATGGGCGCGCGCGAAAGCCTGAACGTGGTGGCACCCGCGCCGGTGCCGCCGGCGGAGGCGGGCCAGCAGGCGGCGACGCTGCCCTTTCCCAAGACCCGCAAGGAGCTCGAAGAGCGGCTCTGGCTGGCCAATTCGCTGTTCGACGACCCCAGCTACGTCTATTTCGGTGGCGTCGACGGCAGCTTCCTGGGCATCAAGCAGGAGCAGATCAACGTCTTCATGTACAGCGTGCGCGAGCCGGGCGAGGAGAACTACGTCTATTACCTGCGCGGTCCGGGCACCGAGATGAAGCTCACCGCCGTGCAGGACTACGAACCGCGCAAGCGACCCTGGTATGTGCAGGCGGTCCAGCAGGGGCGCGAGACCTGGTCGCCGGTGTACGCCGATTACCGCCAGCCCAATGTGGTGGGCATCAACCTGTCCAAGCCCATCTTCGATACCGACGGCACCCTCCTGGGCGTGGCCAACAGCAGCATCGGCCTGCAGCAGCTCTCCACCCTGTTGCGCCAGCTTCCCCTGAGCCCGCATGGCGCGGCCTTCGTGACCGAGCTCAAGGGCGACATGGTGGCCACCTCGCTGGATGAGTCGATCTACCAGTCCAACGACCAGGGCTCGGACCTGTTGCGTCTGAATGCCGGACACAGCAAGTCGCCGCTGGTGCAGCAGGCCTTCGAGGAAGTGCGGCGCTACCTGAGCATCCACAACCCGGAGCCGGGCAAGCTGGTGCTACTGGGTTCGCGCAGCGAGGGCAGCAAGATCGAAGTGGCCTTCCGCCTGCACCATGACCAGGCCGGGCTGGACTGGCTGGCCATCAGCGCTGCGCCGCGCTCGGACTTCCTGGGTTCGGTCACCAGCGGCGTCTACCAGACCCTGCTGCTGGGCCTGCTGGCGGTGTGCCTGACCTTCGTGATCGGTTTCCTGCTGCTGCGCTGGGTGCTGCGCGACATCCGCAAGCTCACGCTGGCGGCCAAGAGCATCGGCAATGGCAGCCCGTTCCCCGCGCTCAACATCGATCGCAACGACGAGATCGGCCAGTTGGCGCTGAGTTTCGTGGAAATGGAGCGCAACCTGCGCACCGACCGCCTTACCAATGTGTTGAACCGTGATTCCCTGATCGCGCAGATCGACTTCCGTCGCCGCAACAGCTCCGAAGCCAATCCGCTGCACTTCGCCTTGCTCTTCATCGACCTCGACCGCTTCAAGGCCGTCAACGACGAGTATGGCCACGACGAAGGCGACAAGGTCTTGATTGCCATTGCCGAACGACTGCAGCACAGCTTGCGGCATGATGATTCGGTGGCGCGTTTCGGCGGCGACGAATTCGTGGTCTACCTGCATGGCGTGACCGACATCGAAGTGGCCCGCAGCATCGCCGACAAGATCCGCCACGCCGTCAACAAGCCCATCGAGGGGCGTGATGGCCAGCAGTACACGGTGGATGCGTCGGTGGGCGTATCGCTCTATCCGGTCGATGGCCTGGATGTGGAGACCTTGCTGCGGGTGGCCGATTCTCGTATGTTCGATCAGAAGCGCCTGCACCGCATCCTGTCGGTATAGGACCGCCCCCGGAGCCAACCGGCCCCGTCCATTCAGACCATGAGGAGACCTTGATGTCCTTTGCCACCTGCGACCTGTGCGATGCCAATGAAGACAAGCTGGCCAGCGGCACCCTGCACGTACTGCCTCCCATCTTTGCCTCCTTCGGGCGCAGGCAGGCCTTCAGCGGTCCGGCCAGGACCCTGAAGGTGTTCGAGGACAACGTGCTGGTCCGCGCCACGCTGGAGACGCCGGGCAATGGCCAGGTGCTGGTGGTCGATGGCGGTGGCAGCCTGCGCTGCGCACTGGTGGGTGGCAACCTGGCGCAACTGGCGCAGGACAATGGCTGGGCTGGCATCCTGGTCAATGGTTGTGTGCGCGACGCGGCTGAACTCAATGCCTGCGACGTCGGCATCCGCGCCCTGGCCACTCACCCCCAGCGCAGCTTCCGCAAGGGGGCAGGGGATGCCGACATCAAGGTTGGCATCGCCGGCGTAGCGGTCTATCCGGGCGACTGGATCTATGCCGACGTGGACGGCGTGCTGGTGGCGCGTACGCCACTCTGAACGGGCTCATCCAGACGCTTCCTCCTCCCGCCGTACAGAGACACTACCTGGACAAAAGCCCGCAGATGCGGGCTTTTGTCTTGTGCGCGACCTGGATGACGTTCAGGGCGTCAGTCCGGTACCTTGCGCAGTTCCTTGTCGATGGCCGCCGTCTGCGCCACGATTTCCTTGAGGTCCTGATTGAGCTGGTGACTGCGGCGACGCAGATTGGCCCAGCCCGACCAGGCACTCGCTTCGGCCGGGATGGGTGCCGGCGTGACCGGACCGATCAGCTCGATCTTGCCGGACAGGGCCTTGTCTTCCGGTGCTTCCGGCGAGACCACCACGGCGCCGCCGCGTTTTCTCGGCTTGGGCGCCAGCAGGCGCTGCGCTTCGGCCAGGTGTTCGCTGGCCTCCAGGTAGGTGTCTTCGATGAGCTTGCTGATGGCGGCCTGCGGCAGATTTTCCTGCTGGCGCCGTAGCATCAGGCGCAGCGCCGCGATATGCGCCGCCACCAGGTAATTCTGCACGATGAAGCGGTTCAGTTCGCGTACCGCCCGTTGCTTGGTGGCCGGCTCGTCCATCATGCGTACCAGCGCCGAGATCAGGGCCGCCAGGCTGTCCATGAAGCCCTTGCGACAGACCCGATAGAAGAAATCGTCCTGCACCTTGCCTTCGAGCATGTCGCGGCTGGCGGTCAGGTAGCGCTGGCTGGCCTTGAGCACGTTGCGCAGCAGCTTGGGCAGGTCGCGGTATTCCCAGGCCGGCAGCACATAGGAGAAGACGGTGGCGATGAGCACGCCGATGATGGTGTCGATCAGGCGTTCGCCGATCACGCCCTGGTGGCCGGCCGGCACCAGCAGGTTCAGCAGCATCAGGATCTGTACCGAGGCGGCGATGGCGGTATAGCGATACTTGATGTAGGTGAAAGCCGGTGCCGCCACGCTGGCCGCGAACAGCACCGCCAGCTGGCCCAGCGGATTGTGGACGAAGCGCAGGATCAGCATGGTGATCAGGCAGCCGATGACGGTGCCGATCAGGCGGTCCGCCATGCGCTGCTTGGTGGCGCTGAAGTTGGGTTTGAGGATGATGACGATGGTCAGCACGATCCAGTAGCCGTGCGACATGTAGGGCAGGTGGCTGGCGATCCAAAGGCCGGTGGTCACGGCCAGTGCGACCCGGATGGCGAAGCGGAAGATCGGCGACTGCCAGCGCAGGTTCACCAGCAGCATGTTGAACTTGAACTTCTGCTGGGTCAGGAAGGGGGTCATGTCCGAGCCCGGCAGGATGGGCAGCGGGTCCACCGGATTGCGGGTGGCCTGGTGCACCTGGCCGATCAGTTCGATGATGTCGCGGATCTTGTTGTAGGTCACGCGCAGGATGGTCAGGGCTTCTTCGGAGGCCTGCCGGGGGCCGGGCAGGGCCAGCTCCTGCATCTCGAACTGCACCGCGCGCAGTTCAGCCTTGTAGTTCACGCTCGGCTCGGAGGCCTTCTTGCGGGTGACCGCGTAGGCGATCGATTCGATGTCCTGGGCGGCCTTGGTGGCCAGGTCGCGCAGGAAGACCATGACATCGCTGTCGCCGAAGTGCTGGCGCAGGAAGGCGTAGTCGGCGTGAGTGGAGAGCACCTGCTCATAGAGCTCCAGCATGGACAGGTGCACCTGCACCAGCAGGCCATCCTGCTTGGTATGCAGGTCGCGCAGGATCAGGTCGCGCGAGGCCTGCTGCTTGTCGGCCACCACGATCTGCTGGCGCACCAGCTGGTTGAACTGGCCCGCCAGGTCATGCTTGACGTCGTAGAAGTCGGCCTTGATGCGCAGGTAGCGTGCCAGTTCGAACAGTGCCTCGGCCAGCACCTGCTGCTTGATGCGGCGGCGCAGGAACCACGACACCGTCATCGAATAGGCCAGGTAGCCCAGCCCGCCGCCCAGGAACAGCACGGCGTGCAGGAAGGCGTCCGAGATCGGCACCTGGTTTTCCATCGACAGGGTCATCACCATGAGCGCGGCGAACTGCAGCGGCATGGTCTTCTTGCCATAGACCACCATCATGCTGGCGAAGAAGCTGACCACCACCATCATCGCGCTGACCAGCCAGGGCACCGGGGCGCACAGGCTGATGACCAGCATCACCACCGTACAGAGCAGCACGCCGGCCAGCATTTCGTTGAACTTGTGGCGCAGCGGGCTGGGCAGGTCCATCAGGCTGGTACATAGCGCACCCAGGAAGACCGTCATGGTGGTGGGCATGTCGGCCACGTTGAACACCAGCAGGGTCAGGCCGACCACCCCGATCGCGATCCGCACACCTGTATAGAAATAATGACTGAAGAGGAAGGTGCGAATGTCCAGGGCGTAGTGCATGTAGACAGGGCGGCGTGATATCGCCGTTTCATGAGTTAGGTGCTTATTCTCTGCCTTCTTGTTTGTTTAAACAACCAGAGAGGACAGGTGCGGGTGATGTGGATATGAACGATGAGGACGCAAGAGGTTTCACATTGCCCCGTTTTTACGATACGAAATCTTCATTTCGCAATATGAAAAGTGCGGGTGCGCTGCATCAAATGGCCTTTTCATTGTCCGGATTTTCGTTCCGCATCGCAAAATAGTGATCGTAAGCCATTGAATTTATTGGTATAAAAATTTTACAGATATCTTATATAAGACATTGTTGCCCTGCTCCCGCAGGCCTACTATGAAGTCATGGAATTCGCGATTTCATCCAGTTTCTAGCCACTTCATCATTGACCAAAAGGAGATCCACATGAGCACACGTGAACAGCAAATCCAGGCCCTGGAACGCGACTGGGCAGAGAACCCGCGCTGGAAGGGCATCAAGCGCAACTACAGCGCCGCCGATGTGGTCCGCCTGCGTGGTTCGCTGCAGATCGAGCACACCCTGGCCAAGCGCGGTGCCGACAAGCTGTGGAACCTGGTGCACAACGAGCCCTTCGTCAACGCCCTGGGCGCACTGACCGGCAATCAGGCCATGCAGCAGGTCAAGGCCGGCCTGAAGGCGATCTACCTGTCCGGCTGGCAAGTGGCCGGCGACGCCAACCTGGCCGGTGAAATGTATCCCGACCAGTCCCTGTATCCGGCCAACTCGGTGCCGATGGTGGTCAAGCGCATCAACAATACCTTCGCCCGCGCCGACCAGATCCAGTGGTCCGAAGGCCGTGACGACATCGACTTCTTCGCGCCCATTGTGGCCGATGCGGAAGCCGGTTTCGGCGGCGTGTTGAATGCCTTCGAACTGATGAAGTCGATGATCGAGGCCGGTGCGGCCGGCGTGCACTTCGAAGACCAGCTGGCTTCGGTGAAGAAGTGTGGTCACATGGGCGGCAAGGTGCTGGTGCCGACCCGCGAAGCCTGCGAAAAGCTCAATGCAGCACGCCTGGCGGCTGACGTGATGGGCACCAAGACCCTGGTGATCGCCCGTACCGATGCCGAAGCGGCCGACCTCTTGACCTCCGACGTGGATGCCAACGACAAGGCCTTCCTCTCTGGTGAGCGCACTGTCGAAGGCTTCTTCAAGACCCACCCGGGCATCGACCAGGCGATCTCGCGTGGCCTGGCCTATGCGGAATATGCCGACATGGTCTGGTGCGAAACCGGCAAGCCCGACCTGGCCTTCGCCAAGACCTTCGCCGAAGCCATCCACGCCAAGTTCCCGGGCAAGCTGCTGGCCTACAACTGCTCGCCGTCGTTCAACTGGAAGAA
>PJUA01000370.1_pt1 | contig 28606 bp, 19 predicted proteins | sample 1512151 | NCBI WGS metagenome assembly PJUA01 (sample SAMN08177678, study PRJNA422409) | Soil metagenome, whole genome shotgun sequencing project. | isolation source: Soil enriched on filter paper: beechwood xylan treatment | place: USA: Madison | collected 2015-01-15
CGACTCGAACCCCCACAGGGCCGCGAGCAGCCGCTCGCGCGTGTGCAGCTCGCCCGGGTGCGTCATGAGGTAGTCGAGCAGCAGCGACGCCTTCGGCGTGAGCGCGACGGCCGCGCCGCCGAGCGTCACGCGCCGGGCCGAGCGGTCGACGCGCAGGTCGCCGCTGACCAGGACGTCCGACGCCGCGAGCGCCGGCTGGCCCGGCACCGCGCGACGCAGCACCGCCCGCACCCGCGCGAGGAGCTCCTGCGGGTCGAACGGCTTGTTGAGGTAGTCGTCCGCCCCCTCCTCCAGGGCGGCCGACCGCTCGTACGACTCGCCGACCTGCGTGAGCAGCACGACGGGCGTCCAGTCACCGCCGGCGCGCAGCCGCCGCACGAGCGCCCGCCCGTCGAGGCGGGGCATGAGGACGTCGCACACGAGGATGTCGGACGGCGTCCGCGCGTGGGCGTCGAGCGCCGCCTCACCGTCCGGCGCCGTGCTGACCCGCAGCCCGGACCGCTCGAAGAACGGCACGAGCCCGTCGAGGATCGCGGGCTCGTCGTCGACGAGCAGGACGTGGGGCGGCGGCGCCGTCACCGGGTCCCCCACCACACGGCACCGCCGACGACGAGGAGCACCACGACGTACAGCAGGGACGTCAGGTAGCCGAGCACGAGGCCGGTGACGGCCAGGCCGGTCCCCCGGTCTCCGCTGCGGCCGATCTGGCGGAGCGCGACGTGCCCGAGCACGACCGGGATCGCGGCGAACCCGCACAGGCCGAGCACGAGGGACGCGACCGCGAGCGCGTTGGTCCGCGGGGCGACCGCGTACCCCGGGGCGACGCCGGTCACCGGTCGCTCCCCGCGGTGCCCGCCCCACCCTCGGCGGCGTCGGTGCCAGGGTCGGGGACGCCGGGCTCGGGCAGGCCGAGCTCGACCGTGCCGACGGGGCCGTACGCGTTCCCGGCGCCGCCGTCCCGGACCGCGGGGTCGCCGTCCTCCCACGCGACACGCACGTCAGCGGCGTCGAGGTCGACCGACGAGACGCTCGCGACGACCACCCGGACCGACGAGGCCGACACGGCGAGCCGCTCGACGTCGCCCGCGACGACCAGCGCCCCGGCACCGTCGACCGTGAGCGTCCCGCACGCGTCCCCGACGACGACCGCCACGGCGGCGTTCTCGACCCGCAGGTCGCCGCCCTCGCAGGTCAGGTGCTGGGTCGTGCGCGGCCCGAGCGTGGCGCGGTCGAGCAGCGCGGCACCGGCGTCGTCCCGACCGACGGTGCGGCGAGGGGGCGCGGTGTCGTCGGCCGCCTCGGTGCCCTGCGACGTCGGGTCGCCGCCCGCGGTGTCGCCGTCCGTCGTCCCGGCGTCGCTGCCCACCGGGTCGTCCTGGACGACCTCGACGCTGCACGCCGCGAGGGTCACGGACAGCAACGCGACGGCCCCGACCGCTCGCGCACGGCGCCCGGCCGCAGACGTCCCGCGTCGTGCGGTCACGACGGCACCACGATCTCGACGCGGCGGTTGAGCTGCCGCCCCGCGGGGTCGTCGACGCCGTCGACCTCGTTGGGCGCGACGGGACGCGTCTCACCGAAGCCGGCCGTCTCGAGCGACCCGGTCATGCCGCGGTCGGCCAGCGCGGCGGCGACCGCGTCCGCGCGACGCTCCGACAGGGCCTGGTTGAGCTCGTGCGACGACACCGCGTCGGTGTGCCCCTCGACGCGCGCGGCCGGGACCGTCGCCAGGACCTGCGCGACCGCGTCGAGCGTGGCCGTCGCGTCGGGTCGCAGCGCGTGGCTGCCGAAGTCGAACAGGACGGCGGCGTCGAGGACGACCCGGGTCCCGCACGACGGCACGGGGGCGAGCACGCCCATCGACGGGAACGAGCCGAGCCGCGGCACGGGCGGCAGCTCGGGCATGTCGGTCGGGATCCCGTCGACGAGCCCCGAGCCGTCGCCGTGGTTGACGACCGTCAGGTCCGGCCCGTCGTAGAGCCCGGACCCGTCGCCGTAGTTGGTGATCGTGGTGGCGCCGTCGGCGTACGTGCCGGAGCCGTCGCCGTAGTTCGTGATGGTGCGCTCGCCGCGCGCCCACGTGCCGGACCCGTCGCCGTAGAGCGTCACGCTGGTCGTGCCGTCGTCGTACGAGCCCGAGCCGTCGCCGTAGCTGACGACCGTCGTCGTCGCGTCGGAGTACGTCCCCGACCCGTCCCCGTAGACGGTCACGGTCGTCCCGTTGAGGGTGTACGACCCGGACCCGTCGCCGTAGTTGACGACGGTGCCGTCGGGCCCGGTCAGCGTCCCCGACCCGTCGCCGTACGCCAGCAGCGCACCGGGCGACGCGATGCCCTGCGCGTCGCACCGGGCCGGCTCGACCCGCACGCCCGGCAGGTCGCCGACGGCGTCGTCCACGGTGACGGCGAACCCGGCGAGCGACGCGTCGAGCATCCCGAGGTCGGGCAGCACGAACAGGGGCACGGGCGGGATCTCGCCGACGTCGTACCCGGCCACGGCGGGGAGCGTCGGGGTGGGCGTCGGGGTCGCGGACGGGCGGCTCGCACGGGCCGTGCGGCTGGGCGCGTCACCCTCGGGCGTCGTCGCGGGACCGCCGCACGCGGTGAGGGCGGCCGTCGCCGCGAGGATCACGAGAACGCGCGCCGACCTGCGACGGGACAGGGTGCGGGAGGAGGGCATGCCGACAAACTACGTGGACCGGACGGACCCGGCGGTCGCGGCGCTGTCGCAGCGGTGTCGCAGTACTGCGACAGGGCGACGCGGTTCACCCGTCCGGGCGTCGGCGCCGCACCGCGGCACGGGCGCGCAGGTGGGGGTGGCCGCGCCCCTCCGCGCGGTCACCCCCACCCCGGTCAGGTCAGTCCCAGGGCCAGCGCCAGGCGCCGCCCGACCACGGCCACTCCCAGCCCGTCTTGGGTGGGAGGACCGGGCCGACCGGGTCGGACACCGCCGACGCGGTGACGAGGCCGGCACCGAAGCCCGTGACCCGGACGGTGACCGTCGCGCCCTCGAGGTCCGCGGGGACCTTCAGACGGTCAGCGGTCGCACCGGCGACGCGGACGCCGTCGGCGTACCACGCGTACGCGAGGCGCACGTCGCGCGGCTGCCAGCCCTTCGTCTCGACCTTGAGGGTCTCGCCGACGCGGACCTTCCCGGTGACCTTCACGGTGCCGGGGACGACGGCCGCGGCGGGCGAGCAGTCGGGGGCGTCGGCCCGGAAGGCCCACGACACCGCCTGCGGTCCGGCCGGGAAGGCGTACCCGTCGAGCGGCACGGCCGCGACCGTGACGACCGACCCGAGTGCCACGGCGACGGTCCCGGTGACGACCGAGCCGTCGACGCGGTACTCGACACCGTCGGTGGTCGGCACGGCGAGCGACCCGTCACCGGGCTCGCCGTCGGTGCAGACCGGGCCCGTGTAGACCGGGACGGCGGGCGTGACGACGACGTCCTCGACGGGGCAGTCCGGGGCGGTGAAGACGTGCTCCCACGTCGTCGTCGCCCCGTCGGCGAGCGTGTACCCGTCGGCCGCGCGGGCGGTGACGACGACAGCCGCGTCTGCCGCGACCTCCACGGTGCCGGCGACGTCCGTGCCGTCGATCGCGTAGACGACGCCCTCGACGTCCGGGATCACGACCCGGGCCGCCTCGGCGACGCCGTCGGTGCAGACCGCGGACGCCGTGAAGGTGGGCGCGGCGGGCGTGACGACCCCGTCGGGCTCGGCGGCGCCGACCTGCCACTCACGGATCCCGACCGACCCCTGCCCGGCGGCCTCGCCCCAGGACTGGGCGACGATCCGCAGCGCGCGGGTCGTGACGGCGTCGAAGCCGACGGGCACGAAGCCCGTCGAGGTGCGGGCGTAGGTGCCGGACGTCAGTGCGACGTCGTGCCAGGTCGTGCCGTCGGCGTCGAGGTACTGCAGGGTCCACGACCGGGGCGCGATGAGGCCCTCGTTCTGCGCGTCGGGGACGTTCTGGTACCACCACACGTTCGCGCGGTCGACGGTCACGTCGAAGTCCCACGTGAGCTGCGCCCACTGCTCGCCGACGCGGTCCCACGTGCCCCACGACGCCCCGTACTTCGACGCGTCGTCCTCGCCCCAGGCGTTGGTGCCGTCGACCATGCCCGCGACGTTCTCCCACCCGGAGGTGAAGGACGCCGTGGCGGTGGCGTACGGGGCGACGTTGCCGGACAGCGACGCGCCGTCGCCGAGCGGGATCGTCACCGTGGCGGTGGCGGTGTTGCCCGCGCGGTCGCGGGCGCGGACGACGAGCTCGTGCGGGAGCATGTCGGGCGCCTCGACCACGGCACCGTCGGCGGCGGCGACCCACGCGCCCGTGCCGTCGAACCGGTACTCGACCGCGGCGACCCCGGACAGGGAGTCGGTCGCGCCGAGCGTGACGGCCCGGGTGGCCTCGTCGAGCGCGGCGGTGACGGCGGGGACACCGGTGTCGACCTTGACCGTGCGGCTGACCTCGGCCGACGTGTTGCCCGCGGCGTCGGTGGCCCGGCCGCGGACGACCGTCTCCCCCTGCGCCGACACCGGGACGTCGACCGACCGGGCATCCGGTGTCGAGGTCCACGCACCGTCGCCGACCCGCGTGCCGATCGTCGTGAGGTACGACGTGTCGTCGTCGGCAGACACCCGGACCGTGACGGGCGAGGAGAACCAGCCGTCCTCGCCGGACGTGCCGGACGCGGACAGCGTGACCGCCGGGGCGGTCGTGTCGTCCTCGCCGGGGTCGACGGTCCCGCCGACGTGCACGGTCGCGGTGACGTACCCGGCGGACTGTCCGAGCGCGCGGCCCTCGACGGTGAACGTCCCCTCGGCGCCGTAGTCCGCCGGGTCGACGGGACGCCAGTTGACCGGAGCCCACGCGGAGGAGTCGCCGAACGGCAGGCGGACGGCCGCGGGCAGCGACGGTGCGACGCCGACGGGTGTCGCGACGGACACCGACGGCAGCGACGACGCCTGCGCGGAGTAGACCTCCCACTCGGAGACGGACACCGAGTGGACGTACGGGCCCTCGTCGAGCCCGCGGAACGTGGCCCGCAGGGCGGTCGTCGAGACCGGGTCGAACGTCACCGTGTGCCACGTGTCGGTGGCCGTCGGGTACGTCGCGCCGGACACCGGCTGCCAGTCGCCGGCCTCGTCGAGGTACTCGACGACCCACGACTGCGGCGGGCGGATCCAGTTGCCGTCGCGGTGCAGCTCGATGCCCACCGAACCGGTCCGCACGGGTGCGTCCCACGTGTACTGCACCCAGTCCGACGGGTGCGAGGAGGTCGTGCCGCGGTAGTTGCCCCACTGGTCGGGCGGCAGCAGCGCGGTGGTCCGGCGGAAGCCGTCGTTGACGGCGCCGAGCCGCATGGGCGGCTGCTCCGTGAAGGACGCCGACGCGGTCGCCTCCAGGGCCACGTTGTCCGTGAGCCGGAAGGCCGGGTCGTCGGCAAGAGTCTGCTCCACCGGCAGGATCCGGTCACCGTCCCACTGCACCTCGTCGATCGCGATGGACCGGCGGAAGTGCCCGCCGCCCACGGCGTCCTTGGTGTGGTACGTGATCCACCAGCGACCCTCGTGCTCGACGATCGACGGGTGCACGGTCGTCGCGGACGTGCCGCCGAGGATGATCCCCTGGTACGTCCACGGGCCCAGCGCCGACGGTGCCGTCGCGTACGCGATGCACGCCTGGTAGTTCGACGGCGTGCACTCGCTGCCGCCCTGCTTCCAGTCGTACGCCAGGTAGTACGTGCCGTTGCGCTCGAACACCCACGGCGCCTCGAAGAACCCGGTGAGGCCGGGGATCGTCGCGATCGTGCCGTCCAGCGCCGTCATCGACGACGTCAGCTTGACGACCCGGGCGACGCTCCACGAGCCCCAGTACAGGTAGACGGACCCGTCGGTGTCGGTGAAGACGTGCGGGTCGATGACCTCCTGGCCCGTCGTGGACGAGCCGAACACGTCGGTCCAGGTGAGCAGCGGCGAGCCGATCGCGTCGGTCCACGGCCCGACGGGCGAGTCGGACACCGCGACGCCGATCGCCATCCGGTTCGGCACGGCCGTGTTCTCCCACTGCACGGGCGCGTACCAGTAGAACTTGCCGTCGGCCCCGGTCGTCACCTGGCCCGCGAAGGCCGAGTCGCCCGTCGCCCACCCGAAGACCTCGTCGGGGTCGAGGTTGTCGGCGTACAGGTCCCAGTCGCCCGACGCGGGGTCGTCGGTCGCGAGGACCCCGTAGTCGTGCATCTCGAAGCCGCCCTGCTGCTCGGCGGCCTCGTCGTGCCCGCCGTAGACGTAGAGCGTCCCGTCGACCGACAGGGGTGCCGCGTCGGCCGAGTAGTAGGTGCCGTCACCCAGGATCGGGTTGCCGTCGGTGTGGAAGGACCGCGTGGGCGCCGGCGGGTCCGCCGCGACGGCGGCGGTCGGCCACGCGGCCACCGCCGTCGCGACGAGGGCCCCTGCCAGGGCGGCGGCGACGGTCCTGCGTGCCGTGGTCTTCCTGGTCTGCCTGGTCTGCGTGGTCATCGTCAACGTCCCACCTTGATGCCGTCGGAGGTGCGCGTGGTCGGTGCGTAGCCGGTCTTGGTGCCGGTCACCTCGACGGAGAGGACGGCGCCGCGGTCGGCGGTGCGCACGAGGTACACGGGGGCGGTCGCGCCCTTGACGGCCTTGCCGTCGACGAACCACTGGTACGAGGTGGTGACCGGGAACGGTCCCCACGCCGCGTGCATGGCGGTCACGACCGACAGCGGCTTGGCCAGGCCCACGATCCGCACGTCGCGGGCCGTGAGGGTGCCGGCCTGCACCGTGGTCGGTGGCGAGGACGCCCAGGTCGACGGCTCGTGGCCGGCGGCGGTGCCGCGGACCTCGACCGTGAGGACCTTGCCCGCGTCGGACGCCGCGACCTTGTAGCCGCTGGACGTGGCGCCCTTGACGACCTTCCCGTCGAGCAGCCAGCGGTGTTCGAGGCGGACGCCGTCGGCCCAGGCCGAGGTCTGCGCCCGCACGGTGCTGCCGACGACGGCGGTCCCGGCGATCGCGACCGACCCGGCCTGCACGGTCGGCCTCACGACCGCGGCCGTCGGGGCGGACGTCACCGAGACGCTCTCCCAGCCGTCCAGGTAGCCCGTGACCTCGACCGTGACGGTCTTGCCGTGGTCCTTCTGCGTCGGCGTGTACTGCGACGCGGTGGCCCCGGCGACGACCTTGCCGCCCACCGACCAGCGGTACGCGAGCTCGACGCCCTCGGGTCCCCAGCCGGCGGTCTGCGCGAGCAGCACCTGCCCGACGGTCGGGACCCCGACGACCTCGACGGTGCCTGCCGTGACGACGGCCTCGCCCGGTCCGGCGACGACGGTCAGCGACGACTCCGCCACCGACTCCCCCGCGGCGGCGCGGACCGTGTAGTCCCCGCCCGCGAGGTCGCGCGGCAGCGGTGCCGTGCGGAGCGTCCCGGAACCCCGGGAGTCCGTCGTCAGCGAGCCGAGGGCGGCACCGCCCGGCTCGACCGTCACCGCGTAGGCGGTGTCGGGGACCCCGCCCGTGAGCGTCACGTCGAACGCGTCGCCCGCGGTCACCGGCTCCGTGGGTCCGGTGAGGACCAGCGGTGCCACGGGAGCGCTGTCGACCTCCCACTCGACGATGCCGACCCAGCCCGACGTGGGCTTGGTGAGCGTCGCCCGCAGCGCCGTCGTCGTGACCGGCGTGTGCGTGACCGTGTCGAACTGGCCGAGCGTCGTCGTGAAGCCCGAGGGCTCGGGGACGGTCGCCCACGTGACGCCGTCGTCGAGCAGGTACTCGAGGGTCCACGACGCCGGCAGCCGCATGCCGCCGCCGTCGTCGAAGAACAGCAGCCGGCTGGTGCCCGTCGTGACCGGAGCCGGCCAGTCGAGGCGGGCCCACTGCGTGTCCCCGGCGATGTTCCACGTGCCCCAGGCGGTCGCCTGCGACGTCACGGGGACCGTCGCGACACCGTCCGTGATGCCCGCGGCGCGGTTCCACGTGGTCGACGCGGACACGCTGACCGCGGCGTTCGGGGCGATGTTGACGGGCGCGTTCGGGTCCGGTGCCGGGACGGCGATCGTCCCGACGGCCGAGACGTTGCTCGCCCGGTCGGTGGCGCGGAACTCGACGGTCGCGGCCTGCGCGATCGTCGCGCCGGTGCCGTAGGCCGTCCAGGCGCCGCCGTCGACGCGGTACTCGACGGTCGCGACGCCCGAGCCGGTCTCGGTGGTCGCCAGGGTGAGGCGCCGCCGGGACTCGTCGAAGGTCGCGGTCACCACGGGTGCGGTGCCGTCGATGTCGACCGCCGCGGACTGCACGGGCGAGACGAGCCCGCCGGAGTCCGTGGCGCGGGCGCGCACCGTGTGCCGGCCGTCGCCGCTGACGGCGACCGGGCCGGTGGCGGCCGTCCACGCTCCGTTGTCGACCTGCGCCTCGACCGTGGGCGACGGGTCGTCGTCGTCGGTCGCGGTGACCGTCACGGCGACCGGGCCGGTGAACCAGCCGGACGCGGGACGCTCGGGGTCGGTCGCGAGCGTGACCACGGGTGCCTTCGGCGCACCCGCCCGCACGGTGACCGTGACGACGGGCCGCTTGTCCGTGCCCGCCACCGTCCCCTCGACGGTGAACTCGCCGGCGGCGGCGTACGACGCCGGGTCGACGTCGTCCCAGGTCACGGGCAGCGACGCCTCGGAGCCGTCGTTGTAGACGGCGACCACGCGGGCCGGCAGGACGGGCGCGGTGCCCGCCACGGTCGACACCGCGAGCGGGTCGAACGTGTTGATCTGCACGGCGTCGGTGGGCCGCACGAAGACCGTCGCGCGGGCCAGCTTGGACGTCCCCTGCACGAAGCCGGGGACGGTGAACTCGCCCTGCGCGGCGTACGCGTCGGCGGGGACGTCCTGCCACTGCACGGACCGCTGTGTGCGCGTCCCGTCGGCGAACGTCACCTCGACGGTCTCGGGGAGCACCGGGGCGACGCCGACGAGCGTGCGGACCGCGACCTCCTCGACCGCGACGGGCTCGTCCGCGAGCGCCTGCCACTCGATGATGCCCGGGTAGGACGCCCCGTTGCGGACGAGCGTGGCGCGCAGCGACGTCGTGGTGACGGCGCCGTGCGTGACGGCGTTGAGCTCGCCGTCCACGGTCGGGTAGGTGCTCGGGTCCGGGACCGGCAGCCAGGAGCCGTCGGTCGCCAGGTACTCCAGCGACCACGACGACGGCGGCAGGACGCCGTCCGACGCCCGGTTGGAGTGGAACAGGATGCGGGACTCGTCGACCCGCACCGGCTCCGGCCACGTCAGGCGCGCCCAGTACGTGTTGCCCGCACCGGCGGCGGTGCCCCACGTGCCCCAGGCGTCGGACTCCGCCGCGACCGGGTAGGACGCGTTGCCGTCGTTGATCGCGGCGACACGGTTCCAGCCGGTGACGGCCGATGCGGACGCGGTGGCGTCGGGTGCGACGTTCGTCTTGGCGGTGCCGCTGACGTCGACGTCGACGGTGACGTCCCTGCTGGTGGTGAGCTCGCCGTCGGACGCGGTCAGGCGCAGCGTGTACCGGCCGGTCGTGTCGAACTGCACGACGGTGGTGGCCTGCGTCGGGCTGGCGACGACGGCCTGCGCACCCTCGGGCGCGCTGACCACGGTCCACGCCGAGGACAGGGCGCCCGCCGGCTGGGCGTCGTCGGACACCGAGCCGACCAGGCGGACCTGGGCGGGCTGGTCGAACGCCGGGTCGCGGTAGACCGTGACCTTCGGGGCCGCGTTGGTCGACGGCGGCGCCTCGACGCCCGTCGCGAACGCCTGGACCTCCTTGACGCCCGTGCGGAAGCCGGCCGCGTGCTTCGCGGTGACCCGCAGCCGATCGGCCTGGACCTCCGGGAACTGGACGCGGTTGAGGTTGGCCGTCGAGTACACGGGCGTGCGGGCCTGCCCGGGGACCGGGTGCCAGCCCGCGGCGTCGTGGTACTCGAGCGTCCACAGCTCGGGTGCCGCGTACCCCTGGACGGTCGCGCTGGACGACGACCGGTAGAAGTAGACGCGCACGTCGTCGACGGCCTGCGTACCGTCGAGCTCGACCTCGATCGAGTCGGTGGCGTTCGGCGAGCCCGCGGTGCCCCAGAACGGCTCGTTGGCGGTGCTGCCGTCGACGGCGCCGGTCGCGGCGCGGCCGGTCGTCACGTACGTCGTGGTCACCGGCCGGCCGGCCGCGAGGTTCGCGGAGCCGGTCGACGCCGGGGCGATGTCGGTGCCCGCCTTGGCGAACACGTCGACGACCCGGTCGGTCGCGGCGAACCGCACGTCGGAGGCCGCCGCGAGCGACGACGCCGCGGCCGTCACGACCTGCGCGCCGCCGTCCGGCAGCTCGACGGTCCCGGTCGCCGGGTCGTACACCACGTGCGCGAGGTCGTCGACCGTGAACGCGAGCTCGCCGTCGAGGAACACCGAGTACCCGGCGGGCACGTCGGCGCCGTAGTGGTCGCCTGTCTCGTCCCACGTGACCGTGAGGTCGCGGTCGTGGTACCGGACGTTGTTGACCGTGAAGTACGGCCAGTCCACGTCGATCGGGTCGAGCTCGATCTTGCCGTCGGCCCGGCTGCGCAGGCCCATCGCGTCCTCGATGACCGTGAAGTTGGTCGCGCCGAGGATCGTGTGGTGGATCCACGACCGGTAGCCGATGGAGCCGCCGTCGGCCGCCGACCCGTTGGACCAGAACTCGTTCTGGTTGGGCAGCCGGTTGTCACCGCCCTGGTAGTGCGCGAACGCGTTCCAGTAGAGGAGCTGCTTGTACATCTCCGGCGTCACGTAGTCCGTCGGGTAGTCACGCAGGACGGAGGAGAACATGCGGAACAGCACGGTCGAGTTGATGACCGAGAAGTTGTTCGACCCCGGGTCGGGCGAGTCCGCCTTGTCGACCTGGTTGGCCGTGAAGAACGGGAACACCGGGTACTGGTCGGCGTCCGCGAACAGGCGCAGCGCCTCGACGTACGGCTGGTCGTAGTCCGGGTCACCGGGCTTCGGCATGAGGCCGACGGTGAACGGGTAGTAGTTGTTGATCTCCTTGTACGGGTTGAGCGTCCCGTCCTGCGTCATCTGGTGCTTGAGCAGGTTGCCGAACAGCCCGACCTTGTCCGCGGTCGTCTGCGCGGGCTCCCACAGGTGCTCCAGGACGGCGGCCTTGACGCGCTCCGCGAGCGCGTCCATGTGGTCGGCCTTCTCCGTCTGACCCGCGACGCGGAAGAACTCCGCCGCGGCCTTCGAGTTCGAGTACAGGTACGCGCTCTCGGTCCTGTCCATGTTGTCGCCGTGGCCGGTCCAGTGGAACGACACCGCGTCGGCGTCGTTGCCGGTCATGGCGCCCCACGAGTACTCGATGAGGTCGTTGCCGTTGCCGTCGTACGCGTCGAGGAGGCCCTCGACGTCGTCCATCGAGTGCTGGCCGAGCGTCGCGCCGATCGCGCCGGGCCCGCCGTGCAGCTCGTAGGCCCGCCACGCGGCCTCGGTGATGTACTGCGTGTAGGAGTTCGACCAGTTGGCGGGGTCGCCCGGGTTGTCGACGAACTTGCCGCGCTTGGAGGTCTCCCCGACCGCGAGCGCCGGGCCGTACGCGTACGTCGGGTCGCGGAAGTACTTGAGGTCGTCGACGAACATCCCGACGGTAAGGACGATCGCGTTGTTGTACCCGAGCACGCCCTCCATGGACGTCGGGAACTGGTAGTCGTTCCCGGGGATGTCGGCGTCGAGGAAGTTGTAACGCATCAGCCACCAGCGGTAGAAGAGCGTCTTGTCGATGTCGTCCGACGGGGTGTCGAGGTACGGGACGTTCTCCGCCCACCACCGGTTGTACGTCGTGACGTGCGTCGTGAACGCCTCGGGCGGGCTCGCGGCCCGGTAGGCGGCGTACTCGGCGGCCGACGACGGGAACTCGTCGGTCAGCATGCCGAGCTGGAGCTTGGTCGTCGCGCTGCCGCCTGCGGGCACGGCGAGGTCGCGCACGAGCGAGGCCGTGCCGGGTGCCGCCGTGAAGCCGTCGCCCGACAGGCGCGGGGTGACCGTCGTGAGGCTGTTGAACGCCCGCACGGTGCCGACGAGCTCGTCGCCCTCGACCGTGCCGGCCTGCGGTGACGTCGCGGCGACCCGGACGGTGCGCGCCGCGCCGCTCGTGTCGGTGACCTCGACGTTCGCCACGAGGACGTCCTCGGCGGTGATGAACTTGGTCTGCGTGAGGCGCAGCCCACCGCCGGTGAACACGGACTGGAAGTACGACGGCGTCTGCCGCCGCTGCGACGCCTGCTCGGTGAGCGTGACGGCCTGGCCGTCGGCCTGCACGGTGAACGTGAAGGCACCGCCGCCGCCGAGCGACTCCCAGTACGCGACGTCGCCGTCCCAGCCGAGCCGCGTGGGCTGGTGGGTCTTCATGAACACCGCCCGGCCGCGCGTGAACGCGACGAGGTTCTCGGTGCCGTCGAACATCGGGCCGGTGCGCGCGAGCATCCGGTCCATCCAGAAGTCCTGGCCCGGTGCGCTGCCGGCACCCGCGGCGAGGTCGGCGTCGAAGACGCGCTGCAGGTAGGGCGACGGGCCGTAGTCGACGCCGGTCGCGGGGACGGGGGTGTCGGAGCCCGTGAACTCGGGCATGCCGAGACTGCTCTGCGGGGTCTCGTCGCCGGGCACGGCGGCCGCGGCGACGGGGATGAGCCCGGCGGCGACGACGGCGAGTGCGGTGAGGGAGGGAACCACGGCACGCCTGCGTGCCACGCGGGAAGATCTCACGTCCGAAACGCCTCTCTACGTTGAGAATGCGAGGTTCTCGGCGAGAGTGACATGGCACGCCATCGCACCGCAATGGGTTTCGGTGTTTTCGGTCTTTTCGGTTGCGGCGCCGCAGGTCGCGCCTCCGACCGACGGGCGGACACCCTCTGTCGCGGCGAGTGAGGGCAGGCTAAGTTAGGGCAGCCTCAGTCAGCCTCGACAGGCACCCGACCGACTTCCGCCGACAATCCGCCGACACCGCCCGGAGAGCCGCGTGCCCCAGATCGCCGTCACCCACGCCCCCAGCGGCCTCGTGCACGCCACCGTCGTGCGCGCCCGACGCGTCACCCCGCACATGGTCCGCGTCACGCTCGGTGGCGACGACCTGCGCCGGTTCGAGTACCGCGGCTTCGACCAGTGGGTCCGGCTCGCCGTGCCCGTCCGCGACGACACCCGGTTCGACAACCTCGCCGACACCTTCGACACCCGCGGCTACCTGCGCTACCTCATGCTGCCCAAGAACACCCGGCCCGTGATCCGCAGCTACACCATCCGCGACCACCGGGCCGACGGCCCCGACGGCACCCCCGAGGTCGACATCGACTTCGTCTGCCACGGCACCGCCGGCGTCGCCGGGCCGTGGGCCGAGTCCGCTGCCACCGGCGGTGTCGAGGCCGGGACCGAGGTCGCGTTCATCGACCAGGGCTGCGGGTGGGTGCACGTCCCCGCCGACCACGTCCTGCTCGTCGCCGACGAGAGCGGCCTGCCCGCCGTCGCCGGCGTCCTGCGCGACCTGCCCCGGGACACCGTCGGGCACGCGTTCGTCGAGCTCATCGACGCCGCCGACGCCCAGGACGTCGACGCCCCCGACGGCGTCACCGTGCACTGGCTGCCCCGCACGGGCGGCGAGGCCGTCGGCGACCTCGCGCTGCAGGCGCTGCGCGACCTGCCCTGGCCCGGCGGCACCGTCGCCGCGTTCGCGGTCGGCGAGTCGCGGCTCGCGACCGGCACCCGCCGGTTCCTCGTCGGCGAGCGCCAGGTGCCCAAGAGCCACGTCACCTTTTGCGGTTACTGGAAGGCCGGATCGCCACGGTGACCTCAGGGGCGCTGCTAGCGTCCCGCGGATGGTGTCGAAGCGGACGATCCTCCTGTCCCTCGCGGCGAGCGGGATCGCGCTCGTCGTCTGGCTCGCCGTCGGCGCGCTGCACGTGCTCCTGGAGCACGCGGGCGTCCCCGCCGGGCTGCAGGGGTTCGTCGCCCCCGCCACGCCTGCCGTGCTGCTCGTCTGGCACGCCCCCGACACCGCACTCGTCGCCGGGATCGCCCTCGCCGTGGTCGTGGCCGTGCTCGCCGCACCGTCCGTGCACGCCTCCGGCACCGGGTTCGCGCCGCGCGTGCTGGGCGTCTGGTTCGCCGTCGTCGTCGGCGGGGCCGTCGCCTGCGGCTTCTCCGGCTGGCCGACGATCCTCGGGATGCTCCAGTACGGCACCGACGGGCTCACGCAGGCCGCGCTCCTCGGGATGTTCGAGCCCGTCCGCCGTGGCACCGCCTGGGGAGCGACCTACGGGTGGGTCGTCGGGCTCGCGGTCGTCGCGATCGCCCGCCGCCTCGAGGGCGGCGAGCCGACCGCCCGCCGAGCCGGTGGCGCCCTGCCCGCGGCCCTCGTCGTCGGCGCCGTCGCCGCCGCGGGGTGGTCGCTCGCCGCGGTCGCGCACGGCTGGGTCGACCGGACCGTCGCCGAGTACGTCACCACCGCACGCTCCGCGCTCGCCGGGACGGTCAGCACCGCCGCCGACTGGCTCGCCCCCGTGACCACCGCGGGCGACGCGTCGCTCGGTGCCGTCCTCGCGTGCGCCGGGCTCGTCGGCACCGTCGCCGGCGGGCTCACCTACGTCGCCGCCCGCAGCACCGTCCTTCCCGCCGGCCGCACGGTCCTCGTCCTCGCCGTGTGGGTCGCGTGCGTCGCCGGCGCCCTCCTCGGCGCGATCCCCACCGCCCTCGTCGGCGTCGGGCTCGACCCGCAGGGCGACGGCCGGTACCTCGCGCAGAGCCTGCTGAAGTCCGGCCCGACCGACGGCGGCGCCGCGGGCCTGCTCTACGGCTGGATCCCCGCCGTGCTCGCGCTCCTCGTGCTCCGCCGGCCCGCCGAGCCGGACGCCGACGACCTCGCGGGTGGCGACGCCGGTCCCGCGACCACGCCGCTCGACGTCACCGTCTGACCCCCTGCGCCGACGGGCGCCGGTCCCTCGGGACGCGGCCGCTGCCACGCCGTCCCGCGCCGCGTGTCGGTGGTCGCGCCTAGCCTTCTGACGTCATGGTGCTCCACCTGTCCCGCACCGACGCGCGACGCCTCGCCGTCCGCGCCCAGCTCCTCACGTCGCCGCGCCCCGACGACATGCACGCCGTGGTCAGCCACCTGACGATGCTGCAGGTCGACCACACCAAGGCCGTCGCCCCCAGCGCCGACCTGGTGCTGTGGAGCCGCCTCGGGTCCCAGTACGACCCTGCCGAGCTCGCCGACGCCGTGGACGGGCAGGCCCTCGTCGACGTGCAGGGCATGATCCGCCCCGCCGAGGACCTCGCCCTGTACCGCGCGGAGATGGCGCAGTGGCCCGGCCCCGACGCCAAGGCGTGGGAGCAGGCGCAGCACCGGTGGCTGCGCGACAACGCCGGGTGCCGCCAGGACATCCTCGACGCGCTGCGCTCCGACGGCCCCCTCACCGCCCGGGACCTGCCCGACACGTGCGCGCGCCCCTGGCGCTCGAGCGGCTGGAACGACGACCGCAACGTCCCCATGATGCTCGACGTCATGGTCCGCGCCGGCGACGTCGCCGCGGCGGGCCGCCGCGGGCGGGACCGGCTGTGGGACCTCGCCGAACGCATCTACCCCGCCGACGAGCCCGTGCCCGTCGAGCAGGCGCGGCGCGAGCGCGACGAGCGGCGCCTGCGGGCGCTCGGCGTCGCCCGCGCCCGCGGACCCGAGTGCCCCGTCGAGCCGTTCGACGTCGGCGACGCGGGCGAGCCGGCCGTCGTCGACGGCGTGCGCGGCGAGTGGCGCGTCGACCCGAGCCTGCTGGACGCGCCCTTCGAGGGCCGCGCCGCGCTGCTGTCCCCGTTCGACCGGCTCGTGCACGACCGCAAGCGGATGGTCGAGCTGTTCGAGTTCGACTACGCGCTCGAGATGTTCAAGCCCGTCGCCGCCCGACGGTGGGGCTACTACGCGCTGCCCGTCCTGCACGGGGACCGGCTCGTCGGGAAGCTCGACGCGACCGCCGACCACCGCGACGGGGTGCTGCGGGTGCACGCCGTGCACGAGGACTTCTCCTGGTCGCCGGCCGTCCGGTCGGACGTCGCCGACCAGATCGAGGACCTGGCCCGCTGGCTCGAGCTCGACCTGCGCCTCGGGGCCCGGACCCGCTGACCCGCCGCGCGGTCGCTCACGCCTCCCGGCACAGGACCAGCAGCGTGAGGTCGTCGGCGGCGGCCTCGTCCCGGCACGCGTCGAGGACGTCGTCGATGCGCAGCGGCCGGGTCGGGTCGTCCGTCCGGTCCACCGCGGCCCGCAGCCGGGCGAGCCCGTCGCGCAGCCGCGTCGCGCGCGAGTCGACCAGGCCGTCGCTGTAGAGCACGAGCGCACCCCCGGCCGGCACCTGCAGCGTCGCGGCGGGCGGCGTCCCGGAGCCGACGCCGAGCGGGCGGTCCACCGGCAGCGACACGAGCTCGGCTCGGCCGTCGGCATGCAGCAGGACCGGGCGCGGGTGACCCGCGACCGCGACGTCGGCGTGCCCCGTCGCGGTGTCGACGAGCGCGACCACGGCCGTCGCCATCTCGAACGGCATCGTCCAGCGGGCGACGAGGTCGAGGCCAGCCAGCACCTGCGTCGGGCTGTCGCCCCGCAGCAGGTAGGCGCGCAGGGCGTTGCGCAGCTGGCCCATCGCGGCCGCCGCGGCGAGCCCGTGACCGGCGACGTCGCCGACGACGACCGCCAGCCGGCCGTCCGGCAGCAGGAGTGCGTCGAACCAGTCGCCGCCGACCCGGCCGCCCGCGGCGGGCTCGTACCGGGCGTCGACGTGCCACCCGTCGAGCACGGGCAGGCTCGCGGGCAGCAGGCTGCGCTGGACGGTCTGCGCGGCGCGCAGCTGCGTCCTGCTCCGCAGGACCAGCACCTCCAGGAGTCGCGAGCGCAGCTCCGTCGCGGCCTCCACGTGGTGGGCGTCCCAGGGGGCACTGCGCCCGCGGACCGTCTCGCGCCACAGGTCGAACGACAGGCGCGGGCTCAGCCGGACCGTGTCGCCCTCGCGTCGGGCGATCGCCTTGTTGTGCGGGTCGCCGCCCCAGTCCACGTGGTGCACCTGCTCGCGCCGGACCCACACGACGGACTGGCCGTCGGGCAGCCGCAGCGCGAGGACCCCGGCGACGTCGGGGACCTGCGCCGCGAGCGCGGGCTCCTCGTCGCCGAGCGCGGCGCGGACGACGACGTCGTCGGCCTGCTCCGCGACCCACGTGAGCAGCGCGGGCAGGCCGACCGGGACGACCCCGGCCGTCTGCACGGCGCCGTCGACCTGTGCGACCGCGCCGTCGGCGGGCACCAGGCCCAGCAGTCCGGGGCCGTCGAGCAGTGCCTGGGCGAGGGGGCGGTCCTCGTCGCGCGCGGTCTCGAGCAACCGCCCCAGGGCGTCCGACGCGGTGAGCCGCTCGCGGTGCTCGTCCTCCTCGACGCGCGCGACGAGCCGCAGCGACAGGGTCGACCCGAGGAACTCGGCCGCCGCGCGCACCCCGTACGGGGGGACGTGCGGGCCCGCGTAGTGATGGCAGGCGATCAGGCCCCACAGCCGCCCGTCGCGCAGCAGCGAGATCGACATCGACGCGGCGACGCCCATGTTGCCCAGGTACTCGCAGTGGATCGGCGAGACGCTGCGCAGCACCGCGTGCGTGAGGTCCAGCGGCAGGCCCGTGGGCCCGTCGAGGCCGGGCACGAGCCGCGCGGGCGTGTACGCGACGTCGGAGATCAGGCGCAGCCAGTTCTTCTCGTACAGCGCGCGGGCCTGCGGCGGGATGTCGGACGCCGGGTAGTGCAGGCCGAGGAACGCGTTGAGGTCCTCGCGGCGCGCCTCGGCGACGACCTCGCCGTTGTACTCGGCGTCGAACCGGTAGACCATCACGCGGTCGAAGCCGGTGAGCGCCCGCACCTCGCGTGCGGTGATGTCGTAGAGCTCGTCGAGCCCGTGCGCGCGGTTGAGCCGCTCGACCGCGCCGCGGACCGCCTGGTACGTGTTCGGGAACGAGAACGGGCGCGGTCCGGTCGCGGGCTCGAGCTCGACGACGAGCAGCGTCGAGTCGCCGGACGCGAGCCGGTGCAGCACCGCGTCCACCTCGAGGTCGCCGTCCGGGGTCGGCACCGTGAGCTGCAGGGGGTTCCGGTCGCGCAGGTTGCCCCACGTCGCGACGTGCTGCCGGACGGCCGCCTCGGCGTCGGCGCCGACGGCACGGGCGAGCGACCGACCCAGCACCGCGTCGACGGGCGGGCCGAGGAGGTCGCCGACGTTCTCGGAGACGTGCGCGACGACCAGGTCGGGCTCGGTCACGGCGAGCAGGACGCCTCGCGGCTGGATGCTGCCCGGCACGCGGATCGGCTCGCGCGCGCAGTTGTCGAGGTCGACGGGCTCACCGGGCGCGAGGAAGGTGACCTCGGTCATGGGCAGCTCCTCACCGACGGCCGCACCGCCGCGGTCGTGCCTGACGGCGCCGTGTCCTGACGACCGCGGCCAGGATACGGGTCGGCCCTGACGGCCGGTCCGCGCGGCCGGGCGGGTGCGGGGCGACGGCCGCAGGTCAGACGAGCGCGGGCAGCAACCCGACGACGAGCCCGAGCGCGGCGCACACGCCGAGCGTGCGGAGCACCGACCACCGCAGGCGCAGCAGCAGGACCGCGGCGACGAGCGCGATCCCGACCGCGACCGGGTCGAGCGACGTGAGGTCGGGCACCTCGAGGCTCACCGGGCCGAGCGTGTGGGTCGTCGTCGTGCCGAACAGCGTGTGCAGCGCGAAGTACAGCGCGAGGTTCGCGATGACCCCGACGACCGCCGCGGTGATCCCCGTGAGCACCGCGGCCAGGCCGGCGTTGCCGCGCAGCCGCTCGACGTACGGCGCCCCGAGGAAGATGAACAGGAAGCTCGGCACGAACGTCACCCACGTCGTCAGCAGCGCGCCGACCAGCGCGGCCACCCACGGGTCGAGGTCGCCGGGGTGCCGGTACGCGCCGACGAACGCGACGAACTGCACGACCATGATGAGCGGCCCGGGCGTCGTCTCCGCCAGCGCCAGCCCGCGCACCATCTCCCCCGGCGCGAGCCACGCGTACGTCTCGACGGCCCGCTGCGCGACGTAGGCGAGCACCGCGTACGCCCCGCCGAACGTCACGAGCGCCGACCCCGCGAAGAACACGCCCTGCTCGCTGAACACGCTGCCCGCGCCGGTGAGCGCGACGACCAGGGCCAGCGGCGCGAGCCAGACCACCAGGCCGACCGCGAGCACGCGCACCGCACGGCCCGTCGACGGCCGCTCGGCGTGCAGGACGTCGTCGGGGATGAGCGGCGGCGGGCCGTCGTCCGCGGCCTCGCCGTTCGTGCGCGGCGTCATCAGGCGTGGTGCGAGCCGGTGCAGCAGCCAGCCCGCGAGCCCCGCGACCGCGATGACCAGCGGGAACGGCAGGCCCAGCAGCGCGAGCGCCACGAACGCGCCCACCGCGAGGCCGACGAGCGCCGGGCTGGTCAGCGCGCGCGTCCCCAGCCGGTGGACGGCCTGCACGACGATCGCGAGGACCGCCGGGGCCAGGCCCGCGAACAGGGCGGCGACCGTCGCGGTGTCGCCGAACGCCACGTACACCGCGGACAGCACCAGCAGCGCGACGACGCCCGGCAGCACGAACAGTACCCCGGCGACCAGCCCGCCCCGCAGGCCGTTGAGCAGCCACCCCGTGTACACGGCGAGCTGCTGCGCCTCGGGTCCGGGCAGGAGCATGCAGTACGACAGCGCGTGCAGGAACCGCCGCTGCCCGATCCAGCGCTTCTCGTCGACGAGCGTGCGCTGCATGACGGCGATCTGCCCCGCCGGCCCGCCGAACGTCTGCAACGAGATCGCGAACCACGCCCGCGTCGCCGCGCCGAACGGGACGAGGTCGCGCACGGGCCGGTCGTCACCCGGGGCCGCCGACGGGTCGAGGACCTCGTCCGGCGCCGCAGGCGGGTCCGCGGGCAGCCTCGAGGCCGGACCGGTGGACGGGCCCGAGGGCGGGCTCGGCGGCGAGGTCGGCGGCGGGGCGGCGGGCACGCGCCGATGCAACCCGCCCGGCCCCGCGTTGTCCAGCGGCGGGGTCAGCCGCTCACCGGACGTTCGCCCGCGGTTTCGTCGGGCGCCGCCGCGAGGACACGCGGCGGCCGGTACGACCACTCGCGGTCCGCGTCCGTGATCTCGCGGACGACCCGCGCGGGCACGCCCGCCACCACGACCCCGGGCGGGACGTCACCCGTGACGACCGCCCCGGCGCCGACCACCGACCCCGCACCGATCGTCACGCCGGGCAGGATCGTCGCCCCCGACCCGACCCACACGTCGTCCTCGATCCGCACGGGTGCCGAGAACTGCGACCCGTCACGCCGCAGCTCCGGGTGCACCGGGTGGCCCGTCGTCGAGATCGTCACGTTCGGCGCGAACATGACCCGGTCCCCGACGACGACCTCGCCGTCGTCGACGAGCGTCAGCCCGACGTTCACGTAGACGTGGTTCCCCAGGTGGACGTGGCGCCCGTACATGACGCGCAGCGGCGGCTCGACCCACACGCCCTCGCCCACGCTGCCGAGCAGCTCGCGCAGGATCCGCTCCCGCTCCGCCGTCTCGCGGGGGCGCGTGGCGTTGAAGTCGTGCACGAGCTCCTTGCCGCGGACACGCTCCTCGTCGAGCGCCTCCAGGCCCGGCCCGCTGTCGGTGTAGAGCTCGTGCGCGGCCATGCGGCGGCGGACCTCGCGCTCGCGGTCGTCCATCGTCGTCCTCCTGGGTGGGCTCGCGGCCCGGTCGGGACCCGCGCTGCGCGGGCCTGGCCCATCGTGCCCGAGCGGCGCACGAGCCCCGGCCGTACGCGCGGGGTCGGTCGCCCGCGCACCCCGCGACGGGACGTCGGCCTAGGGTCGGGGCGTGCCCCCCGAGCCCTCCACGCCCTCCGCGCGCGTGACGCCCGTGCCCGCGCAGCCCGGCGACGTCGACGCGATCCACGCCCTGCGCCGGTCGCTCGAGGACTGGATGGCGGACCGCGGCGTCGTGCAGTGGCCGCGCGGCTCGCTCCCCCGCGAGCGCGTCGCGACGCAGGTCGCCGCGGGCGAGTGGTGGGTCGTCCCGGACGGCGCCGACGACGGCCGTCCGGGCGGGTCCACGCGTGCGCTCGCCGCGACCGTCCGCCTGCTGCGCGCCGACCCCGACTTCTGGGGCGACGACACCACCCCGGCCGTCTACGTGCACGGGCTGATGGTCGACCGGCGTCGCTCGGGCGACGGCCTGGGCGCCGCGCTGCTCGACTGGGCCGCCGCGCAGGGCCGGGACGCCGGGGTCGGCCTGATCCGGCTCGACTGCCGCACCAGCAACCCGGCACTGCGTCGCTACTACGAGGGCCGCGGGTTCCGGGCCGTCGGCGAGCGTGACTTCGGCACGCACGTCAACGTGCTGCTCGAGCAGCCGCTCGGCGGGGACGCGGGGTCGTGACCGGCCCCACGGTCGGGTTCCTGCACACCGCGCAGGTGCACGTCGCGACATTCGACGCGCTCGTCGCCACGCAGCAGCCTGGCGCGTGGGAGGCGTTCGAGGCGGGTGACACCGACGGCTACGAGCGCCTCGTCGAGGCGGCGGCCCGTGCCCTCGCGCCGACGGTCGACGTGGTCGTGCTCGCGCAGGCGAGCATGGCGGGCGCCGCGGACCGTCTGCGGGACCTCGGCGTCCCCGTGCTCACGAGTCCCGGTCCGGACGTCCGGGCGGCGCTCGAGGCCGCGAGGCCCTGACCGGCGCGACCCGTCAGGCCGCTCACTGGCGCGGCGGGAAGATCCCCTGCAGCGCGATGATGAAGTTCAGCACCAGGTACGGCGGCATGTTGTTGTGCGGCTGGTCGCCGCCCTCGACGGACAGCGCACCCGGCCCCATGGTGAGCGTGCCGGCGCCTCCGCCGTAGAGCTCCTCGGTGGCGCGGCCGATCCGGCTCGTCGCCCACGCGGCGCCGGACGGGTTGCCCGTCGTGCCGCGGGTCCCGTCGGGTGCGCTCGCGACCGGGTGGCTGTGGGCGGGGATCTCGGACCCGATGAGCGTCACGGTCGGCGAGCCGAGCTGCTGGCCCAGGTCGACGGTGTCGAGCCCCGCCCCCCACCCGTGGTGCACCGGGCTGCGTCCCTGCAGGTCGGGCAGCGCGAACGTGCTCCTGCCGTCGCCGCCGTACGTCGTGCCGAGCAGCGAGAACAGGGCGGTGTTCTGCGAGATCGGCATGATCTGCCCGTTGCACAGCGCCCAGCCCTTGGGGGCGAAGCTGCCGGCGAACATCCGGATCTCGGCGACGAAAGGATCAGCCATCGGTCAGTCCCTGCTGGGGAAGATGCCGACCAGGGCGATGACGGCCTGGAGGGCGGCGTACGGGGGCATGTTGGTGTGCGGCTGCGAGCCGCCGGTCGGGCCGACCAGCCCGTCGGCCATGACGGCCTGCGGCGTCGGGCCGTAGTGCGGCGCGTCCGTGACGGCCCACCGGCCCTGGCCCGGCGCGGTCCGGTCGGAGGCCGCGGCGGCGCGCACCGGGTGCGTGTGCGCCGGCAGCTCGCCGACGGTCAGCGTGTGGGCCTCCTCGCCGCCGACCTGGCCGAGCGTGAGGCCGGCACCCTCGTGCACCGGCATCCGGCCACGCAGGTCGGGCAGCGCGAAGGTGACCCGCCCGTCGCCCCCGTACACGGTGCCGAGCAGCGAGAACAGCGCCTGGTTCTGGTTGATCGGCAGGAGCTGGCCGTTGCACTGCGCCCACCCGCGCGGCGGGAAGCCGAACGCGGTGAGGCGGATCTCCGCGAGGAACGGTTCCGACATGACGTGTCCTCAGTTCTGCGAGGGAAAGATGCCGTAGAGCGAGATGATGAACGACACCGCGAGGACCGGGTGCCGGTTCTCGTGCGGCTGCGACCCGCCCGCCGCCCCGACGACGTCGGCGGCGAGCGCGTTGGCCTGCGTCCCCGTCGACGGCACGAACGCGGGCGCCGTGGACGCCGCCCACACCGCCCCCTCGGGAGACGTGGCGGTCGCCGCGGCCACCGCTGCCTGCGGGCGGTGGCGGTGGCTCGGGATCTGCTGCGTCGACAGCGTGACCCGCTCGACGCCGGCCTTCTCGCCGAGCGTGTACGTCGTCGGCGACTGCGGGTTGCGCCCGACGTGCAGGGGTGTGCGGCCCTGCAGGTCGGGCAGCGCGAACGTGTCCTGACCGTCGCCGCCGTACGTCGTCCCGATCAGCGCGAAGAGCGTGTCGTTCTCCGCGATCGGCATCAGGCGCCCGTCGCAGAACTCCCACCCGGCGGGGGCGAAGTTGCCGGCGAACATGCGGATCTCGCCGATGAAGGGCTGGGACATCAGGCCTCCGTCCCGGCGTCCGGGGCGGTGTCGCCCGGCGTGCCGTCGGTCGTCGGGTGGGTCGGGTCGGCGGGTGCTGCGTCGGGGGTCTCGTCGGGCACGACGAACGTCGCGACGAGCACGGTGCCGTCGGCGTCGGCCCGGCTCGGGACCGCGAGCACCGCCTGCGGTCCGACGCCGGGCAGGTCGAGCACGACCGTCTGCTGGTCGGTGCCGAGCGGTGCGCGGAAGGTGACGTCCCAGGTCGCCCAGCCAGCCAACGACCGCCGCTCGGAGCAGGCGCGGACGGTCCACGTGACCGGCGGCTCGACGGCGACGTCCGCGCCGACGGCTGCGCGCCAGTCGGACCAGGTGGCGACACGGTTCACGGGCGGGCCTCCAGCAGCACGTCGAGCGCGGTCCCGGGGCCGGCGGCGGTGCCTGCGGCGTCGGCGCCCTCCCCGGCGTCGCTGCCGTCCGCGTCGACCGGGACGAAGCCGAGCCTCGCGTACAGGGCCGCGGCGCGCACGTTCGTGGCCCGCACGTGCAGCCGGACGACGTCGCCCGACGCGTGCGCCTCGGTCAGGACCCGACGCAGCACCGCGGTGCCCGTGCCACGGCCCTGGTGGTCGGGGTGCACGGCGACGTCGAGGACGCGGACGACACCGGGCTCGTGCCCGCGGACCAGCCGCCCGACGGCGAGGCCCTCGACCTCGACGACCTCGTCGCGCGACCCGGCGAACGCCGCCTCGCGTGCCGCGTGCTGCCCCCGCAGGAAGGCGGCCGTCGTCGCGTCGTCCCACCCGAACGCGGCGACCTCGGTGGCGCGGGTCGCGGCGTACAGGTCGGCGACGAACGCCGCGTCGGCGGTGGTGGTCGGGCGCAGGACGGGCACGACCGGGCCTAGACCGTCCGGTCGACGACGGCCTCGAGGTCCGTGCCGTCGGGGCCGACCGGGCCGACGTACAGCACGAGGTCGCCGTCGTCGTGGGCGAGGGTGCGGACCGCCCCCGGCAGGTCGCGGGTCGACGCGGCACGGAACGTCAGCGCGAACGCGTCGGACGTCGGCGCGGCGCCGGCCGGGCCGCTGACCGCGGCGAGCGTGAGGACGTGCATCGTCCCCTCGACGTCCGTCGTGAACCGGCCACCGACGAGCGCACGGACCGCGGCGAGCTCGAGCGGCACGGTGCGGCGCAGCAGCGGGACGCCGACGACGGCGGCGACGGCCCCCACGGCGACGGCCCCGGCCCCGCCCGCGAGGACGGTGCGGCGCGAGACGACGGCGCGGCGCGAGAGCACGGCTCCTCCTGTCGGCGGGGACGTCCGGGTGCCTCACGGGCACGCCGGTGCAGGGTGGCGAGCGGCGCGCGTCCCGGGTGCGGTGGGCCGCGCGGCTCGGTGAGCCTACGAGGTTTCACCCCCGCCGCCAGGGCCTCGCAGCGGGTGAAACCTCCTACGCTGACCCGGTGCCGCACCGCACTGACCTGGGATTTTACCGATTTGCCGCTCTTGCCGCCGTCCTCGCGGCAGGTTTGTCCGGATCGGTCGCCGCTGCCCCCGCGGCATTCGCCGCGCCGACGCCGCTCGTCGTGACGACGACCGTCGACGCACCCGTCGACGCCTCCTGCGCGGACGCGCTGCCCGCGTCCCTCTCGCTGCGCGAGGCCCTCTGCCAGGCGCAGTCGCTGAGCGACGCTGCGGTCACCGTGCCGGCGGGCGTCGTGACGCTGACGGCGGGGGCGCTGGTCTACGCGCCGACGTCCGGCGGACGGTCGCTGACGATCACCGGCGCGGGCCGGGACTCGACGCGCGTCGACGCCGGGGAGGCGTCGCGCGTGCTCGACCTCGACCGTGACGCGGTCGGCGCGCTCGACGTCACCGTCGCCGACCTGACGCTCGCGGGCGGCCGGCCGACGTCCGCCGACGCGACGTGGGGCGGTGGCGCCGTGATCGCCGGTTCCGGCGTCCCGGGCGCGCCCGACGCCCTGACGCTCGCGGGCTGCCGGGTGACGGGCAGCAGCAACGTGCCCGCGGGCGAGCTCGACCAGGGCGCGGTCGGCGGTGGCGTGCAGATGACCGGCGGCACGCTCACCGTGCGCGACTGCCTGGTCGACGCGAGCACCGCGAGCGACGCGGTCGGCGGCGGCGTCGCGTTCGTCGGGCTCGACGCGGGCGACGCGGTCGTCGTGGAGAGCTCGACGTTCACCGGCAACGCGTCGGTCGGTACGACGGGGACCGGCGTGACGGGCGGCGGGGCGCTGTTCGTGTCCGGGGACGTCGACGTCACCGTCACGGCCTCGACGTTCGCGGGGAACTCCGTGGCGAGCACGTCGGCCGCATCCGCGCTGGGCTCGGCGGTCCTCGTGGAGTCGGGCACCGCCACCGTCTCCGGCTCGACCGTCACCGGGAACACCGTGACCTCGCCCGTGGGCAGCGTCGGCTCGCGGGGCGCGCTCGTCCTGGCGCACGGCCAGGTCACGACGTCCCGGCTCGCCGGGAACACGACCACCGTCGGCGGCGCCGTCACGCGCGACGCCGTGCGCGGCGGCGCGACCGTGCCGCGCAACTGGTGGGGCTGCGTCGACCCGGCCACCGGCACGGGCTGCGACACCGCCCCGGACGCGGCGACGCGCGAGCCGTTCGCGCGCCTCACGCTCGCCGCCTCCCCCACGATCGACCTGCCCGGGCGGACGTCCGCGATCAGCGGCGCCGTCTCGATGTCCGACGGCTCCGCGGTGCCCGCCGCGCTCGCTGCGACCCTGGCCGACCTGCCGCTGACCTGGGCGACGACCGCCGGCTCGCTGGGCGGCCGCGAGTCGACGCTCGGCGCCGACGGCACCGCGGGCGCCACCCTGACGATTGCCGCGGGCGACCCGCGCGTCTCGCTCGGCGTGGACGGCTCCGCCGCGACGACGACCGTGACGACCGCGGTCCCCGCGACCGTCGCCACCCAGCCGGTCGCCGCGAGCGTCGTCGAGGGCGCGACGGCCACGTTCACCGTCGTCGCCGCGGGCACGCCCACCCCCACCGTGCAGTGGCGCACGTCCGCGCCGGGGTCCTCGACCTGGGCCGACGTCCCCGGCGCGACCGCCGCGACCCTCACGGTGCCGGGCACGACCCGGGCGATGGACGGCACCCGTTACGCCGCCGTCGTGCAGAACGGCTTCGGCGCGCCCGTCACGTCCTCGGCCGTGGCGCTCGCCGTCCGGTGGGGCGCCGAGGTCACGCTCGACCCCGCCGACGTCACCGTGGTCGCCGGTCAGGACGCCGAGTTCACCAGCCAGGCCGCGGGCAAGCCCGCCCCGACGACCACCTGGGAGCGCTCGACGGACGGCACGACGTGGGCCCCGGTCGCCGCCGCGACGGGCACGACGCTCACGCTGCCCGCGGTCACCGCAGGCGACGACGGCCTGCGGGTGCGGGCCGTGCACACCGGCGAGGCCGTCGCGACGACAGCCGCCGCTCGCCTCACCGTGCAGACCCGCCCGACCCTGTCGGCCGTCGCCGGCGCGGTCGTCGCGGACGGCGGCACCGCGCAGCTCACGACGACCGTCGGCGGCTCTCCCGCACCCGCCGTGCGCTGGCAGCGGCTCGTCGGCGGCACGTGGACCGACGTGCCGGGCGCGACCGGCGCGACGCTCTCCGTCGTCGTCGACCCGTCCTTCGACGGCGCCCGCTACCGGGCCGTCGCGACGTCCGTCCTGGTCGACGGCACGTCGTCGGCGACGAGCAACGAGGCCGTCCTCGACGTGCGGTACGGGCCGCTCGTCGACGTGCACCCGCTGCCCGCGACGGGCGTCGCTGGCGGCACGGCGCTGCTCACCGCGGCCGCGCACGGCAACCCCGCGCCGACCGTGCAGTGGCAGACGTCGACCGACGGCACCACCTGGGCGGACGTCGCGGGCGCGACCGACGTCATCTACGCGCGGCCCCTGACGCTCGCCGACGACGGGCTGCAGGTCCGGGCGCGGTTCAGCGGCCACGGCACGACCGACACGACGGCCGTGACGCTCACCGTCGAGGAGGCGCCGACCGTCACCGACCCCGTCGGCACGACCGTCGACGCGGGCGGCACCGCGACGTTCACCGTGTCCGCCACGGGCACCCCCGCCCCGGCGGTCCGCTGGCAGTCGCTCGTCGACGGCACCTGGACCGACGTGCCCGGCGCGACCGGCCCGACGTACGCGGTGACGGCGACCGGCGCGCTGCACGGCTCGTCCTACCGGGCCGTCGCGGTCAACGTGCGCGGCACCGCCGTGTCCGCCGCCGCGACCCTGGGTGTCCGCACGCCGCCGACCGTCACCGACCCCGCCGACGTCCTCACCCGCCCGGGCGACGACGCGACGTTCACGGTGACGACCACCGGTCGCCCCGCGCCCGACGTCACGTGGGAGCAGTCCGTCGACGGCACCACCTGGACTCCCGTCGCGGGCGCCACCGGGCCGTCGCTCACCCTCACCGCGGCCGGCACCGACGACGGGCTGCGTGTGCGCGCCGTCGCGACGTCGACCCTGGGCACCGGGCCCGTGACCGTCCGGAGCGCCGCGGCGACGCTCACCGTCGTGCCCGTCCCCGACGAGGTGTCCGGGCCCGCCCCGAGCACCCCGGTCGCGTCCGTCGCCGGGCAGCCCACGACGATCACCTTCGTCGTCCTCGGGTCCGACCTGAGCGGCCGCTGGGAGGTGTCCCGCGACGGCGGTGCGACGTGGGCGCCCGTCGGCCCGGAGGTCACGACGAACACCATCACCGGCGTCTCCGCGCTGCGCTCCCTGCGCTCCGCCGCACCGCCCGCCACACGGACCGCGTTCACCGCGACCTTCACGCCGACCGCCGCCGACGACGGGTCGCTCCTGCGCCTCGTCGTCTCCGACGCGGCCGGGGAGACCGTGCTGCGACCGGTCGCGGTGCAGGTCGCGGCCGCGCCGACCCCGTCGGCCAGCCCGACACCCACGCCGACCCCCGGGTCGGGCGGGACCTCCGGCGGGACCTCCGGCGGCGCGCCGGGCGGGGCCTCCGGCGGGACGGCGGGCGGGTCGTCGGGCGGGGCCGTGGGCACGGGCGGGGCGTCGGGCGGCCAGGCCGTGGGCGGGACCGGGACGACGCGCGCGTCGGCGGCCGGCGGTCGGCTGTCGAGCACGGGCGCGGCGGTCGGGCCCACCCTGGCCGCGGCCGGCGTCCTGCTGCTGCTCGGTGCGGCGGGCGTCGTGCTGGCTCGTCGGCGCCGCGCCTGACCGTCACC
>PJUA01000372.1_pt1 | contig 28574 bp, 20 predicted proteins | sample 1512151 | NCBI WGS metagenome assembly PJUA01 (sample SAMN08177678, study PRJNA422409) | Soil metagenome, whole genome shotgun sequencing project. | isolation source: Soil enriched on filter paper: beechwood xylan treatment | place: USA: Madison | collected 2015-01-15
GCAGGCCAGCGCCTCGAACACGCGGATGGTCGGGATGCCCGGCAGCATGTCGACATAGAAGCGGCGCGGCACATGGACGGTGACGCGGTGGCGGGCGAAGATCTCCGGCGCCCGCGCGTTCGGCAGCCAGCCCTTGTAGGCGATGCCGTAGCGCTTCAGCGTTGCCAGCGCGGCGGCCGGATAGCGCACGCCGTAGATCTCCAGCGGCAACCCGGCGTCCCTGGCCGGCGCGAAGAGGAAGCGTTCAAGCTCCTCCGTCCGCTCGCCGTCGCCCCAATTGCCGATCCACACCGCGCCGCTGCGCGGCCCTTCTTCGGCCGGCGGGTGGAACAGCCGGATGTCGGCGGCTTCGTGCCAGACGAAGACGCGGCCTTCCCAGCCCCAGCGGCGGTAGACCGCCGCCAGTGTCTCGCCGAAGGCCAGCACGCCGTCATAGCCGGACAGGTCGAAGGCGTTGATCGCCTTGGGATCGCTGACCGCGCGGTGATGGGTGTCGTGGAACAGCAGGGTGAAGCGCCCGCCGCGCTTGCGCGCTTCGCCGACGGCCGCGACCAGGGCCGGGTCGTTCCATTCATGGACGATCACCAGATCGGCGCCGTCGCAAGCCGCCTCCACGTCGAAGCCCTTCGGCATGGTGCGCGAGGACAGCTCCGGATACAGCGTGCGATAGGCGTCCAGCCCCGCCTCGCCATGGTCGGCAAGCAGGTTCTGCAGGCTCCAGGCCCCTTCCGGTTCCAGCACCTGCACGTCATGGCCGCGGGCGATCAGGTCGCGCAGGACACCGCGCAGGAAATGGGCGTTGCCGTGGTTCCAGCAGGAGGCCAGCGAATGGGTGAAATAGACGATCCTCACGCGATCACCTCCGAACGCACGGGATGCGTCACCGACCGATAGACGTCGAGCATCCCGGCGGTGAGCCGGTCCATGTCATAGCGGGCGGAGCGGCGGCGGGCGGCGGTGCCGAGCCGCCGGGCCTCCAGCGGGTCGTCGAGCAGCCGGCGCAGGGTCGCGGCCAGCGCCTTGGCATCGCCCGGATCGGCGAAGATGGCGGCGCCGTCCCATAATTCGCGGAAGCTGGCGATGTCCGACAGCACCAGCGCGCAGCCGGCCTGCGCCGCCTCCAGCACCGTCAGCCCGAACGGCTCGTAGAGCGGCAGGGAGGCGAAGACCGGCGCCCGTGCCATCCATCCGGCGACCGACGCGCCGTCCAGCCGCCCCAGCGCCCGCGCGTGCTCCAGCCCCACCCGATGCCCGGTCGGGCTTTCCAGCGGCCCGGCGGCGAAGACCGGCACATCCAGCAGCTTCGCCGCCGCGTCCAGCAGCGCGACGTTCTTGCCGCAATCCCACAGCCGCCCGGCGGTGAAGACGAAGCGTTCCCGCCCCATCGCGGCCCGCCGCGGTCCGGCCTTGCGGGCATAGCGCCCGTTGCGCACCACCACCGGCGCCGCCACGCCATACAAGGCGGCGGTCGCTTCGGCAAAGGCGGCACTGGGCGCCACCAGCACGTCGCAGGCCTGATAGCCGCGGCGCAGCAGCTCCGTCCGCCAGCGGAAATCCTCCGGCATCCCGCCGCCGCGCACCGCCACCCACCAGCTCGCCATGCAGGAATGGCAGACGCCGACGACCGGCATGGTGAAGCCGGCGTCGGCGGCCAGCGCCGGACTGTTCAGATGCACCACGTCGGGACCGAGCCGCGCGGCCAGATCGCCCAGCGCCTCCGCCGTGCGGCGCACGGCCGCCTCGTCGGGAGCGGTCCAGTCCAGGGCCAAGCCGGTGTCGATCAGTTCCAGCCCGTCCACCGCCGCGGCGGCGGCGATCTGGTCGGGGTGGGGCGACGGCCCCAGCACCGCCAGCGTCACCCGCGTCCCCTGCCCTGCCAGTTCACGCGCCAGATCCAGCGCATAGGTCCACACCCCGCCGACACTGTCGGCCGTCATCAGCACGTATGGGGGTTCTGCAGGCAGCGGTTTCTTCTGGGCACCAGTCAGCGGCAGGAGCATGCCGCCTCCAGTTCCGTCAGCGGCAAGGGCTCGTCCTCCTGGATGTCGCTCAGGTGTTCGAACTGGCCAAGGTAATGCTCGTGTGCCCGCTCCCACGCCCGGTCGTCCGGCTCGCCCCACAGGCGGCGGTAGTCCGGCGAGGCCGGATAGGGGTAGAGCGGCACCGGGTCGTTGGCCCACACCCCGGCGGCAAGCAGCTTCTCCCGCCAGGTCCTGACCATGTCGGCGTCGTCGCCGGCCACGGCGATCAAATTGGCCTGGACGAAGGGCACGCTGCGCCGGGCATGGATCAGCCGGTCGGCCAGATCGTCGGTGCTCATCCGGCATTTCTTGTCGAGCGAGGCGCGGCCTTCCTCGGTCAGGCTTTCCACCCCGGCCTCGATCGACACGCAGCCGGCCGCGCCCAGGAGGTCGAGCATGTCCGGCTTCCACAGATCGATGCGCGTCTGCACGCCGAACTGGATCGGCCGCTCCACCAGCGCTTCCAACAGGTCGCGCCGGGGCAGGAAGATCTCGTCGATGAAATAGACGTAGCGGACGCCGGCCGCGATCAGCCCGTCGATCTCCTCCAGGATGAGGACGGTGTCGCGCCGCCGGTACTGGTCGCGGAAATCGATCTTGGCGCAGAAGCTGCAGTTGTAGGGGCAGCCGCGCGACGCCTCCACCTCCGCCCCCGGCCCGACCGGCTCGGTGCCATAGCGGTGGTGGTGGTGCGGATGGCGCTGCAGCCACTCCGCCGGCCAGGATAGCGCCGGCAGATCGGTGAAGCGCGCCGCGTGCGGCCCGCCGGTCACCACCAGATCGCCGTCGCGGCGGAAGGCCAGCGCTGGTATGTCGTCCAGCGCCCCGCCGTCAGCCAGTTTGGCGACGATCTCCTCGCACTCCCCGCGCACCACCAGATCGACGCCGAGCTTGCTCAGCGTCGGAGCCGGGGTGGTGGAGCCGTGCGGCCCAACCGCGACGGTCCGCCCGCCCCGGCCGTCGAGCGCCGCCAGGAACTCGCGCGGCACCCGCAGCTCCGGCTGGGCGCAGCGCCAGAACAGGTAGGTCGGCGCCGTGGTCAGCACGGTCATGGTGGGGGCGAAGGCGGCGACCCGCTCCGCCATCTCCGCGTTCGACAGGCCGTCCAGCGCGCCGTCGAGCATCAGCACCTCGTGCCCGCCCTGCTCCAGCAGCGCTTTGCTGTATCCCAGCTCCAGCGGCAGATGCGCTTCGCGGCATCCGAAATAGATGCTGTGGTCGAAGCTCCAGGCCGGGTTGACCAGCGCGACCCTCATCAGGCCGCCTCCACCGACGGGGTGGCTTCGGGCAGGCCGCTCTTCTCCGCCCGCAGCCATTCGGCCAGCAGAGCCACGCCGCGCTTCCACTCCGTCGGCGCGGCCAGTCCCAGCGCGTCGCGCACCGCGCGGGTGTCCGACACGTAATAGCGCTGGTCGCCCGCTCGCCAGTCGCCGTAGCTGACCTCCACCTTGCGGCCCATCAGATATTCGATGTGCGCGATCAACTGGCGCAGGCTGATGGCGTTGGCCGCCCCGCCGCCCAGGTTGAAGGCGCGGCCCTTCACCTGCTCGATCCGCTCCCAGGCGGAGACATAGGCCTGCACCGTGTCGGCGGCGAACAGCACGTCGCGCACCTGCCGGCCGTCGCCGTAGATGGTGATCGGCTCGCCGTTCAGGGCGCGGATCAGGAAATGGGCGACCCAGCCCTGATCCTCCGTTCCCATCTGGCGCGGGCCGTAGATGCAGCTCATCCGCAGCACGGCGGTCGGCAGGTCGAAGCTGCGGGCGTAATCCAGCACATACTGGTCCGCCGCCCCTTTCGAGCAGCCATAGGGCGTGTGGAAGTCGAGCGGACGCGCCTCCGACACGCCATGCGCGCGGATCGCCGGATCCACCGGCGCATAGGCGTCGTTCACCAGTTCCAGGGGCACGTCGGCGAGGTCGCCATAGACCTTGTTGGTGCTGGCGAAGATCACCGGCGTGCGCCTGCCGGTTCGGCGAACCGCCTCCAGCAGGGAGAGCGTGCCGCGGATGTTCACCTCGAAATCATCGACCGGGTCGACCATGCTGGTGGTCACCGCGACCTGGGCGGCCAGATGGAACACCGCCTTGGCGTCCTTCGCGGCATCGGACAGCGCCTGTTCGTCGCGCAGGTCGGCGGTGACGGCGCTGATGCGCGACGGGTGGCGGGCCTTCAGCCAGCGCAGGTTCCGCTCCACCCCCGGACGGCGCAGCGCGTCGAAGATCAGCACGTCATGCCCGTCCGACGCCAGCCGGTCGGCAAGGTTCGATCCGATGAAACCGGCACCGCCGGTGATCAGAACCGGGTTCTTGGTTGCGCTCATGCCACCAGACCCCGCTCTTCCAGTTCGCGGCGGGCGTCGGCGACGCGGTCCTGCGCCTCCTGCCGGGCGACCCACTCGGCCAGTTCGGCCAGCCCTTCGGAGAAATCCTCCTTCCGGTCATAGCCCAGCACGGTGCGCGCCTTGGTCAGATCGGGAATGTTGTGGCGGATGTCGCCGGCGCGCGCCTTGCCGGTGATGTCCGGCGCCAGGTCCGGCCGGCCCATCGAGGCGGCCTGCATCAGCGCCACCTCCTCCACCGTGCGCTCCTCGCCGGAGCCGATGTTGAAGACCTCGCCGTTGGCCGCCGGGTTGTCCAGCGCCAGCAGGAAGGCGCGGGCGACGTCGCGGACATGCACGAAGTCGCGGCGCTGCTGCCCATCCTCGAAGATCATCGGGCGCTGGCGATTGGCGATGCGGGAGGCGAAGATCGCCAGCACACCGGTGTAGGGGTTCGACAGCGCCTGCCCCGGCCCATAGGCGTTCCACAGCCGTAGCGCCGATCCCTCCATCCCATACTGCGCGGTCAGCGTCAGGGTCAGCCGTTCCTGCACGTACTTGCCGATGGCATAAACCGACTTCAGCGCCGGGCGCTTGCTTTCCGGGGTGCGCACCGGCACCAGCGGCCGGCCCTGCTGGTCCAGCGGATCCCAGGTCCCATCCGGATTGCGGGCGCCGCGGACGACGTCCTCCATCAGCGTGCCGTCGGCGGTGCGGTACAGCCCCTCGCCATAGATGCTCATCGACGAAGCGACGACCACCCGGCGCACCGGCTTATCGATCAGGCGCTGGAACAGCACGGCGGTGCCATAGTCGTTCACCGAGGTGTAGCGGTCGACCGCATACATGCTCTGGCCGACGCCGACCTCCGCGGCGAGGTGGATCACCGAATCGACGCCTTCCAGCGCCTGGGCCACCATCGCCTCGTCGCGCACGTCGCCGACCAGCAGCTCCACGTCGGGGTCCAGTTCATCGGGGCGCTGCTGCGTCGGGTGCACCTGTTCGATCAGGCTGTCCAGAACCCGGACACGGTCGCCGCGGGCAAGCAGGGCCTTGGCGACGTGGCGGCCGATGAAGCCGGCTCCGCCAGTGACGAGAACGGTCTCTCCCACAAGTCCCTCCGAGGAATTTCAAACATTCTTGACGTTGACGTGCGGAAACAAGGGGCAGGGCCTGCGGACATCGACACCGCGAGCCCCCCGCTCGTCCCCGCAAGTTGCCCAGGGCACCCTGTGCGGTTTTATTTCAGGACCGGCTCGCAACTCATTGTCGGAGTCACGTCGGCCGTACTGTCGACGTTAACACCGGCGTGAAAAATTGCGCACCTCGTCCAAAAGGCTTGCTACCAACGACCGATCTTCCGATGACTCCTTTTAAAGTCTACAAATATCCGCGCTCCGTGAAATGACGTGCATTTAAGGACGGGAGATCTCAGTGACTGGGAAAAAGCTCCGGGTAGCAATCGCTGGTGTCGGGAATTGTGCATCATCTTTTGTACAAGGGATATGCTATTATGCTGACGCCAAAGCCAATGAGCCGCCCCCGGGGCTTATGACTGTCGACATCGGCGGTTATCACGTTGGAGACATCGAGATTTCTGCGGCCTTCGATGTTGCAGCCTCAAAAGTGGGATCTGATGTCGGAGAGGCTATTTTCGCACCTCCTAATAATACTTTCCGCTTCGCCAAGCCGCCGCGCTTCGGCGTGCAGGTCGACCGTGGGCCGACGCTGGACGGCATAGGAAAATACCTCGCCGGAGACATCACCGAATCGGAGCAGCGGCCGGTGAACGTGGCGGAAACGCTGCGCCGCACCGGCACCGACATCCTGGTGTCCTACCTGCCGGTCGGGTCGCAGCAGGCCACGGAATTCTATGCCGAACAGGCGCTGGAGGCCGGCTGCGCCTTCGTCAACTGCATACCCGTCTTCATCGCTTCCAACCCCGTCTGGGCACGGCGCTTCGCCGAACGCGGGCTGCCGATCATCGGCGACGACATCAAGAGCCAGGTCGGCGCCACCATCGTCCACCGCATGCTGGCCAACCTGTTCCGCGAGCGCGGCGTGCGGCTGGACCGAACCTACCAGCTGAATTTCGGCGGCAACACCGACTTCAAGAACATGCTGGAACGCGAGCGTCTGGAATCGAAGAAGATCTCCAAGACCCAGGCGGTCACCAGCCAGCTGGACGTGCCGCTCGATCCGGATGACGTGCATGTCGGCCCCAGCGACCATGTGCCGTGGCTGACCGACCGCAAATGGGCGCATATCCGGCTCGAAGGCACGACCTTCGGCGGCGTGCCGCTGAATGTGGAGCTGAAGCTGGAGGTGTGGGACAGCCCGAACTCCGCCGGCATCGTCATCGACGCGGTGCGCTGCGCCAAGCTGGCGCTCGACCGCGGCATCGCCGGCCCGCTGGTCGGCCCGTCCAGCTACTTCATGAAGTCGCCACCGGAACAGTTCACCGATCACGAGGCGCGGGAGCGCACGCTGCGCTTCATCGCCGGCGAGCCGCCTATGGATTTCCCGCGGGAGCCCAAGCCGACCCGCCTGATGTGAGCGGCGGCATGGAAACCATCTTCATCCTGATCCGCCACGGCTCGCATGACCGGCTGGGCTCGGTCCTGTGCGGCCGCATGGCCGGCGTGACGCTCAGCGCCCAGGGCCGGGCGGAGGCCGACACGCTGGCCGACCGCCTGTCGGGACAACGCCTGGCCGCCGTGCTGTCCAGCCCGCTGGAACGCGCGGTCGAGACCGCCACCCCCATCGCCGAACGGCAGTCCCTTCCCCTGACCATCGAACCGACGCTGAACGAACTCGACCTCGGCGCCTGGAGCGGCAAGCGGTTCGAGGAACTGCACGGCGACCCCGCCTGGGACCTGTGGAACCGGGCGCGCAGCCATGGCCGCCCCACCCCCGGCGACACGCCCGGCGAGTCGATGGCGGAGGCGCAGACCCGGATCGCGGCGCTGCTCGACCGGCTGCGCCGCGCCAACCCCGGCGGCACGCTGGCCCTGGTCAGTCACGGCGACATCATCAAGGCGGCGCTGGCCCACGCCATGGGCCTGCCGCTGGATTTTTACGGACGATTCGAAATCAGCCCGGCTTCCCGCAGCGTCCTGATCGCCGGCGATTGGGGGCTGAAGGTCCACAGCATCAACGAGGGTGCGGCATGACGAGCCTGACGGCCGACCAGATCCGCGAACGGGTGACAGAACTCGGCGACTGGTTCCACAACATCGACCTCAACGGCGTGCGCACGGCGCCCAACCATTTCCTCAACGACTACCCGAACGTGAAGTGGAAACGCTTCGAGCATGCGGTGCCGAAGGATCTGACCGGCCGCACCGTGCTCGACATCGGCTGCAACGGCGGCTTCTACTCGATCGAGATGAAGCGCCGCGGTGCAGACCGGGTGGTCGCCATCGACTTCGACGACCGCTATCTGGCCCAGGCGAAATTCGCCGCCGAGGTGACCGGCCAGGACATCGAATTCCACAAGATGTCGGTCTACGACGTCGCCAAGCTCGGCGAGAGCTTCGACGTCGTGCTGTTCATGGGCGTGCTCTATCACCTGCGCCATCCGCTGCTGGCGCTGGACCTGATCCACGACCATGTCGCCAAGGACCTGATGATCTTCCAGTCGATGCAGCGCGGCTCGGCCGAGGTGGCGCCGGTGCGCGCCGACTACGACTTCTTCGAACAGGATCACTTCGACGATCCCGGCTATCCGAAGCTGCATTTCATCGAACACGACTACGCCCGCGACTGGACCAACTGGTGGGCGCCCAACGCCGCCTGCGCCGAGGCCATGCTGCGCAGCGCCGGCTTCGCCATCACCGAACATCCGGAACGCGAGGTCTATGTCTGCCGCCGTGTCGACCGCCCGACCGAGGCCGGGGCCGTCTATCCCGCCCAGCCGAAAGAAGACGCCGTGAAGAAAGGGACCGAGGGATGATCGAAGCCGCCAAGATCTGGAACGAGCCCAACAACAAGTCGCACTGGGACCCCAACCTCGACCCCGAATGGGACCTGTTCGCCCGCATGACCATCCTGGCCGGGCAGGCGATCCGGGCGGAGAACTCCACCATCACCCGCGTGCTGGGCGGCATGTCCCCCATCGACCCGTCCTTCGTCCGCCGGCTCGACGAGCGCGGCGTGCTGGAGGAGGTGGACGTGGTGGCGGTCCACGGCTTCCCGCTCGACTGGAATCTCTGGCAGATCCACGAGTGGCCGAACAAGATCGACGAGATCCGCGCCGTCACGGACAAGCCGATCTGGGTGACCGAGGCCGGCGTCTCCTCCTTCGGCGCCGAAGAGGTGCAGGCCTGGGGCGTCAAGCGCACCGCCGAGCTGCTGATCGGCAAGGTGCCGCGCATCCACTGGTACAGCCTGTACGACCTGCCCAGCCACTGGGAGGCCACCACCCGCCACAAGGAGGCGGAGGGGTCGTCCTACTACCGCCATTTCCACATGGGGCTTCTGCGCGCCGACGGCACGCCGAAACCGGCGGTGGAGGCCTTCGCCCCCTATGCCGGCCAGATGGGCATCTGCCAGTGGTTCCATTACGAGGATCACCGGCTTGACGAGGCGGTGGCGTGGCTGAAGCGGCTGGGTGTCCGCCACCTGCGCACCGGCCTGTCCTGGGCCGACAGCTTCCGCCCCAATGCGCTGGATTGGTTCGACCGCCAGATGGAGGCGCTGGCCGATTTCGACGTCACCGTCACCTTCTGCTTCACCCCGGAACACCGCGGCGTCGAACCCCACCACACCAGCCCGCCCCAGGTGGCCGAGGAGTTCGCCGAGTTCTGCGCCGCGATGATCCGCCGCTACGGCACCACGCGGACGGCCGATTCGGCAGCGTCGATGGCGGCAGTGGGGTAAGCCGCGCGCAGAACCGGCAAAAGCGGTTCGGAAGGAGCAATCACGCCGCCGGGCATCTCCCTAGGATCGGTGCAGTCCAGCGCCCTAACGGAGATGCCCCATGTCGGCCCGCCTTCGCGCGGCGGCGGTTGCCCTTTTGCTGTGGATCGGTCCGGCCTATGCGGCCCAATCGACAAATCCACCGCCGCTGACCAACACCCGCTTCGACGAGGATTACCGCTACCTGCTCTCGCCCGTGGCCCGCTCCGGCGCCTTTTGGGAGCGGTTCAAGGCCATCCCGGTCACCGGCGACGGCACCGCCTCGCTCTCCACCGGCCTGGAGCTTCGCCTGCGCGGCGAAGCCATCCGCAACAGCAGCTGGGGCCAGGACGAGCCGCGCAACGACGCCTACGGCCTGTGGCGCGCCCTGCCCTATGCCGACCTGCGCGTCGGCCAGAGCTTTCGCCTGTTCGGCCAGCTCATCATGGCCGGCACGGCGGGCAAGCTGGATCCGCTGGCGCCGCCGGACGCCGACCGCATCGACCTGATGCAGGGCTTCGCCGACCTGAACGCCCCGCTCGGGGATGCCCAGGGCACGCTGCGCGTCGGCCGCCAGATGCTGGCCTATGGGTCGGAACGGCTGATCTCCATCCGCTATGGCGCCAACGTGCCCCGCTCCTTTGACGCGGTGAAGGGGATCGTCAGCGCCGGCCCGTGGCGCATCGACGCCTTCCTAGGCCGCCCGGTCCAGCCGACGCCGGAGCTGTTCGACGACGGCCGCGACGCCAAACGCACCGCTTGGGCGCTTTATGCCACGCGGCCACTTGATTTCGGTTGGACCGACAGCGCCGGCCTGGACGCCTACTACATCGGCTACCGCAACCGCAGCGCCAGCTTCGACTCAGGACGCGCCAGCGAACTGCGCCACACCATCGGCCTGCGCAGCTTCGGCAAGGCCGCCGGCTGGGATTGGAACTGGGAGGCGATGGGCCAGTTCGGCCGCTTCGGCAGCGGGTCCATCCGTGCCTGGTCGCTCGCCACCGACAGCGGCTATCGCTTCACCACGCTGCCGTTGCAGCCCCGCCTCAGCCTGAAGGCCAACATCGCCAGCGGCGACGGCGATCCGCGCGACGACCGGCTGGAGACCTTCAACCCCCTGTTCCCGCGCGCCAAATATTTCGGCGAGCTGACGCCGATCGGTCCCTATAACCTGATGAACCTGCACCCGACGCTCGACCTCGCCCTGACCGACGAGTTCAGCCTGTCCGCCTCCGCCATCGCCTATTGGCGCGAAAGCCTGGATGACGGGGTGTACGACCTGACCGGCGGCCTGCTGCGCTCCGGCGCCGCGTCACGGGCGCGCTATGTCGGCACCCAGGGCGAACTGGTGCTGTCCTACAGCTCCGGCCGCTCCTTCGAGGGGCTGGTCTCCTATTCGCTGTTCCGCCCCGGTCCCTTCCTGAAGGACAGCGGCCCGGCCAAGACCATCCATTTCGCCGGCATGGAGGCGGTCTTCAAATTTTAAAGGCGCGGCTCCCGCGACCCGAACGCGGTTTCGCGCGTTCAGACTATCGGGCGGAAGGCCTGAACGGACGAACAGCGGAAACAGGGCGCGGTGGAGCGGCGAATACAGGACAGAAGACGAGGCAAGCCGTCCCTGAAGAAGGGGCGGCTGCTCCATGTCCGCTCCGGCCTGTCGGCGGAAAAGACCCTGCTGCTGCGCATCGGGATCGTCGCGGTCCTGATCGCGCTGGTCATCGCGGTGTTCTGGTTCGACCGTGACGGACTGAAGGACCAGATCGACGGCACCATCAGCTTTCCCGACATCCTCTATTTCGCCATGATCACGGTGACCACCGTCGGCTATGGCGACATCGTGCCGGTCAGCCACTCCGCCCGCCTGATCGACGCCTTCGCCGTCACCCCCATCCGCATCTTCATCTGGTTCATCTTTCTCGGCACCGCCTACGAGCTGGTGGTGCAGAGGATCGTGGAGGAATTCCGATTGAGCCGCATTCAGAAGCAGTTGCAGGGCCACATCGTGCTGTGCGGCTTCGGGCACAGCGGATTCATCGCGGCGCAGGAGACCGTCTCGAAGGGCCATCCCGCCGACCACATCGTCGTCATCGACGATTCGGAGGACCGCATCCAGCTGGCCGCCGACGCCGGCTTCATCGGCCTTCTCGGCGACGGCACCAGCGAGGAGACGCTGACCAAGGCCTGCGTCGGCAAAGCCAAGGCGGTGATCGTCAGCACCGGGCGCGACGACACCACCATCCTGGTGATCCTGACCGTGCGCCACCTGTCCGCCGCCACCAAGATCGTGGCGAACATCAGGCAGGAGGAGAACATCAAGCTCGCCAACCTCAGCGGCGCCGATCTGGTGGTGTCGCCGCCGAAGATCGGCGGCTACCTGATGGCCGATGCGGTGGAGACGCGCCACGCCACCCCATTCCTCTGCGACCTGATGTCGACCGGCGGCCAGATGGTGCTCAGCGAACGCCGCGCGGAAACGGACGAGGTCGGCCTGACCATGGCGGAGGTCACCGCCGGCATGGTCGTCCAGGTCCACAGCCACGGCCGCGACATACCCTTCACCGAACGCAACCGCTACATCATCCAGGCGCAGGACACGCTGCTGATCATCAGCCCACCGGGCGAGAGAAACATCCCCTCTCCCCCCCGGGGAGAGGGTTAGGGTGAGGGGGTCGCGCGGCGAGGATTCTCGGGATGGTCACGCAGTGCATCCCCCTCACCCCGACCCTCTCCCCGGGGGGAGAGGGGGACATCCCCACACGCTCAGCCCTTGTAATGCCGCCCGAAGCGGTTGTTCAGGAAGGCGTCCAGCGGCACCTGTTCCTGGCGGATGAAGCCGGCCTGCGGGATGGAGCCCTCGCGCAGCAGGTCCAGCACGGCGCAGATGCCGGCGGCAGTGGTGACCTGGATGGCGCTCCAGGTGCGGCCGGCGATCTGCTTGCTGTAGATCTTGGTGGCGAAGGTCTCCTGCCGCAGTTCGCCCTCCTGCACGCCGGTGGCGGTCGCCAGCACCAGAACCACGTCCTGCAGAGTCAGCGGCACCGCCGTCTCCAGCACGTCCTTCAGCAGATGGCGCCGCTCGCCCAGCCGCAGGTCGCGGATCAGCAGGCGGACGATGTCGCGGTGGCCAGGATAGCGCACGGTCTTGTAATCGAGGTTCCGCACCTTGCCGGCCAGCGTCTCGCACAGCGACCCCAGCCCGCCCGAGGTGTTGAAGGCCTCGTAATCGACGCCGTCCAGTGCGAAGCGCTCGTCGCCCTCCAGCGGCATCACCTCGTGCGGGCGGCCGTCGACGATGGCCTCGCACGGGTTGCAGTATTCGTTGATGAGCCCGTCGGTGCTCCAGGTCAGATTGTACTTCAGGGCGTTGGTCGGGTACTGCGGCAGGGCGCCGACCCTAAGGTGCAGGTTGTGCAGCTCGTCGAAGCGGCGGGCGAGGTCATGACCGACGATGGAAATGAAGCCCGGCGCCAGACCGCATTGCGGGATCAGCGCGCTGTTGGCGGTCTCCGCCAGCGACTTCACCTTGCGGGTGGCGGCGACATCCTCGGTCAGGTCCAGGTAATGGGCGCCGGCCGCGACGGCGGCGGTGGCGATGGCCGGGGTCAGGGTGAAGGGGCAGGCGCTCAACACCGCATGCTGGCCTTCCATGGCGGCGCGCAGCGACGCGGGATCCTCCACATCGACGCGCATCACCCGCAACCCGGCATGCTCGGCGCGGTACAGCAGCGCCTCGTCCCGGTCACCGATGGTGACGGCGAAATCGTCGGTCTCGGACAGCAGCGTGCCGATCATCGACCCGATCTTGCCGGCCCCCAGAACCAGAACCTTCATCGTTGCCATCTCTCGCGCTCCTCTGTTCAGCCGTATCCGTGTTGGCGAGCCAAGCTGACGATTTGGCTCGCACACAAAAGGTGCCGGCGGATGTGGCCGAGCTGAACCGGGCAATGCGCCGGTGAGGCGGGAGATTTCCGTCGGAATGACGGATACTCCGTTGAAATGACGGATGCGCTTTATCCCTCGCGCAGCGTCGGCACCGGCGCTAAGGTCGCAGCCGGTTTTCACGAAGTCCGGCCCGCACCCATGACCACGCGCCAACTGACCGCCCCGCACGCCGTCCTGCTGGAGGAGCCGCAACAGGGCGTCCCTCAGACCAGCGAGATGATCTGCGGCGAACGCTTCCGCATTCTGGAGGAGCGCGACGGCTGGCTGCGGGCGGAGAACGCCTTCGACGGCCATGTCGGCTGGCTGCCGCCGGGCACCGCGCATCGGGAGCCGGTGGCCCCCACCCACCGCGTGCGGGCTCTGCGCGCCGACCTGCATCCCGGCCCGACGCACCGGGCGCCGCCGGTGGCGACGCTCAGCTTCGGGTCGCTGGTGACGCTGGACGGCCGGGCCGAGAATGGCTGGGTCGGCACCGACGACGGGCTTTGGCTGTTCGCGGGCTGGCTGGAGCCGGTGGACGCCCCTCCCGCGACCGACCATCTCGCCACCGCCCTGCGCTTCCTGGAGACACCCTATGTCTGGGGCGGACGCAGCAGCTTCGGCATCGATTGTTCCGGGCTGGCGCTGACCGCCATGGCGGCGGCCGGCGTGGTCTCCCACCACAGCAGCGGCATGCAGCGCAAGGACGAGCGGCTGGGGGCGTGGGTGTCCGACGATGGCCGCGACGTGGAGTATCAGCGTGGCGACATCGTCTTCTTCCCCGGCCATGTCGGGCTAATGGTGGACGGGGCGAACCTGCTGCACGCCACCGTCTTCACCATGTCAGTCGTGATCGAGCCGCTGAGCGAAGTCGCCAAACGCGCGGAGATCAATGGAGTCCGCCGTCCCGGCCAGGGCGTCCGCCGCCCCGACCTGACGCGGGCGTAGCGCCTCGCCCACCAGCAGCAGGGTCGGCCCCTTGCCGGCGGCCACCCCTTGCTCCGCCATGGCGCCGAGCGTCGTCCAATAGCGGCGCTCGTCGGGCCGGCAGCCGTTTTCCACCGCCAGAACCGGCGTGTTGGCCGGCAGCCCGGCCCCGGTCAGGCCCTGGCCGACCGCGCGCGCCTGCTCGCGTCCCATATAGATCGCCAGCGTGCCCTGCGGATCGGCCAACCGTGCCCAGTCGGGCTCGAACCGCTCGCCGTCGCGGCCATGGGCGGTGACGAAAGTGACGGCGCGCGACACCCCGCGCCGGGTCAGCGACAGCCCCGTCGAGGCCGCACAGCCGAGCGCCGCGGTGATGCCGGGGACCACGCGAACCGGAATGCCGAGGCTGTCGAGATGCTCGATCTCCTCGCCCGCCCGACCGAACACCATCGGATCGCCGCCCTTCAGCCGCACCACCCGCTTGCCGCGCCGGGCATGGAAGGCGATCAGCGCGTTGATCTCCCCTTGCGGCAGCGAATGCCGGCCGGAGCGTTTGCCGACGCAGATGCGCTCTGCCTTCGGGTTGGCGAGGTCGAGGATGCCGTCGCCGACCAGCGCGTCGTAGAGCACGACCTCGGCGGCGGCAAGTGCCTTCACCGCCGCGACGGTCAGCAGGTCGGGATCGCCGGGGCCGGCGCCGACGAGCGCCACTTGCCCCCACCTATCCTCCCCCGCTGGGCGGGGGAGGGACTGCCGCAGCTTTCCCGCCTTAGTACCGATCCCCTCCCCTGCGAAGCGGGGGAGGGTCAGGGTGGGGGCACCGCCGCCGGCGCCCGCGACACGCGGGACCAAGAGGCGCACCAACGCCGCGAGACCATCACGCCACTTCGCGCTGATGAGCATGACGAAGCACCTCCTTGAGTTCTGGCACGCAGGAACCACAATTCGTCCCGGCCTTCAACGCCGCACCGATCTCCGCCACGCTGGTCAGCCGCCGGTCGCGGATGGCGCCGGCCAGCCGGTTGATGCCGACGCTGAAGCAGGCGCAAACGATCCGCCCCTCATCCGCGGCAGCTCCCGGTGCCCGTCCGGCGAGCAGCCCGGCCCGCGCGCCGTCGTCCAGACCGTCGGCCTCCAAGAGCCCGGCCAGCCAGCCGCGCGGCGGCAGGCGCCCGTCGGCGGCGACGAACAGGCAGGCGTCCAGCCGGTCCCCGTCCATCCAGGCCATCCGCAGACCGCCGCGCGCGTGGTCACGGAACTCCACCACCGCCTCGGCCGGGTCGAGACCGGGCAGCCACGCCGCAACATCGGGGATCGCCCCCGTCCCGGCCATCTCCACCAGATGTCCGCCGCTCACCGCCCGCCGCGCCCAATAGCCGCCATGCCCAGGCTCAACCGGCCGGCGGGTCAGCAGGAAGGCGGTCCAGTGCGGCCGCCAGGGCTCCACCGTCGCCGGCATCCGCTTCAGATCCGGCTGGCCGGAGACCGGGTCCACCGCCTCGTCGTCGATCAGCCGGCCGATGACACAGGCGCCGGTGAAGCGGTCGGTCCAATGCATCGGCAGGAAGATCGTGCCTTCGCTTTGGGCATCGGTGACGCGGACCCGCGCCAGCGCCTCCCCCGCCGCCGTGGCGATGCGAGCCAGCCCGCCATCGTCCACGCCCCGCGCCGCCGCATCCGCCGGGTGAATGTCCAGCCGCGGTTCCGGCACATGGGCCGACAGCCGCGCCGACAGTCCGGTGCGCGTCATCGTGTGCCACTGGTCGCGCAGCCGCCCCGTGTTCAGCAGCAAAGCGCCTTCCGGCACCGCACGCGGCATCGGCTTCGCCGTCACCGCCAGCATCCGCGCCCGCCCGTCGGCGGTGAAGAATCGGCCGTCGCCGAACAGCCGCTTCTGCGGCTCGCCCCCGGCGCGCCAGGGCCAGGGGAAGGGCGCCAGGGCGTCGTAACCGGCATCATCCAGTCCGCTCAGCGCCCCGATGTCGAAGGCCCGCGAACCGCCATTCTCGAAATCCGACAGCGCCGCATGCTCGCGGAACACCGCGGCGGCGGTCTCATACGGAAAAGCATCGGCGAAGCCCATCCGCCGCGCGACCTGCGTCACGATCCACCAATCGGCCCGCGCCTCCCCCTCGCCATCCTTGAAGGCCCGCTGCCGCGAGATGGTGCGGTCGGAGTTGGTGACGGTGCCGTCCTTCTCGCTCCAGCCCTTGGCCGGCAGGCGAATATGGGCGAAGCGGCCGGTGTCGGTGTCGCGGATGCAGTCGGAGACCACCACGGTTTCACACTTCGCCAGCGCCCGGCGGACCCGCCCGGCGTCGGGCATGCTGACCGCCGGGTTGGTCGCCATGATCCACACAGCCTTGACCGAGCCGGCCTCGATGGCGCGGAACAGATCCACCGCCTTCAGCCCCGGCTTGTCCGCTATGCGCGGCGCGCTCCAGAAACGGCCGACCCGCTCCACCTCCTCCGCCGTGAAGCCCATATGCGCCGCCAGCTGGTTCGCCAGCCCGCCGACCTCGCGCCCGCCCATGGCGTTCGGCTGCCCGGTGACGGAGAAGGGACCGCAACCCGGCCGGCCGATGCGCCCGGTCAGGAAATGCACGTTCAGGATGGCGTTGACGGTGTCGCTGCCTTGGGACGACTGGTTGACGCCTTGCGAATAGACCGTCACCACCCGTTCCGTCGCCGCGAACTCGGCATAGAAGGCGGCGACCTCTGCCTCGGCCAGCCCGCAACGGCGGGCCACCGTCTCGATATCGGCCGCATCAGCGCGGGCGGCGGCCAGCGCCTCCTCCACCCCCTCGGCATGGGCGGCGACGAAGCCGGCATCGCGATGGCCACGGCTGTCCAAATAGGCCAGCAACCCGTTGAACAGCAGCGCATCTGTGCCGGCGTTCAGCGCCAGATGACGGTCGGCGGCATCGACGCAATCGGTCCGCCGCGGATCGACCACGACGATGCGCGTGCCGCGCTCCGCCCTCGCCGCCAGCAGCCGCTGGTTCAGCACCGGGTGGCACCAGGCGAGGTTCGACCCCACCAGCACCACCAGATCGGTGCACTCGAAATCCTCGTAGCTCCCCGGCACCGCATCGGCGCCCAGCCCGCGCTTGTGCCCGACCACCGACGAGGCCATGCACAGCCGCGAGTTGGTGTCGATGTTCGCCGAGCCGATGAAGCCCTTCATCAGCTTGTTGGCGACGTAATAATCCTCGGTCAGCAGCTGGCCGGAGACGTAGAAGGCGACCGAGTCCGGCCCATGCTTGGCGATGGTGTCGGAAAAGCGCCGAGCCACCTCGTCCAGCGCCTCGTCCCACGACACCCGGCAATACCCATTTTCTGGGCCGCCGATCTCCGGTTGGAGCAGCCGCCCCTCCGGCACCAGCGTGTCGGCCAGCGCCGATCCCTTGGAACAGAGCCGTCCCCGGTTCGCCGGATGGTCGGCATCGCCGCGTACGGTGACGGCGCCATCGGCCGCCACCCGCGCGATCACCCCGCACCCGACCCCGCAATAGGGACAGGTGGTCTTCACCTCCCGTTTCGGCCCGGAGGACGGCCCCCCAATAGGATCGGGTCCATCAAACATGGCCGCAGGCCTTGCGGCAGCCGCCGCGAGACAGCTTGGCCTCGCCGAGCGCGATGGCAACGCTGCGCCCCTCGACCCGCACCGGAACATGGCCGGTGCGGCCCTCGTCGGGGGCGACGGCCTCGCCGGTCGCCAGCTCGATCACCCAGTTGTGCAGCGGGCAGGTGACGCGGCGGCCATGGACGATGCCCTGGGACAGCGGCCCCTGCTTATGCGGGCAGGCATCCTCCAACGCGAAGACCTCGTCGGCCGCCGTGCGGAACAGGGCGATGTCGCCGCCGGGCGTGCGGACGACGCGCGAGCCCAGCACCGGGATGTCGTCGATGTTGCCGACCTGGGTCCAGACGGTTTCCATGATGATGCTGTCCATGATCCTTACCCCACTTCGGCGAGCAGATTGAATTCGTGACGGTCGACGCCCTTGGCGGCGCGCTCCGCCCAGGGGTCGTCCTGCGAGAAGGTCTGCGAGAACAGGAAACGCGCGTTCAACGCCCGCCGCCGCTCCGGATCATCGACCAGCGCCGCCTTGATGTGGTCCAGACCGACCCGCTCCACCCACGGCGCGGTGCGCTCCAGATAGCGGGCCTCTTCGCGGTACAGCTGCATGAAGGCGCCGGTGTACTCCAGCACCTCCTCCTCGGTCGCCACGCGGACCAGCAGGTCGCAGGCCCGGACATGCAGGCCGCCGTTGCCGCCGACATGCAGTTCATAGCCGCTGTCGATGCAGACGACGCCCAGATCCTTGATGGTCGCCTCGGCGCAGTTGCGCGGGCAGCCGGACACCGCCAGCTTGACCTTGTGCGGGGTCCAGGTGCCCCAGGTCATGCGTTCCAGCTTCACGCCCAGCCCGGTCGAGTCCTGCGTGCCGAAGCGGCACCATTCCGACCCGACGCAGGTCTTCACCGTGCGCAGACCCTTGGCATAGGCATGGCCGGACACCATCCCGGCGGCGTTCAGATCGGCCCAGACCGCCGGCAGATCCTCCTTCTTCACGCCGAACAGGTCGATGCGCTGGCCGCCGGTGACCTTCACGGTCGGGATGTTGAACTTGTCCACCACGTCGGCGATGGCGCGCAGCTCGGCGGCGTTGGTCAGGCCGCCCCACATGCGCGGCACGACCGAATAGGTGCCGTCCTTTTGGATGTTGGCGTGGGCGCGCTCGTTGATGTAGCGGGACTGATAGTCGTCCCGGTACTCGCCGGGCCACGCGCACAGCAGGTAGTAGTTCAGCGCCGGCCGGCAGGACGCGCAGCCGTCGGGCGTCGTCCATTCCATCGCCTGGAACACCTCGGCCATGGTCTTCAGCCCGTGCTCCACGATGGCCGCCCGCACCGCGTCATGGGTGTGGTGGGTGCATTTGCACATCGGCTTGACCTTGGGCGCGGCCGTGAAGCCGTCGCCCAGCGTCACCGCCAGCAGCCGTTCCACCGTGCCGGAGCAGCCGCCGCAGGAGGCCGAGGCCTTGGTGTGCGCCTTCACCTCGTCCAGGCTGGTCAGGCCCTTTTCGGTGATCGCCTTGACGATGGTGCCCTTGCACACGCCGTTGCAGCCGCAAATCTCGGCGCTGTCGGGCAATGCTGCGATGGCGGCGTTCGGGTCGCCCGCATCGGCACCGCCGAAGCCCTGCCCGAAGATCATGGTGTCGCGCTCAGCCGACACGTCGGCGCCGTCCTTCAGCAGCGAGAAGTACCAGGCGCCGTCCTTGGTGTCGCCATACAGCACGGCGCCCAGCAGCTTGCCGTCCTTCAGCACCAGCCGCTTGTAGACGCCGCGCGCCGCGTCGCGGAACACGATGTCCTCGGTCCCCTCCCCGCCCGAGAAATCGCCGGCGGAGAACACGTCGACGCCGGTGACCTTCAGCTTGGTCGAGGTGACGGAGCCGGTGTAGGCCGCACCCTCCCCGCCCGCGAGGTCGTGGGCCAGCACCTTCGCCATCTCGAACAGCGGGGCGACGAGGCCCCAGGTGACGCCGCGATGCTCGACGCATTCGCCGACCGCATAGATCGACGGATCGCTGGTGCGCATCTGGTCATCCACCCGGATGCCGCGCCCGCACTCCAGACCGGCCGCCTTGCCCAGCGCCATGTTCGGGCGGATGCCCACCGCCATGACGACGATGTCGGCCGGCAGCTCGCGACCGTCCTTCAGCCGCACCGCGCGGACCCACTCGTCGCCAACAATCTCTGCCGTGTCGGCGCCGGTCAGCACCTCGATGCCGCGGCGCTCCAGCTCGCGCTGCAGCAGCATGCCGGCCGACGGGTCGAGCTGGCGCTCCATCAGCGTCGGCATCAGGTGGACGACGGTAACCTCCATGCCCTTGACCCGCAGGCCGTTGGCTGCCTCCAGACCCAGCAGGCCGCCGCCGATCACAACGGCGCGCCCGCCCTTCGCCGCCGCCGCCAGCATGGCGTCCACGTCCGCCAGATCGCGGAAGCCGATGACGCCCGGCAGGGTCGATCCCGGCACCGGGATGATGAAGGGCATCGACCCGGTGGCGATCAGCAGCTTGTCATAGGGAACGACGCGGCCGGACTGCGAGACCACCGTCTTGGCCGCGCGGTCGATGCCCTCCACCGGCTCGCCGGTCAGCAGGGTGATGCCGTTGGCGTCGTACCACTCGCGGCTGTTCAGCACGATCTGGTCGAAGGTCTTCTCTCCCGCCAGCACCGGCGACAGCATGATGCGGTTGTAGTTCGGATGCGGCTCGGCCCCGAAGACGGTGACGTCAAAGCGGCCCGGCGCCTTGGCCAGCAGCTCTTCCACCGTCTTCATGCCGGCCATGCCGTTGCCGACCACCACCAGCCGCTCCCTGGCCGGGCCGGCACTGCGCAGTTCGGCCTCGTTCAGTTCAACGACGGGCCCGTTGTTCGATGAGAGATGCATGTCCATGGCGCGTCTGCCTCGTCAATCGTGTCCGGCCTGCCGCAAAGTCAGGCACGGGGCCAAAAAGAAAGGCGTCCGAACGGGCCGTCTCCCTGCCCCGCGAGTGGATCGCGAAGGAGGGTGCAGACCTGTTCGGACGCCGTTGTCCGGGCGGTTCGTCGTCGAACCAGAGCCAATTCCGCACGTCGTCGCACGGCTTCGGCCGATGTCGCGGGTTTCGGCGACGTTGCCGGCACCCGCTGCTGTCTCGCCACTCCCTTCGCAATCCGTGTGCCAATCGCCCCGCCAGCAGGTCGGCGCAGGAAAACTCCAGGGAATCCGCGGAGTCCTGCCCGGATCCGCACCCAAGACCTAGGTGCCTGTTTTTGGATCATCCATAGGTGCTGCACAAAGGATGACCATGCGGGCTTGTGTGCGCCGCAAAAATCGGCAGGCACACCGCGGCCCTGTCAGGTGCTTCATACCTTCCGCCGGGTCATAGCCAGCAAAATCAACCTCTGCGGCTCGATTTCCGGCAAAACCCATCCTTTGGCATGAGGCTTGCGTAGAGGGAGGCCAGAGACGCGCCAACGACGGTGCGTGCATCCCAAGCGTCCAATGATGGGCCAGCCCCCGGCAGTGTTGCCGATCCCGGTATCGACACGCTTTTCCGGTCGATCCCGCTGGACGCTTTCGACGGCCAAGGTGCGCAAGAGCCATCTGCCCGAAAAACAGCCAGTCCGGGACCTGCCCAGAAAATCGCCAAGGTTCGAGACCGGTGTCGCCCCACCCGGCCGCTGGCCCGGATTTCAGAGATGGAGCAACCGACGTGGCTCATACCTCCCGCACCACCTTCCGCCAGCTTCTCGCATCCGCTGCTGCGGTTGTCGCCCTGACCGCAGGCGTCTCTGCCTATGCCGCCCCGCTCGACGTGGAGAAGGAGCAGCTGAAACTCGGCTTCATCAAGCTGACCGACATGGCGCCGCTCGCCATCGCCGTCGAGAAAGGCTTCTTCGAGGATGAAGGACTTTCCGTCACGCTGGAGCCGCAGGCGAACTGGAAGGTCCTGCTCGACCGCGTGATTTCCGGCGAACTGGACGGCGCCCACATGCTGGCCGGCCAGCCGCTGGGCGCCACCATCGGCTTCGGCACCAAAGCGCACATCGTCACCGCCTTCTCCATGGACCTGAACGGCAACGGCATCACGCTGTCGAACGATGTCTGGCAGAAGATGAAGGCCAACGTGCCGAAGGGTGCCGACGGCAAGCCGGTCCACCCGATCAAGGCCGACGCGCTGAAGCCGGTGATCGCCCAGTACAAGGCGGAGGGCAAGCCCTTCAACATGGGCATGGTCTTCCCGGTCTCGACCCACAATTACGAACTGCGCTACTGGCTGGCCGCCGGCGGGATCAGCCCCGGCTTCTACAGCCCGACCGACGTGTCGGGCCAGATCGGCGCCGACGCGCTGCTGTCCGTCACGCCGCCGCCGCAGATGCCGGCGACGCTGGAGGCCGGCACCATCTACGGCTACAGCGTCGGCGAGCCGTGGAACCAGCAGGCCGTGGTCAAGGGCATCGGCGTCCCCGTTATCACCGACACCGAAATCTGGAAGAACAATCCGGAGAAGGTCTTCGGCGTCACCGACGATTGGGCGAAGAAGAACCCCAAGACCCATCTGGCCGTCGTCAAGGCGCTGATCCGTGCCGCCCAATGGCTGGACGAGAACAACAACGCCAACCGCGCCGAAGCGGTGAAGATCCTGGCCAAGTCCGAATATGTCGGTGCCGACGCCAAGGTCATCGCCAACTCGATGACCGGCACCTTCGAGTATGAGAAGGGCGACAAGCGCGACGTTCCCGACTTCAACGTCTTCTTCCGCTACAACGCGACCTACCCCTTCTATTCCGACGCCGTCTGGTACCTGACCCAGATGCGCCGCTGGGGCCAGATCGCCGAGGCCAAGCCCGACAGCTGGTACGACCAGACCGCGCGCAACGTCTACAAGCCGGACATCTACCTGCAGGCCGCCAAGCTGCTGGTCGAGGAAGGCAAGGCGAAGGAAGCCGACTTCCCGTGGAAGAGCGACGGCTACAAGCCGGTCGACAACGGCTTCATCGACGGCATCCCGTATGACGGCCACAAGCCCAACGACTACCTCGCCAAGCAGCCCATCGGCCTGAAGGGCGACCAGAAGGTCGAAGGCGGTCAGGTGGTGGGGGGCTGAGCGCCCGCAGCACTTCCACCCGCCAAATCCCCCTCTCCCCCCCGGGGAGAGGGTCGGGGTGAGGGGGATCCGCTTCGAGGATCTCTTCGGCTGCGCCGAACCCCCTCATCCTAACCTTCTCCCCAGGGGGGAGAAGGGACCTTGCCGAAGGGACACCCCGCCATGACCAGCCTGACCGACAGCACCGCCTCCGACCTCGCCCGCGCCCAGCGCAAGGCGCGGCGCGCCCACGCCCTCAACCGCATCGCCGCCGTCCTGACCACCGTCGGGCTGGGCTGGCTGGCGCCGCTGCTGCGGCTTGCCGCCGGCGAGAACCCGCGCCAGCAGGGCATCGAGCTGTGGCGCCAGATGGGCGTCCCGCTGACCGCCATCCTGCTGTTCCTCGCCGCCTGGGGCTGGGCCGCGCCGCAGGTCCACACCAGCCTCGGCGCCATCCCCGGCCCGGCCCAGGTGTGGGAGCAGGCGACCAACCTCTACGCCGACCACAAGGCCGAGCGCGCCAAGGAAGCCGCCTTCTACGAACGCCAGGAAAAGCGCAACGCCGAAAAGCTGGCGAAGAACCCGGCGGCGGAGGTGAAGACCCTGCCCTATGCCGGCAAGCCGACCTACCTCGACCAGATCGTCACCAGCCTGAAGACCGTCTTCACCGGCTTCCTGCTCGGCGCCCTGGTCGCGGTTCCGCTGGGTGTCGCGAGCGGCCTGTCGCCGACCGTCAACGCCGCGATCAACCCGCTGATCCAGATCTTCAAGCCGGTGTCGCCGCTGGCTTGGCTGCCGCTGGTCACCATGGTGGTCAGCGCCACCGTGTCGGGCAACGACCCGCTGTTCGAGAAGTCCTTCCTGACCTCCGCCATCACCGTCACGCTCTGCTCGCTGTGGCCGACGCTGATCAACACCGCGGTCGGCGTGTCCTCAATCGACCGCGACCTGATGAATGTCGGCAAGGTGCTTCAGCTCTCCGGCTTCACCATGGTCCGTCGCCTCGTGCTGCCGTCGGCCCTGCCCTACATCTTCACCGGCCTGCGGCTGTCGCTGGGCGTGGGCTGGATGGTGCTGATCGCGGCGGAAATGCTGGCCCAGAACCCCGGCCTCGGCAAGTTCGTCTGGGACGAGTTCCAGAACGGCTCCTCCAACTCGCTCGCCAAGATCATGGTCGCCGTCTTCACCATCGGCCTGATCGGCTTCCTGCTCGACCGCGTGATGCTGGCGCTGCAGTCCGCCGTCAGCCACAGCCCCGCCCGCTAAGGAGACCTCGGCCATGGCGATCCTGGACCTGAAGGGCGTGTCGAAGTCCTACGGCGGCAACACCGTTCTCCACAACATCGACCTGTCGATCGAGGAGGGCGAGTTCGTCGCCATCGTCGGCTTCTCCGGCTCCGGCAAGTCGACGCTGATCAACCTGATCGCCGGTCTGGCGATGCCGGACGCCGGCGAGGTGCTCTATCGCGGCAAGCCGGTGACCGGCCCCGGACCGGAGCGCGGTCTGGTCTTCCAGTCCTACTCTCTGATGCCCTGGCTCAGCGTGAAGGAGAATGTCGCGCTGGCGGTCGACGCCGTCCACACGGCCAAGCCGTCGGCCGAGCGCGGCGTGCTGACCCGCCGGGCGGTGGAGACGGTCGGCCTCGGCCACGCCACCGACCGCCGGCCCAAGGAGCTGTCGGGCGGCATGCGCCAGCGCGTCGGCTTCGCCCGCGCGCTGGCCATGAGCCCGGAGATGCTGCTGCTGGACGAGCCGCTGTCGGCGCTCGACGCCCTGACCCGCGCCAAGCTGCAGGACGAGATCGAGGCGATCTGGCGCAAGGACCGCAAGACCGTCATCCTCATCACCAACGATGTGGACGAGGCGATCCTGCTGGCCGACCGCATCATCCCGCTGACCCCAGGCCCGAACGCCACGCTCGGCCCCGCCTTCACCGTCGATCTGCCGCGTCCCCGCGACCGCACCGCCGTCAACCATGACGAGGATTTCAAGCGCTTGCGCGCCGAGGTCACCGCCTATCTGATGGAGGTCGGCGTCGCCCGCGGCACCGGCGGTGACGACGATCTCGTCCTGCCCGATGTGAAGCCGATCACCGCCTCGCCCCCGCCCAAGGCCTATATCGAGGCGATGGGCGGGCGCGGGATGGAGGACCGCTATCTCGAATTCACCCGCCTGACCAAGACCTTCGCCACGCCAAAGGGTCCGCTGACCGTGGTGGACGGCTTCGATTTGAAGATGCGCAAGGGCGAGTTCGTCTCGCTGATCGGCCATTCCGGCTGCGGCAAGTCCACCGTGCTGTCGATGGTGGCGGGTCTCGCCGACGTGACCAGCGGCGGCATCGTGCTGGACGGCAAGGAGGTGGACGGCGCCGGCCCCGACCGCGCCGTGGTGTTCCAGGCCCCCAGCCTGTTCCCCTGGCTGACCGCCTATGAAAACGTCATGCTCGGCGTCGACCGCGTCTTTCCCCATGCGAACAAGGGCGAGCGCGCCGACATCGCCCGCTACTACCTCGCCCGCGTCGGGCTGGGCGACAGCATGGACCGCAAGGCGTCGGAGCTGTCCAACGGCATGAAGCAGCGCGTCGGCATCGCCCGCGCCTTCGCCCTGTCGCCCAAGCTGCTGCTGCTGGACGAGCCCTTCGGCATGCTCGACAGCCTGACCCGCTGGGAGCTGCAGGAAGTGCTGATGGAGGTGTGGGCGCGCACCAAGGTCACGGCGGTCTGCGTCACCCACGACGTGGACGAGGCGCTGCTGCTGGCCGACCGGGTGGTGATGATGACCAACGGCCCGAACGCCAAGATCGGTCACATCCTGACGGTGGACATCCCCCACCCGCGCACCCGTCAGGCTTTGCTGGAGCATCCTCGCTATTACGACTACCGGGAAGAGCTGCTGAACTTCCTGGAAGGCGGCCATGCCGGGGTGCCGAAAAAGGCGGCCTGACCGCTTTCACTCCCCGGAAAGCCCACCGAAGATCCATCGACAAGCTGGCCCCGCAGGACCAGCTTGTTGTCTTTCGGCAAGACAGACGGGAGAGACGGAGATGAAGCGCGTGACCCTGCCCGACGGCACCGAGGTCCCCGCTCTCGGCCAGGGCACCTGGATGATGGCGGAAGGGCGCGGCGACCGCGCCGCCGAGATCGCCGCGCTGCGGGCCGGCATCGACCGCGGTATGACCCTGATCGACACCGCCGAGATGTATGGCGACGGCGCGTCGGAGGAGCTGGTGGGCGAGGCCATCGCCGGCCGCCGCGACCGCCTGTTCATCGTCACCAAGGTCCTGCCCAGCAACGCGTCCCGCATCGGCACGGTGAAGGCCTGCGAGCGCAGCCTGAAGCGGCTGGGGATCGACCGCATCGACCTCTACCTGCTGCACTGGCGCGGCGGCGTGCCGCTGGAGGAGACGGTGGAGGCGTTCCAATCGCTGATCCAGGCCGGCAAGATCGCCCGCTGGGGCGTGTCGAACTTCGACGTGGACGATCTGGAGGAACTGGCGGAGATCACCGACCTGCAGGGCTGCGCCGCCAATCAGGTGCTCTACAACCCCGAACACCGCGGCATCGAGTACGACCTGCTGCCCTTCCAGCACACCGCGCGCATGCCGCTGATGGCCTATTCCCCCATCGGCCAGGGCGGCCGCCTGCTGCGCTCCCCCGCCCTGTTGGCAGTGGCGAAGCGCCACGACGCCACCCCGGCGCAGGTGGCGATTGCCTGGGCTTTGCGGCAGCAGGGCGTGATCGCGATTCCCAAGGCGGGAACGACGGAGCACGCGCTCCAGAACGCCGAGGCCGTGAAGCTGACCCTGACCGCCGAGGACATCGCGGAGATCGACAAGGCCTTCCCGCCGCCAAAGCGCAAGCAGCCGTTGGCGATGATTTGAGGAGCGCCGGCCTCCGGATCATACGAACTGGAAAGCGCTGCCGAGCAGACCGTCCTTCGACACCCCCAGTAGCGTGATGGAACTCGCCGAACCGCTGACGGGGTCGGAGAAGCTGATCACCGCGTTGCCGGACACCGTCGTCGTATGCGCGAGCAGCGAATCGGGTCCGGCATCGAAGCTGGCGAAGATGCGGTTGTCGAATTCCAGCCGGTCGGCACCGGGATCGAAGCCGCGGATGACGTCGTTGCCGAAGTCGATCGTGTTCCTCCCCACCTCGCGGTAATAGAGGAAGCTGTCGGCACCAAGTCCTCCGGTCAGGTCGTCGTCGCCAATGCCGCCCCACAGCGTGTCGTTTCCCGCCCCGCCGTCGATCGTGTCGTTCCCGGCGCCGCCGATCAGGAAATTGGCGTTGAGATCGCCGGTAATGCCGTCGTTCCCGGCGCCGCCCTGCACGTTCTCGATGGCCACCAGGGTATCGCGGCCGATGTCGGCGCCCGACGCCGTTCCGGTGGCGAGGTTCACCGTCACCGCCGTCTGGATCGCGCCGAGGTCATAGCTGTCCGAACCGGCACCGCCGTCGTAGCGGTCGTTGCCGTCGCCGGCCGTGGCGATGATGCGGTCGTCGCCGGCCATGGCGAACACCCGGTCGTCGCCCCGGCCCGCGGTGATGGCGTCGATGTCGGCCGTTCCGTCCAGCTTGTCCGGCCGGTTGGTCCCCTGCACCGTGTTGATGGTCTGGAACGGCCGCATCATCTCGTTGTCCTCGTGCGACAGGATGTGGCAGTGCCAGACATACTTGCCGGGCAGGTCGAAGGTCTGGATGATGCGCAGCATCTCGTTGGGGGCGACCCAGACGGTGTCCTGGCTTCCGGTGTCCTCCGGGCGCAGAGGAACGAAGGAGGACGGGTCGTAGTCGTTGCCGAGATAGCCGTCGCCGTTGAGGTCGGTGTCCGCCATCCGGTACTTGCCCAGCACCTGGAACTGGACCTGATGCAGGTGGATGGGGTGGGCGTCGGCGGTGTTGTTGAAGATCTCCCACACCTCGGTGGAGCCGCGCAGCGGGTCTTCGGTGATGGCGTCGTCCCACATGCGGGCGCCGAATTTGACCGGCCGCCCAGCGATGTCGGTGGTGTCCTCGGCCGCTCCCAGCATCGGCATGATATGGCCGTCCGGGGTTTCGCTCTCGAACAGGCCGAGCTTGCGAACGGGGGTCTTGGCGAGGTCGACCGACGCGGCGAGGTCCCGGTAATTGGAATTGAGCAGCGTTCCGTCCTGCACGGTGGCCAGGGGAGCCGGGGCGTTGCCGGTGACCTGGAAGCGCATCACCTCGCCCACCGATGTGCCCTGGGCGGAGACGGCGTCGTCCCCCAGGATGGTGGTGCCGTCGGCGTTCAGCCCCTTGAACGGCGTCCAGGCCGGGCCGAAATTCTCCAGGGTGACCGCCTCGCCGGGCGCCAGCTTGGAAAAGTCCATCACGACGTCGACGCGGTCGCCGGGCGCGAGGACGAACTGTTCGTTGGCGGTATGCAGACCGTCGCCGTTGTCGATGGTGATGGCCCGCGGCAGCAGTCCGCCGTCGGTGCCGGTCAGGGTCATCTTCACGTTCGGATTGTTGAGCTGCAGCGTGTAGAAGCGTGAATCCGACCCGTTCAGCAGGTGGAAGGTGTAGGTGGTGCGGTCGACGTCCAGCTTCGGCCAGGCCTTGCCGTTGACCAGCAGGAAGTCGCCGAAGAACTCGGGCGTGGCGAAGGGATAGCCGTGACTTCCGGGGAACTCCTGGCCGACCGTGCTGCCGGTGCCGGGAATCGGGTCGTCCGCCGCATTGCCGGGACGGTAGAGCTGCCCATCGGTGGTGAAAGCCCGGTCCTGGATCGCAGCACCGAATTCGTGGGCGGCATCGGGCAGGACGGTGGGCCTCGGGTTGGCGCGGCGCGAATTGCCGATACCGGGAAGA
>PJUA01000373.1_pt1 | contig 28297 bp, 25 predicted proteins | sample 1512151 | NCBI WGS metagenome assembly PJUA01 (sample SAMN08177678, study PRJNA422409) | Soil metagenome, whole genome shotgun sequencing project. | isolation source: Soil enriched on filter paper: beechwood xylan treatment | place: USA: Madison | collected 2015-01-15
AGGGGAAATCTTCCTTCTTCGGCAGCAGCGGGTGGATCGCGCGCCAAGCCAGCTTGCCGTGGCCGATCTCGCGGCGGCCCGGGCTGCCCATGCGGCCGGCTTCACCCACCGAGTACGGGGGGAAGTTGTAGTGCAGCATGAAGTGCTCGCGGTACTCGCCCTCGAGCGCGTCGATGATCTGCTCGTCCTGGCTGGTGCCCAGCGTGGTGACGACCAGCGCCTGGGTTTCGCCGCGGGTGAACAGGGCCGAACCGTGGGCGCGCGGCAGGATGCCGACTTCCGACACGATCGGGCGCACGGTCTTGGTGTCGCGGCCGTCGATGCGGCGGCCGGTCTTCAGGACGGCGCCGCGCAGGATGTCGGCCTCAAGCTCCTTGAACTCGAAACCGATCGACTGGGCGTCGAATTCCTCGGCCAGCGTCTCGAGGGCCTTCGCCTTGGCGGCGCCGACCTTCTCATAGCGGCTCTGCTTCACCGTCTCGGTGTAGGCGGCCTCGACGTCCGACCCGACAGTCTCGCGCAGGCGGGCCTTCAGGGCCTTGCGGTCATAGGCCGGCTCCGGCAGGTCCCACGGGTCCTTGGCGGCTTCCTCGGCCAGGTCGATGATCATGTTGATCACCGGCTGGAAGTTGGTGTGGCCGAACATGACGGCGCCCAGCATGACCTCTTCGGTCAGCTCCTTGGCTTCCGATTCGACCATCAGCACGCCTTCGACGGTGCCGGCGACGACCAGATCCAGGTCGCTGTCCTCGACCTCGTCCATGGTCGGGTTCAGGATGTACTGGCCGTTCTTGTAGCCGACGCGGGCGGCGCCGATCGGACCCAGGAACGGGATGCCGGAGATCGTCAGGGCGGCCGAGGCGCCGACCATCGCCACGATGTCCGGATCGTTCTCCAGATCATGGCTCAGCACGGTGCAGACGACCTGCGTCTCGTTGCGGAAGCCATCGGCGAACAGCGGACGGATCGGACGGTCGATCAGGCGGCTGACCAGCGTTTCCTTCTCGGTCGGACGGCCTTCGCGCTTGAAGAAGCCGCCGGGAATCTTGCCGGCCGCGAACGCCTTTTCCTGGTAATTGACGGTCAGCGGGAAGAAATCGACGCCCGGCTTCGGCGCCTTGGCGGCGACGGCGGTGCACAGGACGGTGGTGTCACCATAGGTGACCAGAACCGCGCCGTTGGCCTGACGGGCGATCTTGCCCGTTTCCAGGACCAGCTTGCGCCCGCCCCATTCGATTTCTTTGCGATGAACAGTGAACATGGATTCTTTCCTTCCATCCGACACCCTGCAACGGCCGGATTGCCGCCCAAGGCCGGGGCCATCGGTCGTAGGACCCCGCGAGAAAACTGGAGATGTGGTGTTCGACAACAGGACTAAACGAATCAAGATAGAAGTGTCGTGGATGCAAAAAAGGCCGGTCCCCGAATAATCGGGCCGGCCTGTCCGTCACGAAACGCTCAAGATCGAGTTTCTATTGCCAATAACCAATGAGGTGTTCCGGAACGATACAGGGAAAAGGCAGCTTCGATGGTCTGCTGGACTGGGCGGGAAACCCCCGGCCGGTGGCCGGCCAGGGGAACCCGAACCCGTCAGCGGGACAGCGCGCCTGATTAGCGGCGCAGGCCCAGACGCTCGATCAGAGCGGCGTAGCGCGACTGATCCTTCTTCTTCAGGTAGTCGAGCAGACGGCGGCGCTGACCGACCATCACCAGCAGACCACGGCGGGAGTGGAAGTCCTTCTTGTGGCCCTTCAGGTGATCCGTCAGGTTGCTGATGCGCTCCGTCAGGATCGACACCTGGACCTCGGGCGAACCGGTGTCGTTGGTGCCGCGGGAAAATTCCTTGATCAGCTCTTGCTTGCGCTCGGGCGTAATCGACATCGGGGTCTCCTAAATCACGTGAGGTTGAGTACGCGCACCGGACGGACCTCCGCCCCCTCGACACGGGCCAACGCAACCGGCGTTCCGCCGAAAAGGGCAATGACGGTGCCATCCCCACCGTCAGCACCCTGAACCGCCATCAGGCGTTCACGATCCTGCCGGGTGAGGAGAGCGACCGTCTGGCCGTGCCTCAGTCGGTGCGCTTCCGCTTCCGTCAGGGCCAGCGCCGGGATGTCGTCCAGCGCGGTCTCGATCGGCAACAGAAGTCGTTCGACGGCCGCACCTTGCTCCATGGCGGCCAGTTCGTCCAGGGAAATCGCGCGGTCCAGCGTGAAGGAGCCGACGCGCAAACGGCGCAGAAGCCCGACATGGCCGACCGTGCCAAGCGCTTCCGACAGGTCGCGGGCGAGCGAGCGGACATAGGTGCCCTTGCCGCAATCGACCTCGAACACCGCATGGTCGGCGTCCGGTTCCTCGACCAGCTCGAAGCGGTCGATGCGCACGGTGCGGGCGGCCAGATCGACCGCGTCGCCTTCGCGCGCGATGTCATAGGCACGCTCGCCGTCAATCTTGATGGCGCAGAACTGCGGCGGCACCTGCTGGATCTCGCCCAGAAAGGCGGGCAGGGCGGCGCGGATCTGCTCGGTCGTCGGCCGGTGGTCGGAGCGGTCGATCACCGCGCCTTCGCGGTCGTCGGTGGTGGTGCGCTCGCCCCAGCGGATGGAGAAGCGGTAGGTCTTGGCGCCGTCCATGGCATAGGAGACGGTCTTGGTCGCCTCGCCCAGCGCGATCGGCAGGATACCGGTCGCCAGCGGGTCCAGCGTGCCGCCATGCCCGGCCTTCTCGGCGTTCAGCAGGCGGCGCACCTTCGAAAGCGCCTGGGTGGAGGTCATGCCTTCCGGCTTGTCCAGCACGATCCAGCCATGGATCGGCGTACCCTTGCGCTTACGAGCCACGACGGCCGCCCCGGCTCTCGTCCCCGCCTTCGCCCTCGCCCTTATCCTCGCCCTTGTCCTCATCGTCGAGCATGGCGTGGTCGTCTTCGTCGAGGTCGTCGTCCTCGTCCGTCTCGTCCGGGCCGAGATCGTCGCCGTCCTCATCCCAGGAGTCGTCCTCGTCCTCATCCTCGTCATGGTCGTCGTCGCCGTTGACGCGGCCCAGCGGATGGCCGCTCAGGTCGCGGGCGACTTCCGGGCTGTGCAGGATGCTGTCGATGCGGTGGGCATAGTCGAAGGAGGTGTCGGCCTCGAAGCTCAGCGTCGGTGCATGGCGCAGGTTGACCATGCGCGCGACCTGCCCGCGCAGGAAGGCGGCCGCCCGCTTCAGGGCGACCTGGGCCTCCTCCATCCGCTCGCCGCCCAGCGTCGAATAGAAGACAGTGGCGTTCGACAGGTCGGGGCTGATCCGCACCTCGGTGACCGTGACGTTCAGCGAGGCCAGCTCCGGATCGTGGAAGTCCCCGCGGCGGAACAGGTCGGCGAGGGCGTGGCGCACCTCCTCGCCGACGCGCAGTTGCCGTTGGGACGGGGGCTTGCCGGCGATGAACGCGCCGCGCTTCTTGCTGGCCATGGTACGTGTCTTTCGTCGATGTCTCTTGCCGGGCTGCTTCAGCTCACCGGCCGATCACACACATATGGGCGTCGTCAGTTTCCCACCCCAGCCATCTCCGCCGGGCGGAAGCAGGGCGTTGGCGATCACCCCAATATAGGAACAGGGCGCAGGACTGATCCCGCGCCCTTCAAAGCGAAGAAGGTCGCCCGGCCCGCTCCGGTGAAAACACCGGAAGGGGCCGGGCGGGCCGTCGGTCTTACAGCTCGCGGGCGATTTCCTCGATCTCGAAGGCTTCGATCTGATCGCCGGCCTGGATGTTGTCGTAGTTCTCGAAGGCCATGCCGCACTCGTAACCCTCGCGCACTTCCTTGACTTCGTCCTTGAAGCGCTTGAGCGTCTTGAGCGTGCCTTCGTGAATGACGACGTTGTCGCGCAGCAGGCGGACGCCGGCGCCGCGCTTGACGGTGCCCTGCGTGACCATACAACCGGCGACCTTGCCGACCTTCGTGATGTTGAACACCTCGCGGATGGTCGCGTAGCCGATGAAGCGTTCCCGCAGCGTCGGAGACAAGAGACCGGTCAGCGCCGCCTTCACGTCGTCGATCACGTTGTAGATGATCGAGTAGTAGCGGATTTCGACGCCGTCGCGCTTGGCGAGGTCGCGGGCCTGCGGGTTGGCGCGGACGTTGAAGCCGATGATCATCGCGTTGGACGCATTCGCCAGCGTGATGTCGGACTCGTTGATCGCACCGACCGAGTTGTGCAGAACGCGGACCTTGACCTCGGTATTCTCGGCCGTGAGCTTCTCCAGCGAGCTGGCGATGGCTTCGATCGAGCCCTGCACGTCGCCCTTGATGACGACCGGCAGTTCCTTGGCCTCGCCGGCCTGGATGCGGCTGAACATGTCCTGCAGCGAACCGCGGGCGGAGGCCGCAACCACCGCTTCGCGCTTCTTGCGCTGGCGGAACTCGGCGATCTCGCGGGCACGGGCTTCGGACTCGACGACGGTGAAGTCGTCGCCGGCCATCGGCGTGCCGTTCAGGCCCAGGACCTCGACCGGGACGGCCGGGGCCGCCTCGTTGACGTTCTGGCCGCGGTCGTTGATGAGGGCGCGGACGCGGCCCCATTCGGCGCCGGTCACGAACACGTCGCCGACCTTCAGCGTACCGCGCTGGACCAGCACGGTGGCGACCGAACCACGGCCACGCTCCAGCTTCGCCTCGATGACGACGCCCTCGGCGGCGCGCTCGGGGTTGGCCCGCAGTTCCAGGATTTCGGCCTGGAGAAGGATGGCCTCTTCCAGCTTGTGCAGGTTCAGCTTCGCCTTGGCCGACACCTCGACGTCGAGCACGTCGCCGCCCATCTCCTCGACCACCAGCTCGTGCTGGAGCAGTTCCTGGCGGACACGCTCCGGACGGGCGTCCGGCAGGTCGCACTTGTTGATGGCGACGATGATCGGAACCTTGGCCGCCTTGGCGTGGCGGATGGCCTCGATCGTCTGCGGCATGACGCCGTCGTTCGCGGCGACCACCAGCACGACCACGTCGGTGACGTTGGCGCCGCGGGCACGCATCTCGGTGAAGGCGGCGTGACCCGGCGTGTCGATGAAGGTGATGCGCGAACCCGACTCCAGCTGCACCTGATAGGCGCCGATGTGCTGGGTGATGCCGCCGGCCTCGCCCGACACCACGTCGGTCTGGCGCAGCGCGTCGAGCAGCGACGTCTTGCCGTGGTCGACGTGGCCCATGATGGTGACGACCGGCGGACGCGGCACCAGGATGGCGCCCTCTTCCTCGGTGGCACGCAGGCCGATTTCGACGTCGGACTCCGACACGCGGCGGACGCGGTGGCCGAACTCGGTGATGACCAGCTCGGCGGTGTCGGCGTCGATGGTCTGGTTGATGGTCGCCATCACGCCCATGCGCATCAGCGCCTTGATGACGTCGGCGCCACGCTCGGCCATGCGGTTGGCCAGCTCCTGGACGGTGATGACCTCCGGCAGGACGACGTCGCGGGTGACCTTCGCGGTCTCCTGACGGCTCATCTGCCGCAGGCGCTCACGTTCGCGGGCACGGCGGACGGCGGCCAGAGACCGGGTGCGGTCGCCACCGTCGTCGCTGAGCGCCTGCGAGACGGTCAGCTTGGTGCCCTTGCGGCGGTCGGCGCCGGCGGGAGCCTTGGCGGCGGGACGGGCGGGAGCGGCCTTGGCCGGAGCGCCGCCACGACCGCCCTTGCGGCGGTTGTCGTCCTCTTCCTCGACAGCGCGGGGGGCCGGAGCACCGGCACCGGGCAGCGTGCGGCCGGGAGCGGCATCGGCGGCGGGACGGCCGGCGGCACCACCGGGGCGCTGGTCGCCGGCCGGACGGGCACCGGCCGGACGCGCGCCGTCACGGCCCGCACCGTCGCGGGCGCCATCGCGGCGGGGCGCCGGTTCGGCGTCGCGACGCTTGGCGTCCTCGGCTTCCTTGCGCTTGGCCTCTTCCTCCTTGCGGCGGCGTTCGGCCTCTTCGGCGACCTTGCGGTCCGCTTCCTGGATGGCGCGCATCTCGTCCAGCTCGCGCTGGCGCAAGGTCTCGGCATCCAGAATGATCGGCGGCATTTCCGGCGCAGCCTGGGCCGGGGCTTCCGCGGCGGCCGGAGCGGCGGCTTCGGAGGGGGCGGCCGGAGCGGCTTCAGGCTCTTCGGCGGCGCGGGCGGCGGCCTCGGCGGCGCGCGCTTCGGCGCGAACCGCTTCTTCCTCGGCCTCGATCCGGCGCTGCTCTTCGAACGCAGCGGCGCCACGAAGCGCACGCAAGCGCGATTCCAGCTCCTCGCGGGTCAGCTGGCGCCCGGCAGGGGCACCGCCGCCGCGGGGCCGTTGGCCCTGCGCACCGCGCATGGGCAGGCCCTGGGCAGCTTGACGCGCGGCGGCGCCGCCGTCGGCGACGCCGGGCACGGCGCCCTTTTCAACATGACGCTTGCGCTTGACCTCTACGGTCACCGCTTTTGACCGGCCATGGGAGAAGCTCTGCCGGACCTGGGTCTCGACCGGCTTCTTCGACTCCAGCTTTCCTTTGCTGGCGCCGGTTAGGTGCAAGACTTTCTTCTGGTCCTGGTCGTTGCTGTCGGTCATCGGTTCCCGAATGGTCAGACGTTACATCGCAGGCCGGCCGGCCGTATCGCCGACTCCCAAGCCCTTATCAGAATCCTGGTGCGCATCCCGGTCCCCTTGGGGACCTTTCAGGTCCAGGTGCCCCCGGGGACCTTTCAGCCCCCTCAGGCGTGCCGCTTCGCGGACCAGCCCAGCGGCCAGCCTGCCTCGCGCCACCACGGCATGCACCGCATGATCGCGTCCCAGCGCCGCGGCCAAGGCCGAGGACTCGAACAGATCGATCACCGGCAGCGACGGCGCGAGCGCCGTCACCTTGCCGCGTTGGTCGAGCGAGCCGTCCGCGGCTTCGACCAGCAGGGCCGGCGGGGGACCCGCACGGCCGACCTGGTTGGCCCTCAACGCCTCGCGCACCTTCTCGTATCCCGCCAGGACGTGGCCGGCACGGCGGGCAAGGCCCAACGCGTGCAGACAACGCCGTTCCAGCAGCCGTTCCAGCCTTTCGGCCAGATCGGGCGGTACTTTCACCGCCCGGCGGGCCGCCTTGGCAAAAACGGATTTCCCCATGGCTTTCGCCAGGGCATCCCTGTCGGCCGTGACCCAAAGGCCGCGGCCGGGCAGATTTTCCTCCAGGTCCGGCACCACCTCGCCGTCGGGGCCGATCACGAAGCGGATCATGCCCTCTTTCGGCCCGACCGTACCCGACGCGATGCAGCGGCGCAGAGGCCCCTTCTCGTCGTCGGCCGGCAGGCGGTCCGTCCCGGCACCGTCATCCGGTGCCAATTCCTGATCCGGCACCGCATCCGCGGCGGCGGTCGGTGTCCGTTCGTCGTTCCGTTCGGTCATCCGATCGTCATCCGCTCGCGCGGTCCCGAATAATCGTTCCTGTCGGGCGCAGTTCCAACCGGCATTGCTGCCGGTCAGGCCTGCGCGCCCTGACCACCGGCGCTGCCATCTGCCGCAGGGGCCGTGGCGGCGCCGTCCTGTTCCTCACCCTCGAACCAGTGGGCGCGCGCGGCCATGATGATCGCGTTCGCTTCCTCTTCGGTGGGAGCGTCCTTGGCGCCGTCCTTGCTCAGGATCTCGACCAGCTCGTCGCCGGCCAGATCGGCCAGGTCGTCCAGCGTCTTCACGCCGTTCTCGCCCAGCTTCACCAGCTGCGTGGCGGTGAAGCCGGTCAGCTCGGCGACGATGTCCTCGACGCCCAGTTCCAGGCGACGCTCGTTGGCCTGCTCGTCCTGCACTTCCAGGAAGGCGAGGGCGCGCTGCTTCAGCTCGTCGGCGACCGACTCGTCGAAGCCTTCGATCTCGGCCAGTTCCTCGGTCTCGACGAAGGCGATCTCCTCGACGGAGGTGAAGCCTTCGGCGACCAGAAGGTGGGCAATCACGTCGTCGACATCCAGGGCCTGCATGAACAGGGCGGAGCGGTTGTGGATTTCCTCCGACCGGCGCTCCGACTCTTCCTGTTCGGTCAGGATGTCGATGTCCCAGCCGGTCAGCATCGAGGCGAGGCGCACATTCTGGCCGCGGCGGCCGATGGCCAGCGACAGCTGGTCGTCGGGCACCACCACCTCGATGCGGCGGTTGTCGTCGTCGAGCACGACCTTGGCGACCTCGGCCGGGGCGAGCGCGTTGACGACGAAGGTCGCCGCCTCGCCCGACCACGGGATGATATCGATCTTCTCGCCCTGCAACTCGCCGACGACCGCCTGGACGCGGCTGCCGCGCATGCCGACGCAGGCGCCGACCGGGTCGATGGAGCTGTCGTTGCTGTGCACGGCGATCTTGGCGCGCGACCCCGGATCACGGGCGACCGCCCGGATCTCGATGATGCCGTCGTAGATCTCCGGCACTTCCTGGGCGAACAGCTTCGCCATGAACATGGGATGCGTGCGCGACAGGAAGATCTGCGGCCCGCGCGGTTCCTCGCGGACGTCGAAGATATAGGCGCGGACGCGGTCGCCGTTCTTGAAATGCTCGCGCGGCAGCAGTTCGTCGCGGCGCAGGATCGCTTCGGCGCGGCCCAGGTCGACGGTGACGTTGCCGTATTCGACGCGCTTGACCAGACCGTTGACGATCTCGCCGTTGCGGTCCTTGTACTCGTTGAACTGGCGCTTGCGCTCGGCGTCGCGCACCTTCTGCACGATCACCTGCTTGGCGGTCTGGGCGGCGATGCGGCCGAAATCGATCGGCGGCAGCGGGTCGACCAGGAAGTCGCCGATCTTGGCGCCGGGCTTGCGGCGCTGGGCGTAGGGCAGGGTGACCTGCGTCGCCTCGTTCTCCACCGCCTCGACCACCTCCAGGTGACGGGTCAGATGGATGTCGCCGGTCTTGCGATCGATGCGGGCGCGGATGTCGTGCTCGTGGCCGTACTTGGAGCGGCCGGCCTTCTGAATCGCCTGCTCCATCGCCTCCAGGACTTCGTCCCGGTCGATGTTCTTTTCGCGGGCGACCGCGTCAGCGACTTGCAGCAGTTCCATCCGTTACACTTCCTGAGTCGGTCTTGTGTGATGCCGGTCTTGCGTGATGTCCGGTCGGGTCGGCGGGGTGGGGGCAGGCAATCCAGGCCAGGCAGTCCGATGGCGCGTCCTGATGGACGGGTCCGTCAGTTCTGCAGGCCCTCCTGCTGCTCCTGGCTGGCGCGGATCAGCTCGTCCGTCAGCACCAGCTTGGCGCGCAGGATATTGTCGAACTCCAGCCGGGCGGCTCCCTGTTCGGTGTCGATGCACACGAGGCCGTCCTCGACGCCCTTCAGCATGCCTTTGAAGCGCTTGCGGCCGTCGATGGCCATGCGGCTTTCCAGCCGGGCTTCGAAGCCGGCGAAGCGCTCGAAATCCTTGAGCCGGGTCAGCGGCCGGTCGATGCCGGGCGAGCTGACTTCCAGCGTGTAAGCCTCGCGGATCGGGTCTTCCACGTCCAGCAGGGCCGAAACGGAACGGCTGATGTCGGCACAATCCTCGACGGTCATGGGCGCGCCGTCGGCGCGCTCCGCCATGATCTGGAGGATCGCCCGCTGGCCGCCGGAGATCTGTACGCGCACGACCTCATAGCCCATGGCTTCGACCGACGGCGTGATGATCTGTTCGATGCGACCTGTAGCGTCCATTCCACCTAACCCAAAGCCTGCGGCCGGGATCGAACCGGACGAGGTTTCCACAACAGAAGGTTCAACAAGCGCGTGCTTCCACACGCTCATAAAAAAATAAGTGGGCAAAAGCCCACCCGCAAAGCGTCTCGCCGGCCCGGTTGCCCGGGCCGCCGATCCGTATGGGTTCTCAGCGGTGAATATAGTCATTCCGTCCGATGCCGCAAGCCTTTTCCGGTCCGATCGCCGTGCTCGGCCGGAATCTCAAGCGGAACGGGTATGCGTCAGCCCCGCGGGCGGCGGACGAACCGCATGAAGACCGGCTTGCGGCCGGCGGCGATGGCCTTTTCCTCATAGCGGGTGGCGGGCCAGTCGTCGGGGCGGATGCGCCAGTCCGACGGGCGGCGCGCCGTCCACTCGAAATCGGGATGATTGACCGTGTGTTCAAGCATCCAGCGCACCAGACCCATGTCGTCGCTGGCCAGACGCAGCTCCGCGCCGTCCTTCAGCACGCGGGCGAGCCGCGGCAGGTTCTCCGGCCCGATGAAGCGGCGGTCGGCGTGGCGCTTCTTCGGCCAGGGGTCGGCGAACAGCACGAAGGCGCGGCCGATGGAGGCGTCGGGCAGGGCGTCCAGCAGCGGCCGGGCGTCGTCGGGCTGGATGCGCACATTCCGCAGATCGTCGTCATCGACCATGCCCAGCAGGCCGGCGATGCCGTTGAGGAAGGGTTCCGCGCCGATGAAGCCGACATCCGGATGGTGCCCGGCCTGCCAGGCGAGGTGATGGCCCATGCCGAACCCGACCTCCAGCCAGACCTCCCGTTTCGGGCTGTCGAACAGGCCGGCGGGGTTCAGCCTGTCGCCGGGCTGCGGCAGCGTGATCTGGAGCTGCGGCAGCAGAACGTCGATCAGTTCCGTCCGGCGCTTGCGCAACGGCCGGCCCTTGCGGCGCCCGAACAGGCGGTTGGAGCTTTCGGCGAGGGGGCCGGAGTTGCTGTCGTCGGTCATGTCGGAACGCTGTATCGGGAAAAGGGATGGGCCTCAAAAGAAAGCAGGGGCCGTTGCCAGCCCCTGCCGTCCATCCGCCTTGCGGCGGGTCCTATGGTGCGAACGCGCTTTTACAGGAAGGCGCTGCGCAGGTCGCCGACCAGATCGGTCTTCTCCCACGAGAAGCCGCCGTCCACCTCCGGCTCGCGGCCGAAATGGCCATAGGCGGCGGTGCGGGCGTAGATCGGCTTGTTCAGTCCCAGATGCGTGCGGATGCCGCGCGGGGACAGGTCCACCAGCTGCTGCAGCACATCGGACAGGCGATCCTCGTCGACAGTGCCGGTGCCGTGGGTGTCGACATAGACCGACAGCGGCTTCGACACGCCGATGGCGTAGGAGACCTGGATCGTGCACTTCTCCGCCAGTTCCGCCGCGACGACGTTCTTGGCGAGGTAGCGGGCGGCGTAGGCGGCCGAGCGGTCGACCTTCGTCGGATCCTTGCCGGAGAAGGCGCCGCCGCCGTGCGGGGCCGCACCGCCGTAGGTGTCGACGATGATCTTGCGGCCGGTCAGGCCGGCGTCACCGTCCGGGCCGCCGATGACGAAGCGGCCGGTCGGATTGACGTACAGGTGCTTCGGGTCGCACATCCAGCCTTCCGGCAGGCAGTTGACGATGTGCGGCAGGACGATCTCGCGCACGGCGTCCTGGTCCAGCCCCTCGGCATGCTGGGTCGACAGCACGATGGCGGTGGCGCGGGTCGGGCGGCCGTCGACGTACTGCAGGGTGACCTGGCTCTTGGCGTCCGGGCCCAGCTGGGGGGCGGCGCCGGAATGGCGCGCCTCGGCCAGCGACTTCAGGATGGCATGGCTGTAGTAGATCGGGGCCGGCATCAGCGCCGGGGTCTCCCGGCAGGCATAGCCGAACATGATGCCCTGGTCGCCGGCACCCTCGTCCTTGTTGCCCGCGGCGTCGACGCCCACGGCGATGTCGGCGGACTGGGAGTGGACGAAGCACTTGACGTCCATCTTCTCCCAATGGAAGCCGTCCTGCTCGTAACCGATGTCCTTCACCGCGGCGCGGGCGACTTCGACCAGCTGGTCGGCCTTGATGCTGTCGGGGCCGCGAACTTCGCCGGCCAGAACAACCTGATTGGTGGTCGCGAGCGTCTCGACGGCCACGCGTGCCTGCGGGTCGTGCGAAAGATAAAGATCGACGATGGCGTCGGAAATGCGGTCGCAGACCTTGTCGGGATGACCTTCCGACACGGACTCGCTGGTGAAGACGTAGTTCAGCTTTGCCACGGGAAACCTCGGCATTCGGCGGCACGCTATTTCATGAGCCGAAACGGCAGACCGGTACAGCGGCCGCAGACACCGATCCAAAACGGGTTGTGACAAGGAATTCAGCCGGGGTCAAGAAATCTACCGGCGGTAGGGCCCCGGACCGATTACCGCAGGCGCCGCACGAAGGGGGAGCACGGTCGAGCCCGTGCCATCCCCGTTCGGTGGGTATCACATGCCGTGTGGCAACCGGCAGGAGGTACTTGACGACGTTACTCGGCGGCTTCCGCAACGGCGGCGCTGGCCACGGCCTTGGTCAGTTCGAACAGGCGCTTGCGCACCGACGGATCGCTGATCTTGTAGTAGGCGCGGACCAGTTCCAGCGTCTCGCGCTTGGCCATCGGATCGGGCTCGTAGGTGCTGGCGGAGCGCTCTTCGGTCGCACCGGACTCGTCCTCGTCGTCGACGCGGGCGGCAGCCGCTTCGGCCGGCATGTCGTCGAAGAAGAAGGAGACCGGCACATCCAGGACGCGGCTGAGATCGAACAGACGCGACGCGCCGATGCGGTTGGCGCCGCGCTCGTACTTCTGCACCTGCTGGAAGGTCAGGCCGATCGCCTCGCCGAGTTTCTCCTGACTCATGCCGAGAAGCGTGCGGCGAAGACGGACGCGGGATCCGACATGGACATCGATGGGATTCGGCTTTCCGGTCTTCGGACGGCCGGCACCCGCACGGCGCCCGCGCGGCGCCCCAGTTTCAGTCTGCATCTCGTTTATCCCTGTAACGGTTGTGCAACCTAGTTACGACATATCCACGTATGCAGTCAAGCCCGCTCCGGTCAAGCCGGTTACACGAAATTGTTCTGCCTGTGGCGGGCGTATTGCCCGTAATGCTGCGTCACCGGTGATATCGCGAGGCCAGGGCCGCCAGAAAACAGCCTAGAAGCACTATGCCGAAAATCCAGTCTCCCATACGGGCATAGGATGTGACGCCGTCAGGCGCTTCCGGCAACGTGGTATCGATGAAGCCCCGCTCACCCAGACCGAGCAATTGTTGCACACGACCGTAGGAGTCCACCACCCCGGATATTCCCGTATTCGCCACCCGCACGAGCGGCAGTCCTTCCTCCACGGCACGGACCTGATTGATCGCAAAATGCTGGTGCGGACCGGCGGTGCGGCCGTACCAGGCGTCGTTGGTCAAGTTGAGCAGCCAGTGCGGCCGGTCCGCGGTGTCGACCACGGCGCCGGGGAAGATGCTCTCATAGCAGATCAGCGGGCTGAAGGAGGGCAGGCCGGCCACACGACCTTCCAGGTCCAAGGTGCGCGGACCGGGGCCGGCCGAGAACTCCGCCCCGTTGCCGGCGATGGCACCGACGGGCAGCCATTGCCGCAGCGGCATGTACTCGCCGAAGGGCACGAGGTGGAACTTGTCGTAGTCGGCGACCGCCGCACCGCTGCCGTCCACCGCCACCATGCCGTTGAAATAACGACGCTCGCCGTCCGCACCGACCGTCGTGCGCGGCGCCCCGGTGATCAGCAGACCGCCCGGCGGGATGACGGAGGCCATCGCCTGGCGCACCCGCGCATCCTCCTCGACGAAGAAGGGGACGGCGGTTTCCGGCCAGATGATGACGTTGGGCGGCGGGGCCGACGGATCGGCCGGCGGGGCGGCGGACAGGGCGAGATGGTTCTGGAAATTCTGCACCCGCTCGGCCGGCGCCCATTTCAGCCGCTGGTCGATCGCCGCCTGGACCAGCCGGAGACGGACGCCCGGCACCGGCTCGTCCACCGCGCCGGCCAGCCTCCAGGCACCCCAGCCGCCCAGCACCGCCAGCAGCGCCAACCCGGCGGCGACGCCGGCCCAGGCGCGGCGTGGCGTGGTGTCGCGGTCGGGCAGAGCGGCGGGCAGAGAGGCGACCAGCACCGTCACCAGCGTCAGCCCATAGATGCCGACCAGCGAGACGGTCTGCAGCACCGGCAGCACCCCGACCCAGCCATAGCCGATCAGGTTCCAGGGAAAGCCGGTGAAGACGTGGCCGCGCAGCCATTCCCACAGGCACCAGCAGGCGGCGAACAGCAGTGGTCGGCCCAGCCCGATGCCGAAGCCGCGCCGGCGCAGCATGTGGAAGGTCAGGGTGGCGCCGCCGCTGAACATCGCCAGCAGGATCGGCAGACCGACGGCCGACAGCGGCAGGGCCCACCAGAAGCGCTCGATATCGGTGAACAGCGCGGCGCTGATCCAATAGAGTCCCAGCAGGTGATGGCCGAAGCCGAAGAACCAGCCGAGGGCGAAGGCGCCCTTCTTCGTCTCCACCCCGTCCAGCAGCCAGATCAGGCCGGGAAAGGCGACCAGCAGCACCGGTATCAGGTCGGCCGGCGGAACCGCCAGCGTGGCGAGCCCACCCAGCAAGGCCGCGGCAGCCAGCCGGCGCCAGCCGGTCAGCGCGGCCAGCCGCGCGGAAACACGGCCCAGCCGGGCGGGGACGGGCAGCGCATCGGTGACGGTCAAGACGGGAAACTCCGGCAGCGGCAAGGAATGGCGGGCGGCGCCATAGGTAATGCGGCCGGACAGGGGCGCCAAGGCTGTTGTGGGCGGAGCTGTGTTGTCGGGGTGGGGGAGGCGTCAGACCCCCACCCCAATCCTTACGCCGTCTCCGCCAGCTCCGAACTGTTGGCCGGGACGTTGTGGACGCGCAGGCGCTTCAGGCGGCGGGAGTCGGCGTCGACGATCTCGAACTCCAGGCCCGAGGGATGGATCAGCCGCTCACCCAGCCCCGGCACGCGGCCGGCGATGGAAACGACCAGACCGCCCAACGTGTCGATGTCCTCGCGCTCCTCCTCGGACAGGACCGGGCCGACGCGATGCTCGAAATCCTCGATGGGCAGGCGGGCGTCGGCGATCAGGCTGCCGTCGGGACGCTCGACCAGCCGCGGCGCCGCGGTCTCGTCATGCTCGTCCTCGATCTCGCCGACGATCTCCTCCACCAGATCCTCGATGGTGACGAGGCCGTCGATGCCGCCGAACTCGTCCACCACCAGGGCCATGTGCTGTCGGGTCTGGCGCATCTGCACCAGCAGGTCGAGCACATGCATGGAGGGGGCGACGATCTTCGCCTCGCGGATGATGCCGGTCAGGTCCGGCTTCTGGCGCAGGCCCTCGGGCGAGGCGGCCTGCTTCGCCAGCAGGGTCAGCACGTCCTTGATGTGGATGATGCCGACCACGTCGTCCAGCGTCTCGCGGAACACCGGCAGGCGGGAATGGCCCTCCTCGGCGACGCGCTGGACCAGGGCGGGGAAGGGGGTGTCGATGTCGACGGAGATGATGTCGGCCCGCGGCACCATGACGTCGGCGACGGTGCGGTCGCGCAGCTTCAGGATGTTGGTCAGCAGCGCCCGCTCGCCGGCGCCCAGCGAATCCTCGCCGTCCTCGCTCGCGGCATCGTCCAGGCCGGAGATCAGCTCTTCGATCGTGCCGCGCAGGGAATTGTCCTCGCGGCCGCCCCAGACGGTGCGGAGCCACCCCTTGAACAGGTGGCCCAGGGAATGGTCTTCGGCCCCGTGGTCATCACGGGGCGTGCGACTGTCGGATATCTCGCTCATCGGTCCGGCGGTTGGTGGTTGGCGGCGTAAGGATCGGCGATTCCGAGCGTGGCAAGCAGCCGGGTTTCCAGCGCCTCCATCTCCTCGGCCTCGTCGTCCGTCTCGTGATCATAACCCAGCAGATGCAGAACACCATGCATCACAAGGTGAGTCATGTGGTCTTTGAAGCTTTTCCCCTGTTCGGACGCCTCGCGGGCGACCGTTTCATAGGCGAGGATGACGTCGCCCAGCATCACCGGCACGCCGTCTTGCGCCTCCGGCTCCTCGGCCTCGGTCAGGGCGAAGGACAGGACGTTGGTGGGCTTGTCCTTGCCGCGATACTCGCGGTTCAGCCTGTGGACCAGCTCGTCGTCGGCCAGCACGACCGACAGCTCGGCCGGGCCTTCCTCGTCGTCATAGGCCGCACCCAGGGCGGCGAGCGCCGCGCGCTCCGCCAGCCACTCGGCATCCTCCGCCCAATCGCCGGCTTCACGTGAAACAGTGATGTCGACCGCGCTGGTCATTCCGGATCTCCGACGATCGCAGGGCCGTTGCCGGTCGTTTCGGGTACGGAACTGATGCGGCGGGCCTGTTTGCGTTCCGCCTCGCGGGCATCGGCCTGGTCATAGGCGCGGATGATGCGGGCGACCATCGGGTGGCGGACCACGTCGGCGTCGGTGAAGCGGACGAAGCGCACGCCTTCCACCCCGCGCAGGATGTCCAGTGCGTCGCGCAGGCCCGACCGGGTGCCCGACGGCAGGTCGATCTGCGAGATGTCGCCGGTGATGACCATCCGCCCGCCTTCGCCGAGACGGGTCAGGAACATCTTCATCTGCATCGGCGTGGTGTTCTGCGCTTCGTCCAGGATGACGAAGGCGTTGCCCAGCGTCCGACCGCGCATGAAGGCCAACGGCGCGATCTCGATCTCGCCGGACTCCAGCCGCTTCTTCACCTGTTCCGCCGGCAGCATGTCGTGCAGCGCGTCGTAGAGCGGACGCAGGTAAGGATCGACCTTTTCCTTCAGGTCGCCGGGCAGGAAGCCCAGCCGCTCCCCGGCCTCGACCGCCGGGCGCGACAGCACGATGCGGTCGACCTGACCGGTGGTCAGCAGGGCCACCGCCTGTGCCACCGCCAGATAGGTCTTGCCGGTGCCGGCCGGGCCGAGGCCGAAGACCAGTTCGCTCTCCGCCAGAGCCTGCAGATAGGCGGCCTGGGTGGGGGAACGCGGTGTGATCGGGCCGCGCCGGCGGGTGCGCAGGGCAATCTCGGCCCGGGTGATGGTCGCCTGCTGCCCCGGCGCACGAGGCTCTTCACCAGCCGACACGCCGGCGAAACCGGGATCGGCGGTCGCCATGCGGACGGCGCCGTCGACTTCGCCGCCGTCGATGGTCTGGCCGCGGGTCAGCCGCCCATACAGGCTGTTCAGCGCCGCCTGGGCCGTTTCGGCGGCATCGGACGGGCCGGAGATGGTCAGGGTGTTGCCGCGCGAGATCAGCGACACGCCGAGAAGGGATTCGATGCGGGCGAGGTGGCGGTCATGCTCCCCGTACAGCATCGGCAGAAGCCGGTTGTCATCGAATTGAACGTCGATACGCCGTTCGGGCAGACCGTTCAAGCGCTTGCCTCCAAGGTTACGGCAGGCTGGAAGGGAGAGGCGGTGGTGTGTTCACCGGTTACGACCGTGCCGGCGAGGCTGTTGGCCAGCGCGGCGTCGACCCGCACCTCGACGATGCGGCCGAGCAGCCGTTCGTTCGCCTCGGCATGGACCGACTGCATCCACGGGCTGCGGCCCAGCAGCTGGCCGTCGCGGCGCCCGACACGGTCGAACAGGACCGGCACGCTGCGGCCGATGAAGCTGTGGTTGAAGGCGACCTGCTGGGCGTTCAGCAGCTGGTGCAACGCCGCCAGACGGGATTCCTTCACCTCTTCCGGCACCTGGGATCCCTCGACCGAGGCCGGGGTGCCCGGACGCGGGCTGTATTTGAAGGAATAGGCCTGGGCATAGCCGATGTCGGTGACCAGCTTCAGCGTCGCGGCGAAATCGGCGTCGCTCTCGCCGGGGAAGCCGACGATGAAGTCGCCGGACATCGCCAGATCGGGCTTGGCCGTGCGCAGCCGGTCGACCAGCCGGCGATAGTCGTCGGCGGTGTGCTTGCGGTTCATCGCCGCCAGGATGCGGTCCGACCCCGCCTGCACCGGCAGATGCAGGTAAGGCATCAGCTGCGGCACCTCGGCGTGGGCGCGGATCAGGTCGTCGGCCATGTCGCGCGGGTGCGAGGTGGTGTAGCGGATGCGCTCCAGCCCGTCGATCTCCGCCAGCTGGCGGATCAGCCGGCCAAGGCCCCAGGTCGTGCCGTCCGGCCCGTCGCCATGCCAGGCGTTGACGTTCTGGCCCAGCAGGTTGACCTCACGCGTGCCGCCGGCGACCAGCCGCTTCGCTTCGGCCAGGATCTGGTCGGCGGGGCGGGAGAACTCGGCACCGCGGGTGTAGGGCACGACGCAGAAGGTGCAGAACTTGTCGCAGCCCTCCTGCACCGCCAGGAAGGCGGAGACGCCCTGGCTGCCGGCTTCCTCCGGCAGGAAATCGAACTTGGATTCGGCCGGGAAGTCGGTGTTCAGCACGCTGCCGGCGGCACGGCTGGCCTTCGCCACCATCTCCGGCAGGGTGTGATAGGTCTGCGGGCCGAAGACCATGTCGACGAAGGGGGCGCGGGCGACGATCTCCTCGCCCTCCGCCTGGGCGACGCAGCCGGCGACCGCCAGGATCATCCGGCCGTCCTCGGCCTCGGCCTTGCGGTCCTTCATCTGGCGCAGCCGGCCAAGCTCGGAAAAGACCTTCTCGGCGGCCTTTTCGCGGATGTGGCAGGTGTTCAGGATCACCATGTCGGCGCCGTCCGGCTCATCGACCGGTTGGTAGCCCAGCGGTGCCAGGACGTCCGCCATCCGGGCGGAGTCGTACACGTTCATCTGGCAGCCCCAGGTCTTGATGAACAGCTTCTTGGTCAACCCGCACCCTTCCGCTTGCAACAAAAACGAATAGCGCGCTCACGATGCTGCGTGGCGCGCGGCACGCCGCATGTCCGGCGTCGCTCCTGAAAAGATGGTATCGCGTGTGGGGCGAATCGAGTCAATCCCGCTTCGCCCCACCCATGTTTGCAACGACGTCGTTTCCGCAATGCGGACCGAGGGCCGGAATGGTCACGCCGCGCCGGCTTGCAGGCCGTCGCGCCAGAACCAGTCGGTCCGGCGCACGCGGTCAGTCCAAAGTCGCTCCGCCGCCGTCCGGCTGAACAGGGCGCTGAAAGGGACGGGGGTGTCTCCCGCCAGGACGGGCGCGTTCGCAGCCGGGGCGGCCAGCACCGAGCTCATCACCGGGGTGGCGCCGATGGCAACCTCCTGCGCATCCGCCTGTTCCGGCTTGCCGATCATGCCGGCGGCGCCGGCCAGCGAGCCTTCGACCAGCTCCAGGCCCAGCAGCCGGTTCATGTCGACCGGACCGGGCATCTGCATGCCCAGCGTCAGGGCGCGGGAGAAGCCGAACCGCTCGTAATACGGGGCGTCGCCGACCAGGATCACCGACTTGTGGCCCAGCGCCACCGCCTTGTTCAGGCTCATCCGGATCAGCTTGCTGCCCAGCCCGCTGCCCTGCAGATGGGCGGCGACCGCGATGGGGCCGAGCAGGATGGACTGGGTGGTGCCGCCGACCAGGATCGGCCAGTAGCGGATGGTGCCCACCACCACCTCGCGCCCATGCTCGTCATGTTCGATGGCGACGAGGTTCAGGGCGGGGATGGAGTCGACGCCGTCGCGCAGCCGGTAGGCGGTCTTGGAGAAGCGGTCGGGACCGAAGGAGGCGTCCAGCAGGGCTTCGATGGCGGCGGCGTGCTTCGGCTCTTCGACGGTGATGATCATGCGTTGGGCTCCCGGCGGGAAGAAAGTCTTCTCAGAAGGCTTTTGAAGGGCGGATCGCGCCGCCGCCGGAAGGCCGGGGGTGTCAGGTCCCCGTTGTGCCTTTGGCGTTCGCACGCGACCCAAGGACGGCCGCAACCGCGATGCGCGGTGCGAGGCTCCGTCGTCGGATGCGAAGGGCGTGCGAACGAGACATGGACAAGGCTCTTCGGCCGTTGCTGGGACTTGCGCATATATCATCGTCTCCCCCCTGTCGCAAGACCATGCAGACCCGGAGACTGCGCATGACTGTATCCATCCCAGTGCGGGCATGTCGCATCATTGTCCGGCCGCGTTCTGGACAGTGCGGAGAGGGGACTTTATCCTGCGCGGAACCGCCGCCCGGCCACCCGGACTCCCCAGCCGGAACCCCAAGCCGCCGGCCCGTTTTTACGGCCGGCGCCGTTCATCGGACCGCCCGCCATGTACACCGCCGTCACCCACGACATCCGCGTCACCGTCCAGCCCGTTTTCCTGGAAGACCAATCCGCCCCGGCCGAGGGGCGCTTCGTCTGGGCCTATCACGTCCGCATCGAGAACGAAGGCAGCGAGACGGTGCAGCTGCGCACCCGCCACTGGCGCATCACCGACGCCATGGGCCGCGTGCAGGAGGTGCGGGGGCCCGGCGTGGTCGGCGAGCAGCCGGTGCTGGAGCCGGGCGACCATTTCGAATACACCAGCGGCACCCCGCTCGGCACGCCGTCCGGCATCATGGCCGGCAGCTATGGCATGGAGGGGGAGGACGGGCGCGCCTTCGACGTGACGATCCCGGCCTTCTCGCTGGACAGTCCGCACCAGCCGATGCAGCTGAACTGATCGGACGGCCCGACTTCCCGGCAATTCCGGACGCAGACGAATAATACAATAGAATGTGTGTGGATATTGGAAGAAATTAACAGGCGGCTTTGACAATCCGCATGGCTGTCCGTACTTTGTCCATAGCTTGCAGGCCATGGGGCAGGACCTAAATTTAGGGACTTCCGAAAGGCGGCAAGCGGCGGAGACCGTGGCTGGCGCCGCCGCTCCGCATTTTGCGAATGGGTTCTTTCGTCTTGCCGCCCGTTCGGTTGATCCGCCGGGGCTTCGGCTCCGTACTGACGACGGAAGTGACGCCAGACACGATGGGCGTGTTGCGCGACGGCCGTCGGATTGCGGCCATCGGCTTCGCGCAGGGCGTTCCCAGTTATGGAAAGGATGTTTCCCGTGACGGCTACCAAGACCCCGCACGCCAAGCCCCCGGTCGCCGACAACGTGCTTCGCGGCCCCGGCCTTTCCCGGCCCGACCCCGTCGCCCGTCCGTCCCGCACCGAGGCGGAAGAGGCCGTGCGCACCCTGATCCGCTGGGCCGGCGACGACCCGGCGCGCGAAGGGCTGGTCGGCACGCCGGACCGGGTCGTCCGCTCCTATGAGGAATTCTTCGCCGGCTACGGCATCGACCCGGTCGAGATCCTGTCGCGCACCTTCGAGGAGACCGACGGCTACGACGAGATGGTCGTACTGCGCGACATCCGGGTGGAGTCCTATTGCGAGCACCACATGGTGCCGATCATTGGCAAGGCGCATGTCGCCTATCTGCCGCGCCGCCGCGTCGTCGGAATCTCCAAGCTGGCGCGCCTGGTCGAGGCTTACGGCAAGCGCCTGCAGATCCAGGAGAAGATGACGGCGCAGATCGCCAACACCATCGACGAGGTCCTGCAGCCCGAGGGCGTCGCCGTGGTGGTCGAGGCGCAGCACCAGTGCATGACCACCCGTGGCGTCCACAAGACCGGCGTGACCATGGTGACCAGCCGCATGCTGGGCGCCTTCCGCACCGACCCGTCGACCCGCCGCGAGTTCCTGACGATGATCGGCAACCCGTCCTCGCGCGGGATGGAGTGAGGTCCAGAGGGCTTTACACCCTCAATGCCGCCTGCCAAGCTCCCGCCGCACTTTGTCAGTGAGCGGTGTGGAATTCGGGGTGTGAGGTATGGCGGCGAAGGTGACACCGGCGGTCAATGCGGCGAAGGCGGCTGGCGTCGCCTTCCGGCTGATGGAATACGAATACGATCCGTCGGCCGACGCCATTGGGCTTCACGCGGCGGAATCGCTCGGGCTCGATCCCGCCATCGTCTACAAGACCCTGATCGTCCAGCTTGAACCCAAGGCGCTGGCCTGCGCCGTCATCCCGGTCGCGGCCAAGCTGGATTTGAAGGCCATCGCCGCGGCAGCGAAGGCGAAGAAGGCCGACCTTGCCGACCCGGCGCTGGCGGAAAAAACCACGGGATTCCTGGTCGGCGGCATCAGCCCGCTGGGCCAGAAGAAGGCGCTGCCGACCTTCATCGACGCGAGCGCCGAAGCGCTGCCGGAAATGGTGGTGAATGGCGGCCGGCGCGGCCTGCAGATCGTGCTGGCCCCGGCCGATCTGGCCAAGGCGACGAAGGCGACGGTCTGCGCCATCGTCGCGCACTGAAACCGGAACGGTGGTGGTGACCCCGGCAGGACTCGAACCTGCTGCCTCAAGTTTAGGAAACTCGCGCTCTATCCTGATGAGCTACGGGGCCACTTGCGCGGCACCTTAACGGTTTCGCCGGCAAGGTGAAAGTGGCTTTTGGGGGAAGCGCCTCCTCACGGCGTCAGTCGGAATAGCGTTCCTCCAGCCACGGGTCGGCGTGGTTGTTGTAGCCGCGGACTTCCCAATAGCCTTTGTGGTCGCTTGCCAGCAGCTCGATCCGCTTCACCCACTTGGCGCTCTTCCAGAAATACAGCTTGGGCAGCACGATCCGCACCGGCCCGCCATGGTCGCGGCTGATCGGCTGGCCTTCCCAGGTCGTGGCGAGCAGCACGCCCTCGTCGTCGAAGTCCGACAGCGCGACGTTGGTGGTGTAGCCGTCGAAGGAATGGAAGACGACGAAGCGTGCCTCCGGCTTCGGCCGGGCCAGTTCCAGCAGGCGGCGGGCGCTGACGCCCTCCCACCGGTTGTCGTAGCGCGACCAGGTGGTGACGCAGTGAATGTCGGAGACGAAGCTGTCCTGCGGCTGGGCCTGGAAATCCTCCCAGGTCCAGGACAGCCGGTTCTCCACCAGCCCGTCGACGGCGAGCGTCCAGTTGGCGGTCGTCACCTTCGGCGTGATGCCGAGGTCGAGCACCGGCCAGTCGGTCACCAGACGCTGGCCGGGCGGCAGCCGGTCGCGCGCCGGGTCGGCGGCTTGTCCGGTCAGCGCGCGGCCGTCGCGTGCCCATTGCTCCTTGGTGGCGACCAGCTTGTCGCGGATGGCGCCGTCCTGCCCGATCCGTTGATCCGGTTCCAATCCGCTGCTTCCGTCCGATCCGGCGGGTGTGTCGTTCATGGCTCGTCCTTTTCTCCGATTCCGGCTTTTCCGGCAGGGGTCCCGCTTAAAAAAGGAACAGACAGTCGGGTTGGCAAGCGGAAGCGGGAGAACTAACTTCCCGAAGCCCGGCATATTGGAGCCACAGTTCCGCGCCAGGGTTCCGCTTTGCCGCTGTTTGCCACCGCTTTCCGAAGACCAGCCGAGTGATTTGCCGATGATCCGGTCCGCAACGCCTGCCGCACCCGCCCTTGCACGGGGCTGGCGTTTGTTTTTGTCCGGCGGCTTCGCCGTCCTGCTGCTCGCGGCTCTGCTCGCCGGAGCGGGGTTGGCGGGATCCGCCGCGCTGGCCGCGTCGCCGGCACCGGCCGCCGCCGCTCCGGCCGCTGCCCCGGCGGCCGGTGCCGCCGCCCCAGCCTCCACCGCCCCGGTGGTGGTCGACGAGGGGACCGTGCAGCAGCTGGAGGCGCTGGTCGGCACGCTGGAGAACCAGGATGCGCGCACACAGCTGGTCAGCCAGCTGCGCAACCTGATCGCCGCCCAGCGCGGCCTCGCCCAGGCCAAGGAAGCCGAGGGCGAGTCGGCGCTGCCGCAGACCCTCGGCGCCCGCGCGCTCTCCTTCCTGGCGGCGCGGATGGACGTGGTCAGCCGCCAGCTGGTGCAGGTCGCCAACGTCTTCTCCGACCTGCCGGGGGCACTGTCCTGGGTCCAGCGGCAGGCGCAGGACGACACCGCCCGCGACCGCTGGGTCCAGATCGGCATCCAGCTGGCGATGATCCTCGGCATCGGCGCGGTGGCGGCCCGCGGAATCGCCTGGCTGCTCAGCCGGCCGCGACGGGCGATGGCGGCCCGCCATGTCGGCTCCGCCCTGCTGCGCATTCCGATGCTGCTGGGCCGCGCCGTACTGGAGCTGGCGCCGATCCTGGGCTTCATCGTCGTCGCCTATACGATCCTGTCAGTGACCGAACCGGCGCCGCGCGTGCGGCTGGTGGCGCTGGCGGTGGTGAACGCCACCGTCATCACCCAGGCGATTCTGATCCTGGTGCGCATGCTGTTCGCGCCGGACGCGCCGAACCTGCGGCTGGTCCACACCAGCGAGGCCGGGGCGCGGCGTTGCTACATCTGGTCGCGCCGGCTGATCGCGGTCGCGGTCTACGGCTATTTCCTGGCGGAGGGCGCCTATGTGCTGGGCCTGCCGCTGGGCGCCTACGGCGCGCTGCTGAAGCTGCTGGGCGTGGTGATCGCCGGCATGCTGATCGCGCTGATCCTGCAGAACCGCGTCGGCGTCGCCGAGTGGATGCGCGGCAACCCGCTGTCGGGCGACGGCGACCCGCTGGCGACCGCCCGGCGCGAGGCGGAAGGGCAGGGGGCGGTCCTGCGCACCGCCCGCCGCCGCTTCGCCGAGATCTGGCACGTGCTGGCCATCCTCTATGTCGTGGTGACGCTGGGCGTGTGGGTGCTGAACGTCTATGGCGGCTTCGAGTATCTGGCCCGCGGCACCGCCGTGACCGTGCTGTCGGTGGTGGTGGCGCGGCTGCTGGTGACCGGGCTGAACCGGACGCTGCGTCGCGGCCTGACCATGAACCGCGAGCTGGCCGGCAACCTGCCACAGCTCCACACCCGCGCCTTCCACTATCTTCCCATCGTCCAGCGCATCGGCAAGGTCATCATCTGGCTGGTGGCGCTGGGGGCCGCGCTGAACGGCTGGGGCGTCGACACGCTGGGACTGGTCGAGTCGGCCGCCGGCCGCCGCATCGTCGGCAGCGCCATCTCCATCGGCCTGCTGCTGGCTGGCGCCATCATCGCCTGGGAGGTGGTGAGCGCGCTGATCGAGCATCTGCTGCGCGCCACCGACAAGAACGGCGCCCGCATCGAGCGCAGCGCCCGCATGCGCACGCTGCTGCCGCTTCTGCGCAACGCCTTCCTGATCCTGCTGGTGACGATGGTGTCGCTGATCACCCTGTCGGAACTGGGCGTCAACATCGCGCCGCTGCTGGCCGGTGCCGGTGTCGTCGGTCTGGCCATCGGTTTCGGCTCGCAGACACTGGTCAAGGACATCATCACCGGCTTGTTCATCCTGTTCGAGGACACGGTGTCGGTCGGTGACGTGGTGGATGTCGGCGGCGGCCATTCCGGTACGGTGGAGGCGATCTCCATCCGCTCCATCCGCCTGCGCGACGGGGCCGGCGCCGTCCATTCCGTGCCTTTCAGTGCCGTCACCACCGTGAAGAACATGAGCAAGGACTTCTCGGTCACCCTGTTCACCGTCACGGTGTCCAACCGCGAGGATCCCGACCGCATCATCGCCGTGCTGAAGGAGACCGGTGCCGAGGTGCAGGCGCAGCCGCAGTTCGCCGCCGACATCTTGAACCCGTTGGAGGTGCTGGGCGTCGACAAGCTGTCCGACACCGGCATCAACATCCTGGCCCAGTTCAAGACCCGCCCGACCCGTCAGTGGGGCGTCACCCGCGAGTTCAACCGCCTGCTGAAGAAGAAGTTCGACGAGCTGGACATCGCCATGCCGACCCAGTCGATGCAGCTGGTCGTCGGCCAGAACCCGCACGACCGTGCGCTGGCGGAGGCGCTCAGCCAGGGGTCCTGACCGCCAGGGCCCCAACCAAGGGCCAAGCTCCGACTGTACCGGAAAGGGAACCGCCCGGCATTGCCGGGCGTTCTCCTTTGTCCGTCCGATGAATCGGAGCGTGCTGCAAAATGCTCAGCGATGCCTTTTCCCGTTTCGCCCGCTGGATGGAGCGTCAGTCCGGTCGGCCGGGTGCGTTCGTCACCGCCTTCGCGGTCGTGCTGCTCTGGGGCCTGACCGGGCCGCTGTTCCACTTCTCCGACACATGGCAGCTGGTGATCAACACCGGCACCACCATCGTCACCTTCCTGATGGTGTTCATCATCCAGAACGCCCAGAACCGCGACACCCAGGCCATCCATCTGAAGCTGGACGAGCTGATCCGCGCCACCCACTCCGCCCGCAACGGCATGATCGACCTGGAGGAGATGCCTGAAACCGAGTTGGCCAAGGTGAAGCGCAGCTTCGAACACCTCGCCAAGACGGCCGAGTGCCTGGACCATCGCATCGACGAGAAGGTGGAACGCGCCGTCGAACGCGAGGTGGACGAGGAACTCGACGAACGCGGGGTGCCCGATCCATCGGATCGGCGATAAAAGGCATTCCGTCGGATCGGCGGTAGGAGGCTTTATCCGGCGGGCGCCGGCGGGCAGGGCGGACGGCGCCAAGCGCGCAGTGCATCGTCCAGCGCGCGGGCGAAGCTGGAGCGTTCGGCCGGCGACAGGAAGGACCCGACCCCCACCGACTGGCCATGCGAACTCAGCGTGACCTGCCCGGCCGGACCACGACGGTCGTGGTCGGCATGCTCGTCATGGGTGATCCGCAGCCAGTAGGGATGGAAGGACCAGCGGCGTTCCGGCGCCTTCCAGTGGACGCGCTGCACCGTCAGCGCGCTCTCCGTCAGCTGCACCCGCTCATACTGGCGGGCGGAGCGGTAGCTGACGCGGAAGGCCAGCCAAAGCGCCAGCACGTCCAGCCCGCAGAAGGGCACCACCGGCCAGGCGCCATGGGAGACGAAGATGCCGGCCACGATCAGGTTCATCATCACCACCACGCCCATCAGGACCCGGAAGCCGTTGCGGCCCAGGCTGCGGTGCGGATGGAGGATGGCGTCGAAGAACACGCGCACGGCACCGCTTCCGCCGCCGCTCTCCGCAGGGGCGGGGCCGTCGCCGGGCTGGCCATCAGGCTGGGGGCCGCTGATGTCGATGGGCATGGCCGCCATCCTAACCCAGCGGAGGCCGGCAAAAAACCGTGACGAAGACGGGGTTATGCCGCCTTCGACACCATCGGCACCGCGCCGCCGTTCAGCACCCAGGCCATGGCGCTGTCCATACCGATGAAATCGGCCGCCGGTCCGCCGTCAAACTCTCCGGCAAGGTCGCCGTCGGCCGGCGTCACCTTGGCCTGGACGAAAATCCGCGCCTGATCGTCGGTGCCCGCCGCGATCATCGCATCGGCCATCACCGAGGCCCAGTCCCAGTCGGTCATCACCACCGCGCAGCGCAGTTGGCCGCAGCGTCGCGCCAGCTTCATCAGGGCGACGACGATCTCCGGCCGGAACCCATCGGCCTCGAAGCGGTCGAATTCGACGAGGCTGCTCCATGGCGTGCCCCGGGCGCCCAGGTTGGCGCAGTGCACCTCCACCTGCCGGGCGACGGCGTCGCGCTGCTCCATCGACAGGGTGCCCTGCAACCGGACATGCAGGCCCCAGTCCTTTATTTCCACAAGATAAGACGCGCTCATTTCGAAATACCCTTATCCGATCCGAACGCCACAACCCGGAAGATCCGTGGTTCGATTGACGGCGTTCAAACGGTGCCTTGGCAGTTAGCAAATCATACGCCACCGCCGAAGGAGCCGGAAAGCGGGATTCCTGCGACCAAATCTGTTCGATTGACGTCAATTACTCCAATTTTTGTCGCAAATTGCGACGCAACGCTGCAGTTTGAACACCAACTCAAGACTGGGGCTCAAGACTGGCCGCCATCCGATCGTGACGGCACGCCCCGCCTCTGGCGCAAGCCCGGCCGTTGCGGCTATGGTGGCGGCCATGAAGCCCGCCGCCATCCAGGAATTCTTCCGCCGCCTGTCCGCCGCCAACCCGGAACCCCGGAGCGAGCTGGAATACGTCAATCCTTACACGCTGCTGGTCGCCGTGGTGCTGTCCGCCCAGGCCACCGACGTCGGCGTGAACAGGGCGACCGGTCCGCTGTTCAAGGTCGTCACCACGCCCCAGCAGATGGTGGCGCTTGGTGAGGAAGGGCTGCGCCAGTACATCAAGACCATCGGCCTGTTCAACACCAAGGCCAAGAACGTCATCCGCCTGTCGGAACTGCTGATCGAGCGCCATGGCGGCGAGGTGCCGCGCGACCGCGAGGCGCTGGAACAGCTTCCCGGCGTGGGCCGCAAGACGGCGAACGTCGTCCTGAACGTCGCCTTCGGGGAGGAGACCATCGCGGTCGACACCCACATCTTCCGCGTCGGCAACCGCACAGGGCTGGCTCCCGGCAAGACGCCGGACGCGGTGGAGGCGAAGCTGGTGAAGGCGGTGCCGAAGCTCTACCGCCGCCATGCCCACCATTGGCTGATTCTGCACGGCCGCTATGTCTGCAAGGCGCGCAAGCCCGACTGCCCGATCTGCCCGGTCGCCGACCTCTGCGGCTTCAAGGACAAGATCATCGCCTGATCCGCAACCCGGAAGGCGAACTGTCCGAAACGCAAAACGCCCGGCATGGCGGGAGCCAGCCGGGCGTTGCTTTGCGTACCTCGCGCTTCGGAAAGCGGTTCAGACGGCCTCGGCCGCCGGAACCTGCCCGACGGGAGCCTGGGCCGGCGCCTGAACGGCGGCCGGCGCCGGAGCGGCGGCGGGCTTGGCGCTGTACAGCTGGATGTCGCCGATCAGCTGGCCGCCGGCATCGACCGCCAGCTCGCCGAAGCGGATCGAGCCGGTGATCCTGCCGGTGGAGCGGACGGTCAGACGGCCGCGGACGGAGATGTCACCCTCGAAG